>Ga0123355_10002187_pt1 | contig 27599 bp, 16 predicted proteins | sample TergutEmb28metaG_3_FD_89872 | JGI IMG/M metagenome (GOLD analysis project Ga0123355, IMG submission 89872) | Embiratermes neotenicus P1 segment gut microbial communities from Petit-Saut dam, French Guiana - Emb289 P1 | ecosystem: Host-associated > Arthropoda: Insects > Digestive system > Gut ... | reverse complement strand
TAAATATTGTACGTCAGCACAATCACTTTATTACTCAAGGTAATTATAAGGCTACATGTTTCGACTATAGATTAGTCATCCTCAGACCTATTTTGTCAATTTTGTCACAAGATGCTATGCACACTTTGAGGTCCCACCGTGTTTACATCCATGGAATACATCAAACTAAATCGTTTGTCTCTAAGGGCGTGACGTGCCCAGCTTCTTACCTGAAGATGGCAACGGACCCGACTTCGAAACGTTGTGTTGAATTTCTTGTGCACTGATCACTGGGCGTTTGATGGCGTTAAAACTTAAGCCTTTTTGAGTGTGTTACACCGTTGTTTGAACAGGAGCAGTGGTTCCCACAGTGTACTCCGCTTTCCAAGCGATCCGTGCGTACATGTCTGTCGTAGCTACTTCGAAGTTTACTTATTTTCTAAATTAAAGGAATAGTGTTTTGTTACAAATAATTGCGGAACTTCTGTAATTTGCGAAATATTTATTTCGTGTGACCGTTAGAATATCTAATTAAGAAATCTCCTGTATCCACGAAGCGAGCGACATTCAGTTTAATTAAAGCCATTTCGTTATGTATTGGTACGTATGCTACTGGTATGTATTCGTAGCTATCTAAAATCAGTTCTGAGTTGCGATTTTATTTTGAGTACATATCATCGGAACACTGTATGTACATGAGCAAGGATGTGAGGATCAGTGGTTATTTTTAGAAGCAAAAATGTGTCCGCGAGCAAAATGTTTGGGAAACACTGCTCTAGAGAATTGAGTAAGAAACCGGATTACAAAATTAAGAAGACGGATTTAAAATCTGATATGTGGGTCCCCATGAAGCGTGATAGGCGCCACTTCTTTCGAAAGTGCGATTCGTGAATGGGAACGAGAAGTCTTGGCAGTTTTATTACTTATTTGAATTTCAGATTCCTGTAAATTGAGGGCGGGCATGCAGGTACTTTGCTTCGCGAAAATGAATCCCAGAAGAACACGAGACAATCCATTGATTGTTGTTCTCATAATGACATTTCAGCATGGTGGAACGCACTGACTAAAAAGTTTATTGCTAACGTTTAGTAGACAAGTGTTTAACGCACTTCAGGCTATACAGGCGTAGTCGACGGAAGTCGGACAGACTGGAGTTCTACTCTCCGCAAGGACAGCGTTATTACTTTTTTAAAAATAAATTCTTCAGTTTTGGAGATCTTATAGGCGAAAATTGGCTGACAGATTGGAAAAATCTGAGCATCTGATATGAGCGAAAACTCGTAAACTGGTTGCTTGTGTACAGAAGTATTAGTGTAGACGCAAGTTTTGAGGTTTATGGGTAATTGGGATTTCAGTTTACCGAAATGTTGCGCAGCGACGGGACCACGCATCCTGGAAGACCGGAATGCTGCATTACTCTGCGTCTTCAGGTTCTGTTTTATCACTTGTAAATACTTTGTTGTGTACCCTGTTTTCCATGCAACTTGTTCATGTAAAACTGTCCCGTTTTCGAACGTGCAGCACATTACGTACTCGACAGGTGTGTCTCAGATGTGTGTGGTGTGAATGTGCAGTCATGCAGGGTATGTACTGAATGTGTGCTCTCAGTGTGAATTCAAAGCCAAGCGCTATTAAAAGCTTGCAGCCTTGCCAGAGGCTGTTCCATTGCACAGGGCAGTGACCACTGATAGACGTGATTGGAATTTCATTGTTTCGTCATCCAGACAAATGTAACGTTTGTATATTTGCGTTAAGACGTATAGTTGAAATTAATCCATAAGCCCATAGTTAAAACACAAGTGAAACTGACGGGGAAGACAAATAGTTATCTTGTGTAGGCTAGTAATACAATAGGGATTGTTTGCGACATCATGATCTGATGAACTACCGAAGGGATCTTTTCAAGATAGATATTCTAGAAAACTTATGATTGCGGTGAAGGCAGGATACTTCGTTTTTATTAATTTCTCCTAAAAATATTTTTTAACAAACGGCTGACCTTAATAAATTGAAGCTACGTATTTCATGCACATCCCTTGGCCTCTGAATGGGGCAGGACTGTCGATTTCAACGTTTTATTTCTTATTTACACGTGCTAGGAATTTTCTTTTCTTATTTACACTTTGCTTATGATCCGTTGATCATCGAAAGAAAGTACCCAGCATCAAGCTTTATTAAGTTCAATTTTCAGTGTATATTAAGGCAAAATGCTGTATTTTTTGTTTTACTGTTATTTATTTGTTTATTTTACTCTCTGTCTGCGAATTATTCTCAAGGGCTCAACTTCTTTTTCTGGAACTACAGTCTTCCAAAACTGTCCTCCACTGTTACCGGTCCTGTGACTTATGCCTCCAGTTCCTCACGCCCATATTTTCTAGATCTTCCACGGATACAACTGGTGAGTTAATACATAAAATATGACGGTTTAGTTGTAATATTTCACAAGAGGCAAGAGACACAGACATGAAAATTAGACATGTTTAGGGAGGTTGTATGATCAGTTTTTGTTACCCACACTTCACTGTTTACAGATTTTCAATGAGGGCACCACCAGTAGCTTAGCACATATCATATCTGTATTCAAGTTCGGTCCACGTAGCCTATTTGTAAGCACAGCAGGTGTAACTGCAACAGCACCAACAGCGACAGCAACTCGTATCCTCTCAGCAAATTCCGGCAAAGTGTTGAACAGTGGTGGAACGTAAACAGCACCCTTTATGCAACCCAAGAAGAAGAAATCAGTGATGTAACGTCGGAGGAACAAGGTGGTGAAGTGCCGATTCATTAGCATGGGAACTTGGGGATCCGGATGTCCCGGCCGAATTGCAATGTGAACTGCAGGGACGAAGGTGTTCCATCCTGCAGGAATAGCGTGTTATTGGGATCGTGTTTGAAAATCGACATGAGGGGTTCCTCCAACACGTCTAGTTACACTACTCCACAGCGCTGTCGGTGTTGTGACTGGAACCCCCCCCCCACCATCAGTCCATGCATGTCTTTTTTTCCTCCAGGTTCAAACGTTCTGTCGGTTAACATGCCAGGACAAATGGCTTCGTCGCGAGACACAATTTTGGCCGTGACTGTTTCATCTTCAAGTTTTGATACAACGTCGCTACAAAATATGTAGCAAGCCTTTTTGTCGTGCTTGGGCTGTTATGCTTGCGTTTGTGACTTTTAAATATCAAATGAATTTTAAGAATTTGGTGCACTGTTGATTGTGCAGGCAAGCTGGGTTTCTTGGACTGAAAATAAAAGCCTCTCCTAATATCTTTCCTTTCATTCAGTGACTGGTCACTTATGCGGCCAGTCCCATTGAAAAGCTTATGCCACATGTTGATGGATATTTTCGCTGGTGCTTCTGTGCCAAACTCTGTACCAAATCTCCCTCCCTCTGTAACCACAAATTCCGATTCGTGATACCAGAACACACATTCGCCACTTGAGACGACATTTTCTCAACTGCGGTGTTAGTGCCACTGGTGTCCCGTGGTGGAAACTGAAATAACCCGATCTGAAAATTTGATCGTATTGCTCCCCAAAATTTTCTTATTTGTGCTTTTTACACGTAGTTCATGACCAATACTGCATTGAAATCATCCTCATTTTGTGAATTAATGCTGTATGTCTCCTAGCCGTTACAGTCCAGTGCAGCCCACTTCTCTCATTCGTACACTTTACTGCTAATGCTTTCTTGGTTATTCAGGAAATTGACAGTTTTTGTAGCCTGTTTCTGACAATCCTTACTTCAGTCTGTGTTGATGTGTCGATGTTTTCATCTGGACGAACAAGTTGTAAATATAAGACAGGCCTAGTTTTGCATAATTATTATGTTGAAGAGCAAGTTCAATTGAGTCAAGATTAACATAATGGCATACTTTGCCACAGGGAACTCCTGCAAAGCAGTTGACATTTCATCTCCTGCAATCGGCATTCCTGTGCAACGTGTTACGCTGGACCACCTGTCGACGGCAGTTGCGAGTGAAGACAAACCTGTTGTATGTCGCACTTATGAATTATAAGTCGTGGAATCGTACAGATGCGATCGGCGTTGAATAGGCACAACATCCATCCGTCATGTGTCCATAATTGGAGTATATGCTGATGTGTATACCGCAGGTACTTCCAGATAACCGGTACGTCAGTGTGGTCATATGTTTTGTCTACTGGCGATCCTATTTTATGATAACCTACCTTTGTTATAGATAATGTTCACGTGATTGTGACTTTTAAGTGCTTTCGAACAAGAGGTTACATCTGCTCATTCTATTCATGAGCGTCCATCCATACGTAACAGCGCCGACGTAATGGGCCTGTTCGTTTAAATTGTGTGTACTAACCGTACACTGAGTATTGCACAGTTGCTGCTGCTGGCATACGTCTGTTGCATTGCAAGGACAGTGGGATTATCAGCCTTTCTGTTTGTGTTCTAATCTAGTCGAATTATTTTCATTTTGGTTTGTGTGTGGTTTACTTGAGCGGTCACCTGACATAAACATCAGATATCTTTCTATATAGGGCTGTAATTTCAAGTCTCTGACAGATTGAAATGAAATTATAAACTATCTTTATCGTTGCACCGTGCATTCTATGGTTTATATAATTAATACACCAACAAATGCACAAATATGTGCATTTGTTGGTGTATTAATTATATAAACTATAGAATGCACGGTGCAACGATAAAGATAGTTAGTGCCCAACAAGCAAAACTCGACAACAACTACAAGAACACCAAGCTAAAGTTATTAAAAACAAACGCAGCAATATGGTTTAACGAGATGTGCAAAATTAAACAACTGAAGCCGAATTACATCAACATCAAGATTAATGGGCACATGACAAGAGGACTACAATCAATGCAACCAGGTTCAGAATAAAAATATGTGCATTTTTTGGTGTATTAATTAAATTAAAGAAATTATAAACATTTATCCCTGCAGGTTTTTAATCGATTTGATTTGTTTTAGTTTGTTACCTAAATTACTTTTGACGCTTTCTTGTAGGTCCTGCCTAACTTCGACGAAATTCGATGTATGTGGCTTTATTGTCAACGTATCTCCCCATGACGCAACAGACCCTCCTGGGCCAGGATCTCCTCATTATCGAGGCTTCACGATCACACTGAAACACACCACACTCGGTAGGACTCCTTTGAACGAATTGTCAGCCCGAGGCAAAGACCTCTACCTGACAGACAACACACATCACTCACAAGAGACAAACATCCATGCCCCAGGCGGGATTAAAACCCGCAATCCCAACAAGCGAGCGACCGCAGACCCACGCCTCAGACCACGCAGCTACTGGGATCGGCTTTTTCATCGTGCAGTACCATATATTAGTTCAGCTTACTCCATTCCGTTTTGAACGCCACTTTACTGAAAGAGCTTGGTGAAATTTTTCTATGCTCCATCCTGTCCTGCGTCAGATTTTTACCAAAGTTAAAGTACGGTATGTACTTGTGTTCTGCGAATGTTATCTGGTATACGTTTCTTTAATTTTTGTCAGTTTTAAAGTTACCTTATATAAGAATCTGACTTTACAATGTACACTTTCGTATCCGTTGTCATACTGACGTGACTGCACACATTGTTTCTCTTACTCGAGCGTTACGCGTATCGTATGTGAGTTTAATGCACTGCCGTAGACTAGCAATACAACAGACAGATTTTGTACTTAAACAAGATACGGTTTTTAATTATGTGCGAGTGGACATTCGAAAAGAAAAATACGCAAAATTTCATCTTTTGTCTTCGCTGTGTAACAAAGAACTACTCTACCAGTGTCAATGACCTTTGATATTGGAGAGTTGCAGTGAAGTTTGTTTTCCCAATTTTGGTTAGAATCGGACAATAAAGGCTTAAAATTTGCACAAACAACTGCCTGCTTTGTTGCACACATGTCGGCCTTAACGTCCTACACATTTCTCGAGCGAAAATTTGAAAATGTTTGTAGAAAAGCATGAACCGCCCATTTTGATGCTGCGCTTTTCCCGCGAGTCTTGTGGTTTTAGAAATAATGAAACAAATGATAAAACACGCCAGAATATTTGCGTTGCGTGTGCTTGGTATTTCTGGTTGAATACAGTTTGTCTCAACCTTTTGCAAGAAGTAACACACTAAATTACAGTTCATTATCACTCGATACATAAAGTTCTATATATTATAAACCTTTTCCGATGTATGAATGTGTGTATGTATGTGTATATGTATGTATCTGTGTATGTGTATACATAAGCCATGCTTGTGTTATCATTCATGTTTCACTACACTTTTCGTATGTAGGCCTTGAGGGTCATGAATTGGACAGTCCTGCCTTTATTGGGCTTTGTTATACATTGTTTATATGGTGACTGGATGTATGTGAATCCTTTTTCGCGGTCTGTCTTACAACATGACGTCTGTAAATTGGAAACATTTAGATTGGCAATTATATTGCGCCCTTTTGTGGTGCATTTCTTGACAGTGGACACTATTAAGTGGTTTGCCTGTATGATGTCCCTCGGATGCAAGCTGGTGAGACCAGCAGATCTGTCCGTCTGTAGATGGCGGCAGGTTTTGTGTAGCAAGTGCATATTGGGTATTAACTGAAAGAAGGATATTAAGAAGAATATTTGGACCTACAAAGGATAGAGATGGTTCACGGATAATTAAAACAAATAATGAATTAAATAAATTAATTAGAAGTAAGAATATAATTAACTACATTTAGGCCCAAAGATTGAGGTGGTTTGGCCATGTACACCGAATGACAAATGACAGAATGGTGAAAAATTATGTGAGTGGAAAGCGATATCAATAGGATTAGCAGGATGACCAAAAAATAGATGGGAAAACGATATAAACGAAGATTTAAGAATTATGACACTAATTAATTGGACAGAATGCTTCTAGGATCGGATTAAATGGAAGGAGGCAATTGAGAAGGCCAAAACTCTGAAACAGTGAAGTTGTAGCGCCAGAAGAAGAAGAAGAAGAAGAAGAAGAAGAAGAAGAAGAAGAAGGAGGCGGGGAAGAAGAAAAGGAGACAGAAGAAGAAGAGGAAGGAGGAGGAGGAGAGGAAGAAGAAGAAGAAGAGGAGGAGGAGGAAGAAGAAGAAGTAGTGCATAGTGGGTAATGGACTCTTGTGGTACTGTTGGTTGTCCAGAATTGTACTGACGTCACGTCATGAGTTCGGTTACCAAACCATCCTTTATGATCGTTTATGCAACTGCAATTGTACAGACTCATTTAGCAACCATTCATTGAATTCTTGTTTTACCCTCCCCGTTTAATAACAGTGTCATCATCTGAATTATCGCTCTGTTTCCTAAGCGTACCGGTGTGTAGTAAATGTGCCCTCGACTTGTTTTGAACCGTCTCTCTGTATAGGTCATGTTAGTCCCTGTGCTTAGTTGACTATCACGACATGGGTGGCATAAACGGGATAGAAGGTGTGACTTCACACATTGACCTCGATGTTGCAGTACTGGTCACCCTCACATTCTGGAAGAAGAGAAGCCGGTACACTTTGGACAGAAGACGGTGTGCACTGTGTCCCGCCTGGACGCTGTGGCGAAGTTAAAATTCTTTGCACCATTCGACAATCGAAGCCCGGTCATTTAGCCAGTTCGTGGCCTTGTGCTGTATTGTATTCCTATATTGTTCCAGTATGCTTAGGCCTAGTTTTGTCTGTAGACAATACGTTTGTCAAGACTTTTATAAAGTCTTTTTAATAGGCGTATTTTCTTTGCAGCTGCTTGTAACGTTAACCCTGTGGACTGATGTTTAGAAGGGACCCGGTTACGATACCGGCCAGGGTACAGGCTATCCTGACAATGTTTTCATCTACTTCCGCATCGTAGTCTGTTTATTTTGAGTGCAAGTAGTATCGCTGGACGGCCTAAGAAACAATCAGTCACGTCGGCAAGGTGTATTCCTTCACAGGTGCTTGTTTAATGCCTCGTATAGTCATTTACTTCGAGAGTAAGGAAGAACAGTTTTACTCTTTTGGATAGTCTATAGATGCCGTATTGTTTCTGACGAATTGTACATGACTGAAGATATATTTAAAATAAACATAATTAGTCTAACTTGTTATTTTATACCAACGTAAGGCATAAATGTTGAAACGGTATTTCACACATTTTGTGAACTGTTTGACCCAGAATTTTGATGCGTAATTTATGCCTGTCTGGGAAGCCCCTGTCTTTGAAATTGTTTATATTTCTAAAAATATTTCATACAGTTAAAGTAGACCTATACTTTCTGGTCGGTAATTGTCGAGTTATTTACCATACAAGGCGTGTTGCCAGTCTCAAATGTCACGTAACGCAAGAGACATTTGAATTATGTTGAAGCTGTTACAATTTGTATGCAGCTTCTGTACTCGTGTTCCACCTTGTTCGCCATGTTCTTTCTGTTGCTACAGCATAGCACAGGGACCAGATGATCTGATTACCCTTGTGATTACCATGAAACTTTACATTGAAAGCCACCTGAAGATGTCGCAGGAGCTGTCTGCGGGAGGAAGACACACTTGTGATCACTATCTGCTTATGTTATGACCCGACGTCTTACGTTCTTTGTTCTGCTGTTGTGGTGGACGCGTTCGGTGCATTATATATAGGCCAAGGTCTTCAAATGTGGCATACTGACCGAAGGATTTTTTTCAGTCCAGCGAAAACGCAAGTCTGAATTAACTTATCGTGCCTCAGAAAATGACATCGGTGGAATTGGAATTCAATGTGGCATACAAGCCTGCGGGTGGAATAATCGTCTAATAAAGTGACGCAAAAGCTTTTGTTCGGATTTTGGCGTGCTTCTATGTTGCACACCCTATGTCAGTTCTCTGAATCGTGTACTTTCTGGAGCTGGGGGTTTCAGTTATGGCTATCTGGGATCAGCGTTTTACAGCTCTCCGCGCTGCTTTCATTCGAAAGCTTTCGAATGGGCCACAACCGTCTCCTTTCAAGCCCTTAGTTACAGTGCGCCGCTGTAATACTTTTTAAACCGAAGCCATGCAGCCCTTGTAGTTCAACGTGTCATGCAATAGTTTCATTTTCATACTTCTACCATAAGGACGAGCGGGCGGAATCTGGGGACCTTGTAACAAAGTGATGCTTTTCCTCCTTCCCCCACTCCTCCTCCCTCCCCCCACTACTCCTGCACTTCACTTTTCTCTTTACGTTTTTCGTAGTCTCCTGGAACAGATTCCGTTTTGAGAAGCTGGTAAGTCAGCTGGTCAAGAATTTTTCCCTCGTCGTTCGAAAGTTAGAATTAATTACCTTATCAGATCAATCCGTGCATTGAATTTCTTGCCAGAGATGAATTCAGCTGATGTTACACAGTCATGTAATATTATTGTCACACATACATGATGGTCGCCGCAGTGGCCTTTTTCCTTCAGCCTCTTTAGTCCGCAGAGTTGATCAACCGAATACTGTGAGTGTTGGGAAGAGTAAATATTACATAAGTTTCTTCATCCTCCAGTTGCTTACGCTATTGAAGAGGCGAATATTCTCCTTTGCGCGAGTTCTGATACACTCTCAACCTGCGGTCTTGCCTGAAACCTTAAGTAACCATCGGCAGTATTGAGCGTTAGCTTGAGAGGCGTGTATCAGGAAAAGAATAAGACTCTTCAAATTGCTTGAAACATGTATAAGCAGTGGGTAAATTGTGCCATGTTTTGAGAGGGAAACAAGTGTTGGAAGGTCAGGAAAGAAATGTGGAGTTTCCTCGGAAAGGAATCAATTTATGGTATTGTTTACAGTTCATTACTGGTGTAACAGTATAAAGACAACTATTTAATTTTTCGCTCTCTCTTCTTCCATTGAGTAGACACTGTGAAGGTAGTGTCTGTTCTGACACCTTACCACCGAAACGCATGAAGCTGTTTCGACGAGATTTGATATTAGGGGTCGGCTATGTTTGGTGCTGTCAAGCGAATAACGTTTTGTTTCATTTCGACCACCCATAAATTTATTTTACATAAATATACAGTCAGAGTTATTGAGTTCCCAGAAGTGCATCGACGTATGGAAAATCGATACATAGCATACAGATGTTACCGTGAAGGTGTGAATTTTAATATCCAACATGTCTTGATGTTGTGAGTATTTGACGAATTTATATGACAGCAGTTTATGACTGGAGTATGATAATCATATTGCGATTTGCTGGCGTGCTGCAGAGCTGTGAACTTCTGCGTGGCGCCGACACAAAAGCTCTGTCTTCGCCTGTTGCAAGTCACATTAAGAACTGTAAGTATGTGCGTGTGTGGTGCTTGTGCGTGTGCGGGGAGATATAATGTGGCAGCGTCGACCAGTAGTTGCGTCAATCTAATGTTCATTGCAATTGCTATTAATTAGTTTGCTGCAGATTGCAACTTTGATAAGGGGTTTCTTTATGATTCGCTTGCTAATGCATATTTTCCCCGTAATGAAGGAGCGGAAGATTTGCCCCACCCTTTTCTTACAGTTTGTCATTTTGTCGCCGCCTCTATGTAAAAGTTCGCATCTATCCATGTCTTCGCTGGCCACAAAGTCATGCTGAAAGGTACGTGTGGGATTCACCCTGACGCTCTACAAAGCCTGACTGGTACTGTTGAAGTTCCGATTGCATGGAGTGTTATTTATCCTGCAGTAAGTAACCGCCGATCCCAGTGGCCGCGCGCTCTGTGGCGTGGCTCCGCTGCCGCTTGCTGGCTGGAATTGTGGGTTCGAATCCCGCCGGGGCATGGATGTTTGTCTCTTGTGTGTTGTCAGGTAGAGTCTCTGCGTCGGGCTGATCACTTAACCAGAGGAATCCCACCGAGTGTGGTGTGTCCAGTGAGTGTGATCGTGAAGCCTCTAAGGGGAAACCATGGACCGGAATGGAGTCGAAGCGCCACAGGATAAAAAAAGAGTGAGTTACATACTGGCTGTGCGGTGTTGAGGCTGGTGAGACTGCAAAACAGTTCCTTAGCGAGTCAAGAAATCGCCAAATTTTATGGCAGTCGGCGTTTCATTGCCGTATTCTCAAGAGCCCGCGGCTTGTCCACATCGTGGCCACATGTATTCAGTCCACACACTCAACATATTTCTCTGTACCCACTGTCTGCTGTCATGGACAATACCGAGGAACTGGGGATCGATTCCTGGCAGGGCAGGATGTTTCTCTCTTCCCTACTTGTCTATGACCCGCCAACCAGCCTTCCATCTGGTACGTAACGGGGTCTCTTCTCCCGGGGGTAAGGCTGCCGGGGTGTGAATCTGACTACTGACTTTCATCTCATTGCAAGGTTAAGAATGTGTGGAGCTGTACCTCTACACCCTATGCTCCTTTACAGCATGTTACGCACAAATACAGATTTGTCGGTGCTTTAGTAAGCAATGCTGTATTTGTACAGACATTTCTTTCAACTTGTTTTTACAGTTACGGATTTGTGAGTGTAATTTTTCTATCCAAGTCCATTTTTTGAGCTCAGGTACGCCTACTTGAAACTCGGATGTATTTACGTATAGAAGATACAAGTAACAATGAGCAATTATTTTATTGAATGTGTGTATGGAGAGGACGTCCCGAGCCTGCATGGAACCGATGTGATAACATCGTGGTGTGTAGTGTAACAATGAGGTGCAGTGGAATTAAATTTATATGCAAACTACTAGCATTTCGATTTGTACCTTGACCCTTACAGAGTGTCCGGCAGCTTGTTCTTTACCTTCTCAGTGCATTTTATTTCTGATCGTTTGATTTGAAATGTTTGTCTGTGAATCGCCTTCTCTGTTGGTGACTAATCACCGGTGAACAGTAACGTATATTTCGGCTTCTAATTTAATGCTACATAATGACATCATAAGTTTGTATTACGAATGTGTGGTCTGTGTGGCGTTCGAATGTGACTTGTTTGAATAATACGTATTTTGTTAAATTAGATGTCAAGGTGTTAACTGTTAATTTATCGTCAGCGGTCTAATAACTTGCCATCCACTCGTTTAACTGGATATATGTTGTCCACTACCAGAAATGAGAAGTGGCAAACCAGGCTTCTGAGAGTAGTAGTTTTGTCTGGAGTTTTTACTTAGGAACTGATCTTTTTTTGTGTAAGTAACATGCTTTGTGTGTTTGGTTGAGAACATCTGGAAGTATGGACGTGTATTGCATGTAGAAATATACTCGGATTATTCTTTATCACTGTGGAAACACTGTATTGTAGTGTAAGTGTACACTGAGTAAAGGTCTAGTTCTTGTTTTGACAAGGATGATTACGTTAATAACACGTCGGTCAGTTTTGTATGTAAAGGAGTGTGTGCTGACAGTGTCTGATTATCATGACTCGGAACAGTGATTAATATTGGACAAACCCAACGGTGTAACCCCATGGAGTGTTTTCACCACCACATCTTATTCCATGATATTTATCTCAATTTACATAGCTTTCATTTCGTGAACATATATTCGTACTTGAAAGTTTGGTACGGTCGTTAGGTGATATCGACTACAATTTGATCCGATATAGGGATGTAATGACGGATTATTTTCTCATCTTTGGGAGATTTCCAAGACCAGACAGATCAGAGTCTTGAGACATGAGATGCCTCACAAGTTACGTCACGCTTCCCTTGTATCGTGATATCGATGATTTACTGGCCCTATATTACAGAAGATGCATACTTATTGGATGTATCTGAAGGCACAGCAGAGGCCCGTCGCCGCTACATGCACGACTTGAGCCGCCAGATCTCATACACCGTGTATGTAACCACTTATTGTCGAGTGGACTGTCATTATTTGCAGGTAATCCTCTGTAAGGTTTCTTGATTTGGATTGTGGATAAGCGTGTACTATGGAAGCCCCAATTAGTTGAAATGATAGCCATTGCAGCAGCGTTGTATATTCAAGTCGTGCAAATTACAGGCTCTCAACAAATATTAAAGTTCCTGTCTGGTGTCCAAAAACTGAACTAATTAGCTTCTTGGAACCCAGTCCTTCGTGAGGAGCTGATTGTTCATTAGATCGTCAAGAAATTCCTTGCCTGTCTATAGAACCCGAACATTCACAACCGCGTTACAAAGAGCCTGTCACGCCCTCTCTCCAGAGTCTCATCAAGCTATTCCACACTATCTCACCCTAGTTCTTCAAGTTGCATTTTAAATATATTCTACCCTCTGTGCCTAGGTATTCTACCTGCTTTCTTCCCTTCAGGCTTCCGGCCAAAATTATGTATTTTTGTCATTCTTTCCATATGTGCTGTCCTCCCTACCTTTTCCGCCTTTATTATATAACGAGTTGTTCTTTCTTTCTTTCTTTCTTTCTTTCTTTCTTTCTTTCTTTCCTGGTTGACCGATAAGCACCAGCCCAACTCTCCGCCCGATGCTCTGCCAACGTTGCGCCGCACGCTGCTCGTCGGGGAGATTGAACAGTCGATGACGGTAGCTAGACAAACGATCGCAGTGAGAATAACCTTTAGAAAGTGTAATAAAAGTTGACTGGAGCGTCGGACCTGCCCTTTTCGGTCAGGCTGGAAAATATTTCTCTCTGTTTTTCCAGTAGCGTTGTGATGATGACTGTAAATAATGAGACACCTCACTGTGTAGTTTTCTTCACCGTCGTTAACTTTCTTCCTGAAACTGTACCTGCATGTTGTCATATAGCTTGCTGTTCGATGTATATTGTAGACTGCAGTAAGACATGACCGACTGCTGCAGCCCCATTTACTTCCCAGTTTGAATTCTGTATACGTCACTGGTCGGATAGCAAGGTGTATGCTGTCTTACGGGCGGCATCTTCTTTCCTCTGTGTTGTGAACTCGAATATGCGCAGTGTAGCAAGAAACGTGTCCTGTGATTCTATGGAGATCCTTTGGGATGCACATGAACTCGAAGTAACAATTTTTACCACGCACATGCTCTTAGGAGATTAGTAATATTTGCAGTCTGTAAGACTGGATGTATATTTTAAAGATATTACACTTTAAGTGGTGCGTTTTGTTGATGCGGGGGTAGGTTTTTATTGCTTTTACTGCTGTGGTCTAATGTTCGTGCTCTTGATGTCACCGTGATAACTGTAACACCTGATTTGACGTTAAAAATTCTCTGGATGCTGAGAAGAAACTCAAATTATTCGCGTACACAGAATAATTATTGGTTTGTGTAATGCCGACAAAGCGTGTTTGTAGTGGCGCATGTCAGAATGTTATGTAGATATTACACAGAGTGAAGGACAAGACGAATATTTTGTGTACAATGACAAGAGGGAAGTCTCAGTGGATTGGTCACATGTTGCATAGGAACTGCTTTCTAAAACACGTTATTGAAAGAACGATAGATGGAAGGATGGAGGGAAGACGAAGAAGAAGGCGTAAGCAGACCCTGGATGACCGTAAGGAAACGGGAGGATACTGAAACTGAAAGAAGAAGCACTAGCTCGCACTATGTGGAGATCTCGCTCTGGAAGATGCTATGGACCAGTCTGTAAGACAGACTACGGAATGAATGAATGAATGAATAAACGAATGATTGAATGATATGGAATTATTGTTTCGTGGAGTTAATACACTGTCAGTTTTACACCAAAGGTTGAGGAGTGTTTTTTTTTTTTCCTACACGGCTGAAACTGTTCGGGAGTGAAATCGTTGGTGAACGTCCATTTGGATTTATGAATATTATTGTCTTCTGGAATGTGACATCATCTGTTGTGGTAGACATTTCAGAGGAGCCTGCTAGCCCCATCATTAGATCAAATGACTGCCCAAATGATTTAACAGCAACGGGTTTCTCTGAAACTTCGGTACCGAAATTCATGGCGTCACTCGTAATATTTGCCACTGAGAACACGTCAGATCACGGACTCTGGTTGCGGTCATAACAGCTAATATACGGATGCATTACATTGCATGCGATCTGCGTTAGAGATAAAAATATACGTACTGTGTATCAGTGATCAGCCCCAATGAACAGGAGGTGACAAGATAGAGAAAAGCAATGGGTACAGAACTTTAGAGTTTGTAGGTGTTTTCAGCACCAAATACGGGATGACCATGTCAACGAGGATTAGTTGGAAGATCCATATAGATCTGAGGGCGAGGTAAGAAGTGCACATAAAAGTGCGGTTGGGACAGTCTCAGAGGAAGAGAACACTGTGTAGAAGTTCCACCGGATAAATTATACCGGTTTTATCCCTCCAGTACTACAATCTTTGTTGCGTCATAGATAGTTACATAAAAATTCTTATCTTAGAGTGGCTGTGTAAAGCATCAGAAGATGTTTCACCCTGTGTTTATCATCTTCAGGCGGTGAATGTTTAAGAATTTTTAAGAGCTCAGCGGGGTAGTTCAAATGATGCTCAGTATCATGTAATGCACAACTTATATTTTTCATCTTATTTGTTGAACGTTTTGGTATGATACTGTGATCATGTGTGAGACGGGATAGCTCAGTCGGTATAGCGACTCGTTACGGGCTGGACGGTCCGGGAATCGAATCCCGGTGCGGACGAGATTTTCCGCACCTGTCCAGACCGGTCCCGGGGCCCATCCAGCCTCGTATACAATGGGTACCGGGTCTTTACCGGGGGTAAAACGGCCGGGGCATGGCGTTGACCACCCACCCCATCTAGCGCCGAGGTTAAATAAAGAGTAGAGCTATACCTCTGCTCCCCCTCTGGGCCTTCATGATCTATACTAGGGTGAACTTTGCCTTTACCTTTACTGTGTTAATGTTGCATGTTCAGTGTGTGTTGTTTACTCGGTGTTTTTGTTTTCTTGTGGTGCAGGATGAGCGTTGAAAGGGAATGAGAGTATTAAGATTCTGATCTTAATTGAATATGGTGCCAAGGGGTGGAATGGATTAAACGTCCTCACGGCATAGTTAAATTACAACGTTCCGTAACAACAATAATGAACATTAAAAGTCCTCTGGGAAATGCTGCCGTGTCATTTGGCAAATAGTTACCTACGTTTCGGAGGAGCGTGTTGTGGGCCCGCTTCTTCCCTGTATAATGCAGCCAGTTTATCCACGCAGCTTGCTGTTCTTGTCCTACCATGAAGACTGAGATAGCAGGCCGCTTCGAAACGTAGATAACACATTGCGAAAATACGCGGCGTCATGTCCTTCATCAACGTCGCTACCAAAACCTCAGTCAAGCGCAGTAATTAAAATTCGGGTTCCATAACAGCAGAAGATTTTCCAACCTGACGGCTATAAATATTCCACGAGAGGTCCTGCGCCAAAAAAGCAGTCATGGTGATACGAATATGGGGCTTTTTTTTTGTTTGTTTGTTTGTTTCACTTCCCACGTTGCAGACATGCGGCCATACAAACACCATTTTGAAGCGTTGTTACCCCGTACTTATCACAAAGAACTCCTTCAGACGAAGTGGTTTGAAATGTTTGTAGACGCGAAAGAAGAGAGCGGGGTCATCAGGACTGCCCGAATGGTGCAAGTCAAAGATTTCATACACGTGGACCGAGGTCCGCATGCGGCTGGCAATTCGTTTTTACGGTCCCTCTCAATGATACTCTTTGCAGCTACAGTGTCTTGCCCTCTTCGATGTTGAAGATTTTTTTTTTAATTAAAACTGAGTTCCGTCACGTGCCTTGAAGCGCGAAAGTTGTGCTTTTCCATTATGGTAATGTACGGTGCGTTCGGAAAGTCGCTGTGCACTTAGGCTGCGGTAGAGTCCAGTTGAAATGTGATGGCACACGGTGACACACGGGAGGGGAAGTTCGGAAAGTCGCTGTGCACTTAGGCTACGGTAGAGTCCAGTTGAAATGTGATGGCACACGGTGACACACGGGAGGGGAAGTTCGGAAAGTCGCTGTGCGCTTATAAAAGGTGTTGGGAATGATGTCCACGAGCGTCTATACAGGCCTGAACTGTGTGCCATCACAGTTCAACTGAACTCTGACGTAGCCTAAATGCACAGAGACTTTCCGAACGCACGGTACCTTTACAGCATAGGGCAGCAAAGAGGTAAAAATGAATTAAAGTTTTAAATTCAATAATTGTTGTGTGTTATTATATTGTTTGTTCTTGGAAATGTGAAGTATTTTTAATATTGCGTTTAATTTTAATTGGAATACTTACCGAATGTTCAAATCTTCCGGAATGTGACGTGCCCTTTATTACCCATAACACAGTCTTTCCGCGCGGCTTGTCTTCTTAAACTGCTTGACCCTGCAGATGAAGGCAGTACGATCCCTCGAAACGCCCGGAAACACTAAGCCGACGACAAAGCGTCACGTCGCATTTTCAGCGGCACCGCTGTGCATACCGCATGTATCGCACAGCGGTGCCTTCCTTAAATTTCAAAATCATCCGTTTGGCCCGCATACAACTTAAGTTTGAGACCCATGGTGTAGATGCATACATCTGTACGTATATATACCTATATACATTTTATAGGATTTATATTTGAGTTTTGTATTTGCTTGGAAGGGAGAAAGAGTGTGTGTATGTATATACCTTCTGTCGCTGTATTCGAGTCATTGTTTGTTTTCCTATTATCATGCTGTGAACGAACCTTCGTTTCCGCCACATAGCCAACGCTCTGAGTCAGGAAGTTTTCCAGGAATTGGTTAGTTTCTGTATGCCATTGCGGGAAACAAATACGTTGTATGACACCATATGCGTAGAAACATGGTCTTTACAGACTTGGCCTAGGTTGGGACAGTCTCAGACTTCATGTGGCTGTTCTTTCCACTTTATTTTGTGACCTTCAGTGAAGCATTACTCTGTGGAAGTGTGTGTTGTTACTTGGGATTACCGGGGTGCATAATTTTACAGAATTTGCCAGGGTGTGTCGTGCGTGTGTCACAACACAAATGATTGGCTGATGATGGAATCCTTTGCCCATTTCGGTTCCTGGTAATGACACAAAGAGGCCAGAGTGTGTTGAAAGACGTCCAGTTTAAAATATTCCTGTTTTCCGTTTCCTTTCCCTGAACCTAAATATTAACAAAACACTAACTCCGAGGAGCTGAGTCCTTCTTGACCAGAATTACTTAGGTCGTCAAAACTTTTCCCATTTTTTTTATTGAACCAGAAGTTTCACTGATGTCGTCAGAGGGGCCAGCTGCTGCGGCATGTTCTGGACCACTTGAGGACAGTCTTCACCCTCGCATCTTATTTATTCCAAGGTCCATTTTAATATTGTCTTCCCTTCCACACGTACTTGTTTGTAGTTTCTCTTGCCTTGGGGGTTGATTGATTGATTTATTAGCATTTGGGTTCAATCCCTAACGGTCCCGATGCACCTAGGCCTTATAAACGGGCCCTTTATGCCCCATAATCTGATATCAGCTCAGGGGAGCCCTGTTCCTTACTAAAGTTCCAAATGGCCCCCAGACTTTGCTTTTAATGCCCTCTGGGTCCAAGAAAAAGGAACCCAGATATGCATTCTCTTTTTCTCTCAAAAGTCCCAGTAAACGAACCCCCTCCAGGTTCCCCAACAGGGTCCCTATGGGGAGAGCTACCCATTTACAAGGCATTTTTTTTTACATATCTCTCAAATTTCTCATAAAAAATTTCCTAAATAAAGAAATTTTTTTCTTCTCTCAAAGGCCCCAGGAAAGGAGCGTCCCTCCGTGTTCCCCAAGAGCGGGGCACCTACGGAAACAAGATGCTCATTTCTAGAGCCTTTCTTAGCATATCCTTCGGAGTCCCAGTAAAGGAGCCCTCCGTTCTGCCTTGGGGATTTCAATTAAACTTAATTAATTTTTAGCCCCTTGCGTGCTGTATGTCCTGCGCATCTCATGCTGTTAGCATTGATTACCCTAATAGTAGGCCTGTTTGGTGAAGCGTTATAAAACTGTATTTTTTTTTATGGACGTGAAACTCCGTCTCTTGTTGTTATGAAAGAACATGTATTGTCATAACTTCAAACTGCTCCCTGGCCAGCATCAGTTGTGTGTAGTCACTGTTTACAAAGTTTCGGGTGCTGGCCCTTTTTCGGTCAATTCAACGGACAATGTCCGGAGATCAACCTTGCGTTGTTATAGAATGAGGATGTTCAAGGAACGTGTATTGACGAGAACGAACAAGGGGGTGGAGAAAAGTACATAATGAGGACTTCAGTGTTTTGCACTGGTCACTTTAGTTTGGTTGTACCACTCAATTGAGCAGGATGTTTGGACGGATTTGCAGCGCACATGTGGGAGGGATGACAAAGATGTAACTACAAAATGTTGAACGTAATGCCTGGAAGGATCCGGCTATTTAGTACGTGTAGGCGGAGGTGGAAACAAATATTGAGGATGATCTTCGGGAAGCAGGCTGTGGAGACGGACTGGATTCGCTTGGTTTGGATAGCACGATAATCAGCTGTAGGATTTCTTCTAAACTGGGGATTCACTCTCCCGTCGATTAACTGTGAACCTAAGTGTATACGGCGTATATAGACAGCCTGGCAGAGGAATAGGTTATACTTTAGCAATTCCACCTTTGTGCTGGACACTGCCAAGTGTCTATAATATATTCGAATATATTCTACGGAACCTGCATTACATGCGGTTTGGCTGTACGCCACTTCACGTGACTTTCTGCTGTGATACTGGCATATCATTTCCGATAATCCAGCAAGCTGGTATAGTGCTATCCCTGTAGACTTGTCCCAGGGAGATATTCTGTTCAAATTTAAGCCTGTTTACCCCGTTCATCGAATGTGACATGGCGTAGAATTCGAGTCTCTCCACGCGTCGCCGGGTTGTGCTTGAAAGACGCTGTGATCTGTTCACACCTTATAATCATCCTTCTGCGTTACGCGACGTTATGTAGCCTTTGTATCGTTAAACATCTGAAATTTTTTGTCCATGGTTAGGCCTGTCTATGTTTTTGAAACTGAAACATTGTGTATTTATTTCTTATAAAACACGTAATAATCACAGTTGGCGTTAACAAAGGTTGGCACCACTTGTCTGCCGCTGTTGCATCAAAGGGCGCCTGTAGGCCATAGTTTGACATCCACCTCATTAACACTCACTACACGACGAGTGCAGCCCGTGAGCTTCAGTCAGAGAAACTCATTAGTCATTGGTCTGGAGAAGCACTTGAGTGGCAGTGAGCTGTTGAAATCTCTACAAGTGGGGCAGTGATCATTTTTGGTAAGACGGCTAAGGGATACTGTTTGAAGTGAGCAGTGTTCTGCACTTGTGCACTAGAATTCCCGTCCCTTTCTTGGTCACCATTCAAGCGGTGTCTCTTTCCACAAATTTTCCCCTCCAGATTTAGGTATGGATTAGCCGTGATCTGTTCTACCTGACGACAGTAACAGCTGACATGCGTGGTTTGATTACTCAACTTGTTACTGGCAGAGATTTATTAATCTGGCACGCATATAATTAAATCAATTAATTCATCTCACGTTTCTGTATTCTGTAGTGGTTACCTTTCAAAGCGTTAATTTCTTACAAATGTTGTCTTGAAAATTGACGTATTATGACAGTTGCTAAGTAGCCGTGTTATTGAAGTTAGCCACAAGTGTAACCAAATAACTAACTGGATATATGGAGAGGAGTGTGTTGACTTGAAACACTCACAGAAGGCTGGGCAGAAACCGCAGGAGCGTCGGTCAAGTGTGCCTAACCGCAGTATGCTCGTTCTGCTACGGACGTGGAACCCCCGTTCTAAACTGTGCTGTATACATTATCGGCATCTTCTGTGAAGGAATCCGAAGATGGATGTTGGTTTACACCGTTGTGCGCAGCTTCTTGTACGTGGCGGCACGCTGATATGTAGTTCAGTGTCTCACAGCATGCATTATTGTTAAACCGTAACTAAAAACATGTGCTTGAAGGACTGGACGAAGGTGTGTCAGTCTGCCTCAGTAGAGTCTATACGAATTGCTGCGTGCCAAACACCACGGTACAAATGTTGGCGAACCAAGACCCATATGTGTCATGTCTTTAAATTACCCCATATAGGAAGTGATTTAAATACATACATGCATCCATTCATATGTACATCCAAACGTACATACATACATTCATACATGTATACACACGCACGCGCGCGCATACATTGCCACAATGTACGAAACGCTTTTTGTATAATGTTGTTTACAAATGTATATAATGAATATGTTGCCGCGGATTTAACGTTGACAAACAAACAAACAAACAAACACGCACACACATTGTACGTATGCACAACATACGTCCATGGTTATATGACGCGTCTTGTGGCTTTTAAATATGTGTATTTTACACGCCCTACAGTTTATAGAAATATTTGTCAAAGTGGCAATATTTTAAACGTGAGTAATACAGTGACTGGACTAACAAACATGGAGATAAATTAAAAATACGCTCATCCCTCGCTTTTAACGGGGGTTGGGTTTCAAGACCCACGCGAAAAGTTAAAATCCGCGAATATTTGACCGCCTCCCCCCCCCCCCTCTAAAAAAAGGCAGTGTTTTAGTACGTGTTAGTGGTTTTCTTTTCGTTGCAGAAACATTCTGAAGGGAGCTGCTTCTTTTTTCCCGTCAGCTCGTTGAACATCATGCGGTATGGCTCGAAGGTCTGTTCGAGTTGTCGAGCAGTTCTGATACTCATATCTACTGAAGGGTCCACTGATATTGTATTTGTATTTATTGGGCGACTCCACGAATTAGCGAAACCGTGCAATATGAATCCGCGAAAAGCGAGAGATGTGTGTGTGTGTGTGTGTGTGTGTGTTAAGAAACGGGCGTTGCTTGTTGCAAATATGCCTCATGAACATAAAAACAATCAAGACGGCACCACTTAGGCCGGAAACAGCAGCAGAGACTGACGAGATGCCAGATTTGCATTGTCATTACCACACTTCGTGAAGTGCTGTTTATCTTGTAAAAAATGCATTTGGATTCATTGTGTCGTGTCGCGTTAGTGTAAACGAGTGCGAACAGTCGCAGTGTAAAAGTGCGACTGGATTGGGTTTATCCAAGGCCGTTACACAGCTGTTCACTAAAGTTCCAACTCCGCTAAGGTAACTTTCGCCACGCTTACATTCCCGGACATGTGGTCGCACGAGGCTGCTAACTGGAGTACACGATAATAATCTGTCCCAGTTACACCAATGACTAGGACACGTAATAGCCGAACGTCACGTTCACTTTTGCTTCCTGTTCGTGAGGGTCACAGGATCGAATCTCGTTTCGAAAACAGGCTATCAGCCCCGAGGTTTTCCATGGTCTCTGCCATTAACCTTGGCGATTGTTTGGGCCATAGTGTTGCAGTAGCCATTGTTGTGTCTTTCCACATCGGTATAAGTTTATTAAGTCATTCGAAAAACAGTCTAACATATCATGTGATGTGAAAGGTAATGGTTACAATATGTACCACTTTCTTGTTACGTTAAAAACAATGCATTTTGCTCATCCTACGTACATGTAGGTACCATATGATCCTCAGAAGAAGCATTGGTGACTTCCCTTTGTACTTTTAACCGATTGGGGGTTTTTAGTGGAAGACAGTGGGTTGGCTGTAAGAAGGAACTATTTATACGTTTTATTTAAATGAATTTCAGGTCTGAAAAGGATATCTTTACGCAGACTCACAAGTTTGTATAAAAAGTGCGGATGGAGAATTTCAGGACCAATTGATTTCTACTGACAGAGGCGTAAGACACGGTTCTGGTGTATCGCCGTTAATATTTGACGTCAACAAAACCCTTCAGTCATGAATACTCGCAGTTACAAATGGAATGAAGCATATATATAACAGAGTAATTAATACAACGTTATTTTCGAGTGATTTGCTAGTTTAAACACAGAATAAATTACAAATATGTGTGCACCAGCTAAACGTAATTTAAATAAATATAAAATGAACGTTTATATTACCAAAACTGTGTCTGTGGGAATGTGCGGTGGCGACATGTAAAAGAGAAAATATTATATTCGTATCAAAATTATCCAAAAAGTGCTAGAATTTGAGTGTTTACTGTATCCGACTAGAGGACAGATGCGGATACAAAATGAAAACCTGTCAAAAATAAATGTCAGTAAAGGTGCTAACATGAGCGTTTGCAATACGTAACATTACAGAAAAAGCAACGTCGAAATGTGATATTGAAGTAAAGCGTCGCCGAAAGACGCAGCATCCTAATTTAAATGAATGAAAGTAATTTTCCATCCCATGCTCCCCGATTTCTGAAAGAGCTTTTTAGAAGTTTCCCAGGCATCGCTCATTTGTCCTTCTAGTAAGAGCAACATGAAGATGAAGGTGAGTGTGATACTGACAGCGGAAAACCAGTAGATGAGTGAGGTTCAGCTGATTAGTATATAAAAAGTCGTGCATACCTCACAGAAAACACACTGATTCTCCATTAGAAAATAATCATTATTGCAGTTCAGGGAAATAATTGTCTATTCTGTGAACGATGAAAGACCCTAAAATACACCGTGTGGGTGAAACGCATAGACTTTAATTGTTTAAGGAGGTGGTACATATAGTTACCACTCTGATTTAAAAAATTAGCAAAAGTCCCTGCGGTAACCCAAATTAAGTAAATCTTGTTCCCTCATAATTGTTTTTGTTTGACGAAGTAATTTAAATTACGCACTTTAAAATAGAAAATATCACGCGAGACTTGAGACACTCAAAGCGATGTTAATCAGATTCACGTCTTTTGATATGTGACACTTTTTCGATTGGTACGGTTACCGACGTTTCGGAGGATCATGCTTGGACTGTGACTACATAGACCACAAATATGTGGGCATAAGGCTCCTCCGAAACATCGGTAACTATGTACCAGTCTATACGGAGTCATGTTCCATAAGGATTGAATTTTCAGTTTTATATTAGTCTGCTGGAATATGTAGTTATTCGACCTCTTTTAATGGTAATTTGGAAGGCGGAGGGTGAATAGAATTGTGATGAGAAGTATGTGATGGGGATAGAAGAGGAATGGATTAAACTGGCCAAGGATCGTATCCAATAGCAAACGTTTGGTATTGGCGCTGTGGTACTTCCCATTCCTGCTAGTAGGAGGGTTGAGTTATTCGCTGCTTGTGATATCTCCGCCTACACTGTATGCCTCATTCTTGTTGCAGACCATTCGTATGCACATGTTTCGTCGGAACATTAAATGAAGCGTTTCCTCAAAGGTTGCCGCTTGCAATTTTTTTTCCTTTTTATCTGTTTACTATTTGTAAGAGGTGAAGGCAGTATTACACATTTACCCTGTTTTTACGACATTGCCTTCAGCAACAAATTCGACTCACAGCGTCGTTATATAAACCGTACAGAATCAAGAGTACACATGGTGGCGAAGGGGGAAGGACCTATCCATGTCGGGAATCGATTGGCTACCGTCAATTATGGAGCAAGTCTCTTTACAGCTTGAGCAAAGCTTTTAATATTAATAGTTGCTTCTGAAAACTACCAGTTGTTGCTATCATCCTAGTGTTTATGTATTTCAGGTTTAGTTTCGCAGACTGGCATTCAGTAATTTCATCTCTGAACACTACGTATGGTACCATCGTGGCAGTAAATTGACGAAAATTCCAAATTGCACACTTCACTAAACCTGGTTGCTTTAGGACATTATCCCTGATTGATGGTCTGTGCTGTTATCCGCTACTCCGGCTCGGTGCAGTCCCATAATTACTTACAGCTCCAGTAAATGTTGATAGCCTCTGGCGAATGATTTTACAGAATGTCTAAATAGGCTTTAGGAACGCAATGCACATTACCCAGTTACTGTTTAGTTATTCAAAGTATGTGTCAAGTCAATAGAGGCTGGCTGGGTGCATGATCACGCACGGTGACGATGCAGCCAGTCCCCATGCGCCTCCTTACATTAATTATTCACATTAACTCTAGTCCAGAATTACTGATAATTTTTTAAAACGATGTGCCAAACGATAACCCCTTTCTAAGCACCACTTTGTGCTTAAGTAGACTTATTATTCGGAACATCTTTAATTTCTCTATTATACCTTGTATGGTATAAAATTTGAATGTGAATTATAAACCTTTTGTTTTTGTAACCACGTAAGAAAAGCGTGTAAAGCGTAGATGTATGAAAGGTGTCTGAAGCATAACTGGTCTGTGAGAAGCAAGCTGGCAACACTGGAAGTATGGGTTGCGCAGTGCCTGCCGGGGCTTAGGCATACCTGGCAGCCTGACTGCTGCGTAGCTCTTTTTCGCCCGTTTGGTTCACTGCAACCACAGTTAGTAGCTTTTACTTTCTTTCTTTTTAAGATCCCCCTCTTCGTCTCCATTCTCTGGCACTTCCACTCGATGTGGCTCAGGATGCTGATGGGTCCCAGCAAGCGGTCTCGCACCCACCTATCTCCGGGCATACCCTTCTGCCAGTTAGGACGTTAGACACTGCGTCCCTCTGTTTTCACGCTGAATTCTTTTCGATAAGGATTTCACCTTCATTCATAAGTGTGGTGTTCATCATTGCGCATGTGCGTACGTAGTTTTTAAGCGCGCTGGCATAGTGGAACCAAGCGCGTAGCTTCATCATGTCTGGCCTTCTTTATATCCGTAATGTACCAGCGCGGGTCCCACTGGACGGGTTTTCGTGAAATTTGATATTGGAAATTTTCATTAAAATCAGTCGAGAAACATAAAATTTGGTTACAACGGAACAAAAGAACCTGGAGCTGTACATGCAGACGTAAGTACGGCTTGTTGCCGGCGACATAAAATCGCCATAAAAACGCTGTCGTCGCGTGAAATTGTATCGCGCTGTTAGGATAGTCGAGGAGGCATAAACGTTATGCGAACGTGCTACAGCGTTACGTTATACAACATTGCCTGTCTCGTTTTGTATCAAAGACGGAAATTTATTATGTAATAAACTCTGATTATGTATTCTTTAAAGTAATTAACGTTGTGGTCTAGTGTGTAGCAATCCTGCTTCGAATTCAAGAGGTTCCAGGTTCAAATTTTAGCCCGGAGACGGGCTATCTGGTGTGAGTTTTGCTTTATCTTTCTCAGTCCTTCCAGACAAATGCCTGTGTAATCCGTCAGTTTCGGCCACGACACTTCGTTCCATGTCCCTTTCAATTCATTATTCGCTAATGATCGTATCATTTGACGCTATTTAGATCATCGTTAAATAAACTGTAAATGAATACAGAGATTATTTCAAACTGATACAAAACCCAATTATTTTGTCAGAGAGGAATGAATTTTTACTATTTGAGACCAGGTTTGTCTACTTTAAAATTCCCGGAGGTTATATTGCAGCTCCGGGCCACAGTAATTATGATGTTTGTAGTGTGTTCCAAAATCATATGAGCATGAATTGGCACTGGAGGCCTAACGAACAAGGCGTCAGCCCTGGGCAACATCGATCATATTCAGGAAAGGACCATTAATTGGAAATAATGATCGGTAAAGTGATGAGAGTGTGAGGTGAACTAACAGCTGTGAATAAAGTGATGAGGTTAGGCCTAATTCTGTTTACAGACAAGAGGGAAGGTCCATCGTGCATTTGATGATAGTTATGTAAGATCTTCAGCCAACTCCACGGAGGTGCGTCTTCTTAGTGAAACTGATAATCTCTTGGCTTGTCACTGGATTGCTGTCCTTTTGTGGAACCCGATAATACATTACCACATTCACAAGAGCTTACCGAGGTATCGTATCCTGAGACACTGCCACATGCGCACTGTTTCTGTAACATCCGTGTTACTGCTGTCCTGCCGTCTGCACGTATCTCTGCGAGGTCTTCAGCCTTTCCGATACAATTTTTATATGCATTTGTCATCGCTTTCATGAGAACTTCTAGTTTCTCAATCATTTTGAAAGTGTCTTGTGATACCGTGATTGGCATACGTCCAGGTTTCTAGGAGAATATATCTTTGTGTCATCTAGTATTGCTCCTTTGACTGTGAGATATGTTACTAATACGCCGAACGCATACTATCATGCACATTTCACACGTTACGTTATTCAGTAGTGCCTCCATCACATACGTCCGTCAGGCCAAAATGTTTCATTCGGCAAGCCTACTTTGAAATTCATGACGCGCTGCTCTGATTGAACCGAGTGTGAGCGTATCTGTAGTGCTTATCAAGCTCTAAATGTCTGTGTGTGGATGGAATGTGGCGATTTTGTGGTTAGAACTCGTGCTTTGTGTTCTGGGCTTCCCGGGCTAGATATGAGATGCAGAGACCGACTGAACATTTGTCTCTGGCCTTCTTCAACTCTCCAAGCGAGTACTGCGACTGAATCTTGCAACAAAGGTTCTGCAATGTTTCGATTTGAAGGCCCAGTTAACCCGAAGTCTGCTTCGTAATGACCAATTCTCTTCCTCACACTTTTCCTCACATTTTACAGTACAAATAGATGTCTAAACGTACATCAGAGACAAAGGTGTCTTACAGAAGTGCCATGTTCATATGTGTTTGTGTAGATACACAGGCCTATGTCGTCTCATATCCAGATAAGTTCACTGGCAGTAGCTTATACACTGTAACAGTGGCGTAGCTAGGTTGTTTTTGGTGCCGGGGACGAATAATCACAATGGCCGCCCCGTAAAGAAAGCTTGAGCTTAAAATCAATGATTGATTAAATTTATTACTATTTCATCATTATCATCTTCCTCCATGGATTAGGTCGTTTGACCTGTTCCGGCATCGACGCGTTGCCATCGTTTCCTGGGGCGTCCGCGATCCCTTCTTCCCCGGGGTTTGTAGGTGAGGGCGTATTTCGGGAG
>Ga0123355_10002186_pt1 | contig 27602 bp, 18 predicted proteins | sample TergutEmb28metaG_3_FD_89872 | JGI IMG/M metagenome (GOLD analysis project Ga0123355, IMG submission 89872) | Embiratermes neotenicus P1 segment gut microbial communities from Petit-Saut dam, French Guiana - Emb289 P1 | ecosystem: Host-associated > Arthropoda: Insects > Digestive system > Gut ... | reverse complement strand
TAGGATGGATCTCCAGGAAGTGGGATGTGGGTATATGGACTGGATTGGGCTGGCCCAGGATAGAGACAGGTGGCGGACGCTTGTGAGTGTGGTAATGAACCTTCGGGTTCCGTGAAATGCGGGCAATTTCTTGACTAGCTGCAGACCAGTTAGCTTCTCAAGAAGGACTCTGCACCATGGTGTAAGTAAGTATGTAAGTAGTTAATTTTTAATTTTTCAATAGCCATTTTCCTATTCCTACCCTTGGACTAGATGCGTTCTCAGGTACATATCTTAACAAGTTACTGATACTGTGGTGCCCAGTGATTGACAATAATTCAATCCAAGGGTTTACCAGATTAGGCATATCTCTGCCTGAAAACTGAAATAGCACTAGCTCCCAAAACACTGTGCACCTTTAAGTAATTAGATGATGGACAAAGTCCCAAAAATTAAAATTATATTGGTTAACTTCCGTTGTGCTGTGTTCTCTCTTTTGGATTTCCTGACCCTTGAAGCTGGAATGATAGTTTGTCCTGTAATGTCAGTACAGAATTACTATTCTTTGCTGCATAATATCCAGAAAAGTGCAGATCTCGCATGATGATGTGGTGATGCAGGCCTTGGTTTGGCTCTGCATGGTCAGGTTCAGAGCAATCTGGTTTGGTGCAGTTCAGTGCTTTGTATGTTAATTGAAGACAACCTTACATATTTAAGTGCCAAATTTAAGGAAGAAACCTTGTCTTTCATTTGCATAAATATGGTATAAACAAATGTAGATATTACTGAGATCTATATTTTATGTTGTAGCAATTTTTTGGAGACAAAGAAGGACTGCCCAAGACGGTAGTGACAGCCAGAAGAGACCATGTAAAACACAGACAGATGAGGCTGAAGGGAATTTGAAGATAATGGGAATGAACTCCTCTGAATATGTGAATCTTCAACAACACTGTTGTGAGCACTTAACATCTCACACAATAAGCCATTTTTCATGAATATTATGAAGTTCAATTTAATACACATATAAGTACATGTTTTGGCAGATCAATATAGGCCAAAATTCAGTTCTCCAAGTTGTTAGTCTAGACCAAATTTAATTGTAGCCTTTTGAGTGGTCTTGGAAGAGATATATGCAGATACAATGTTCAGTCAGTCAGTCAGCAGTGATATTCTTTGGACATGCTGAGAAACCTTTGCGCTCTAATCAAGCAGGAAATCTTTTAGCCACCTAAGCAACTGTTCACTTTTCAAGGATGATTCTGTCTCATGGAATTAAGTGAAGTACATAAAAGACACTTACTTTGCATTTTTGTGGATTAGTGCAGCTTCCAAAATAACTTCATCCACTGTGCCCTCCACTCTGATAGGTTTGACATAATCTCTTTTATAATATGGATCAGGATGAGAGAAGGCTGTATAGGCCACCAACACTACAGACTGGTGTGTTTCTGGACAATGCCGGGTCACTGCAACAATATCTGCATCCATCTGATCCACATATACCTGTAGTACAAGTGAATAAATGTGGCAATTTCACAACTATAGATATGTGACACAACAAGAGCAGAAACACTAACTCATTAACATATACTGTATAATTTAGATACATTATGTATTTCATTCCAAAGATACATTAAAATTACATAAAGGTGAAGGTCATTCCATGACATGCCTGTGGAGGCACAGGTGGGAGGCAGAGGTATAGTTCCAATCCATTTGTAACCTTGGCACTAGAAGGAAATAGGTGGTCAGCACCACACCCCAGATGCCTTTCCCCCAGGAAAGATCTGGTACCCGTTGTACAAAATTACAAAATACAAGTGGTACTTTTGGGAGCAAGCACACTTGTCAGGGTAACAAGTCACAGAAATAGTAACTAAGAAAAGTATATGAGTTTAATAACTATCTAGCAAGAAAATACAGCAACATTTAGACATGCTCACCTGGTTGAATCCTGCCAAACCCAGTTCAAAGTGAAGTCTATTAATAGCTCTCTTTGCCGCAATAATTCCAGAATGGAAATTCACACCAACAGAAGAGTCATCTGACCACTCAGAATATTCACGAATCTCATCAACAACGTGAATCTGTGAAGATTAATTTAAATGTGCATGCAGATACATTTTGGTTACTTTTACTGATCATTATGCTGATGCCTTGTCTTTATCATCTATAACTGTAATGAGGTATGTGCATCTTTGGTATTCTGGCATATTTCCACCACAAGAACCTCATCTTTGGGCCAAATTTTAAACATGCTGAATCCAATTGACAGTACCACAATCTATCCCACAAACTCAATTTCAATACCATGTCACAATGCCACCAAAATATATGTCTCTTGTTACTGTTAACAAAAGCAAGCAGCCTAACTGCTGCTTAATTATACCAGCAGTGCTGGATGAAGAAAGCAAGACTATTAATTATGTAATCTTCTCTGCATTTTCAATGGTTTATTTGTCATAGGCCCAGAGATTCTCCTCATTTCGTGGTCTCAACATACTCAGTTTCTGGTCTTTCTCTCAGATTATTAATCATGCAAGACAAAAAGTAAAATTCAGTTTTGTACAATTTTGCACTTATCTGTTAAATTCTTATTTAAGATAATTGGTAAGACTCAGTGGAAAGAAGATGAGATTATGACTTAACCCCTAACATCACATATCACAAAAAAACGCCTACATCCAGAGTTCAAAGGGTATGATTCCAATGTTCAACCAACATTAAAAGTCCTGATGTTTTCTCATCTGAGTGATTTTAAAATAAGGGTTTTTAATTCAGCACTAATACTCAATACAATTTCAAGACAATAACTCAGGCAGCAAGAATTATTTGAAAAATAATAGGCAACAAGCTGCATGACTCCAGACACTTCGATAAACTACTGTCCAACAGCACATATTTGACACTATGCAAAGTAATACCTATACCTATGGTAAAATATGGTAGTAATGGGGATGGAAAGAAAAGGAGGATAGGAGCAGCACAGCTGGGGCCCATAAAAAGACTCTGAGCTGAAAAAACTGCATTTACCTTACTATAAGATGACCTCCCCTCCTCACAATCTTCAGTCTTCAGGAAATTACCTATCGAAAGCACGTTTAACTTTATGTGTGATTATAAAGTGATTCCCCCAGCCCCATTTTAGACAATGAATTAGGAAAAAAATCCGTGTCTTATATTTTGGTAAATTTGGTGTACCACTCCATAAATGAAAATACTGAAATGTGTGAAAAACTTAAGAGTTATTACATACCACAGCTTTTTAATTTAATTCTTGAAGTAATTCCTGAGATTTACAAATTTATCATTACCCTGAATATTAAAAGAATAAGAATAAGTGAAGAAGTACCTGCATGAAACGTTTATGACTGAATGATTGCCCTCATTCTCAATAATATATCCTGGCATGCTTGTGAAACATATCTTAGTCTTCACTTCCCCGGTAAATGAATCAGTCATGGTGGTCCAGAACAATGGCAAAAAATATCTCTAGACCCCCATATTTGTATCTGTGGGGCCACTTGAAAAACCTGGCATATCAGCAATGTGGTTATTTAGAATGTTTATTATAAATTCAGCAACAAAAATATATGTAAGTACTTGTTCACCTATTATTTTAATATTTATGTACTGATAAATCCATCTCAGAATTGGCCCTATTTTGCATATTTCTAACTGGGAATGACTGCTAGAATGAGATTGTGATGTTACAACATTAAGTTGTGAATGACCCCCCTGTAAAGAACTAAATTGGACTAATTTTTTTTACCATGGTGCAACAGCCCTAGTGGGCCAAGGCCTCCTCATTGTTGAGAATTCATGATCACACTCAGTTACATACACCACACTCAGTAGGACTCCTCAGGATTAGTGATCAGCCCGACACAACACTCACAAGATACAAACAACCATGCCCCCAGTGGGATTCGAACCTACAATCCCAAAAAGTGAGCGGCTGCAGACCAATGCCTTGGACTGCATGGCCACTGGGATTGGAAAATTGGACTATATAAGTACCAATAAAATGAGTGAAAACAGATGGACAGATATAGCAAGAAGTTAAAAACCTGGAGGTTGGTACAAAGTAACAGCATGGAAAGAGGATAATGGGGCAATATTAGTTGCTACTGTAAGGATACATCAACTAACATGATGTGGTACGAGTTCATCATAGCCTCTGTTACTTCCTGATGCACAACAAGCCATAGATACAAGAGCAGTACTTGGCAGTAGGTCAAACACTGAGCGCTTGTCCACTGGACTTGGATTATCGTGAGTTAGATCCAAGAATAATGCGTGAGCTATGGATGGAACAAGTGGCCGGAGTGATGGCTGGAAAAATGCACCTACAGGTTCACCACCATAGCGATAAACTAACCGACCTTCTTCATGAGAGTCCCATGCAGACATTGCCTCTGCAAAAAAGTAAGCACAGAAATGGATGAAGGGTCCAGTGAATATGTGTGTGGGGGGATACACCACAGTAACTTTCCTTGCAAAGAAGTCAGTTATCATAAAACCAAGTACAGAGCACTTTTTGACTGTTGTTATGTTATTTTAAATGTGTAAAATTCCAAGACTCTTAATGTGTTTATTAACATTATACTTCCACCCAGGGGTCCACAAATTGTCCATACCCTAGGAACAACCTCAGAATTCTAAGTGCCACTGTGCAAAATGTGGTCATCTGGGTGACCTAGGCAATTGTGATTTGTGCATCTGTGCTTTCACTGTCAATCAAGAAATGTTTAATGAATGAAATATCGGATTTTCTGAACAATTTTCACTCTATGTCTATTCCCCCCCCCCCAAATACAGATATTACCTACAAAATTAAAAATATCAAATGCTTCAATTTTACAAATAGAAATCATGCAGTTTTGTACTATAGTCAATTGCATAAAAATCTAAATGTTAATCATATATTTTAAATTATACATCTCTATTATTACATTTCATTAAACTTATTTTTTAAAAAAAATCAATATTTGAGGGCCAATATAGTCATTTTAATTAAATTTCACCTCAGAAGTGCCATAATAAATAATTACATAGTTTTACAACAAAAGAAAGCAATTCTGGTTCATAGTACCTCTAATTAGTGACGATATTCCTAGCCTGTTGACAAAGATGTTGTCCTTCTGATCAGAATTGGTGAAAAGCTCAGCAACAATATACAAATCTGGACGTACTTGTCTTGCTGCATCTAAAAGGTACTGCAAGTGATGGAAATATTATATCAATGTGACACATGCACTTCCAGCTTCTTTGCATATTAATAGTATACAGTCAATGGTTTGAAATAAATCACTGTTTCATTTATGTTTCCTCTGAACAAAAGACATAAGACATGACAAGAAATAAACAAACCACAGCGCAGGAAAATTATGTCATTTACTTTCTTTCTATACAAAAATGGCTGCTAAAAATTATATGTTTACAGTTATGAACGCAAAACAACAGTGATACCCACAAGGAAATGACATGCAGGGCTAAGATATCTTACACTGTAAAAGGATAGTCCTAACTTTAAATGTGTACAGATGAAACCAAACAAGAAACTAATATTTGAACAATGTTCTCTGCATATGAACATTGGCCTGACATAATCAAGTACTGGTATACGAGTGAAAAGATCATACATGACAAAGCCTGCAGCAAGTGAATTCACATAACAAAACAATACAGGTCCCAGCCAAAGCCACAGGACCATGAACAAAATGAGGATTGATTACAACCAGTCACCAAAATTAAATAATTAGAAAAATTTTAACAAATCATTTTTTATAAAAAACATTTTATGGAATTTTAAAATAATTTTGCAAAATCTACTGCACTAAACACAATATTGTAATTTCAGGGCTAAACAAGAAATAATAATGCATTTATGTAAATTGTTGTAAGGTGTAAGATGTCACTGCCACACTGAAATTGAAATTATGTACTATAAGGTTTTTCTTTGATATACTTTTATAGTAGTTTAACGTTATGATGGCTTGGGTATAAAAGCAAAACATCTGGTGACTTATTGTACAAAGGCGTTTGTTGACCAGGAAAGAAGAGTTGTGTTGACTCAGTCATACTGAAAAACACAGCAGTATGCCACACACACTGTGATTAAACTTGATAAAGTTCCATGCATCCAGAATGCCAATGGCTGAACATGGCAGAGAAGAGGTCTCACACATAACTATGAAGTGTGTATTTCCAGCTAATGACAAAGCACATTGCTGGGCAAATAGATGATTTCTTACCTCTGCAACTGGTATTGGTGTGGAATGACAATTATCTAGTCTAATTCCATCAAACACTTGTGCAATTTGCTGAACATACTCTTGCATATACTGCCACAGGAATGGGCAGTCTTCTGGCTTGTCACCATACCTGCCACAAATTGCATATGCAGTAAATACACCTCAGATCAGGATTTTGAGGAACCTTTTTTTATTTGATTTTATTCAAGCTTCAATTTATCATAGGTACTTCCAGACAAAATAAAGATTACTTGTTACAAACTGCAGATACTTATATACTCATGATCAAAATCATAACACACAGGATATTAAACTGTTATCTGAGAAGTTAAGCTTAACTGCTTCCTTCTCATGACAGAAATATACCTTCTCATCTGAATTTCAAACAATTTACACAACAATCATATGAAGAGAAATAACATACTCAGGAACACCAGTCTTGTTAAACTATCACATTCTTATTCCAATGATGTGCTAAAAAATTTTCAACCATTAGGCATGATTTCACATTAATTTGTACTCTTTATTTTTGGGGTTAGAGAAATATTCCAGAAAATACATGTTTGCATTTAATAGGATATATGTTAGACACCAATCCCAGTGGCCATGTGGTCTAAGGTGTATGTCTGTGGCTGCTTGTCCGCTGAGATTGTGGGTTCGAATGGATGTTTGTCAATTGTGAGTGTAATATGTTGTCAGGTAGAGGTCTCTGTGATGAGCTGATTACTCATCCAGAGGAGTCCTACCAACTGTGGTGTGTCATCACATGCGATCTAGAAACCTCAAGAAGCCATGACCTGCGTCTAGTGACAGCGCCACAGGAAAAAAAAAAATACACACACACACACAGAGTTGAACTCAAGTATAATGTTATCGAATGGACCGAATAAATTGTTTCATTTTAAATGAGTGTAACTGTAAGCAAGGTGTATGTTAAAACTGAAGGAAAAATATTTCAAAACAAAAAACAGGCCTGTAGGCATACTACTGAACATTAACACTACAATCTATTTAAAACTGAAATAACAATTAAAATTTAGAAGCACTAAAAATTACTCTTCTATAATTGTAAATCTCCATACAGGTTTAAGATAAAAATACATTAATTTAAAATTAATATTTAGAAAGAACAAAAGTTGTCATGAGATGATGACCACTCAATGGGACACTGATAGTTTTGTCTTGCTTAAGCCACTTAAGTAGCATCTCACCAATGTCACTTCATTCAGGCTTTTGAAATTGCTTTATTCTTTGTTCTTTTCAGACACACTAATAATTGTGGTTCTGTTTTTCCACGTCATTGGAATCATAGACTTTATGAGACCAAATTCCTGACACACATCAGCTTTCTCTCTGCCATTTTGTAATTCTTGCATCACTAACTTTTCTTTCAGTGCTCAAGTTCAAAACCTTCCTTGTATTTGTGACTGTACCCATTTTATCATGTCTCCAGTCTCCTGTTAATTGCAGAAGTAGAAATGTAGAGGGTAACTTCACGCACAAAGTGAATTAATGTTACTTTTGACATATTCCAAGCCTGGAATTTATGTAGCTATCTGAGAGTGTAGAGGGTTTGTCTTATGAAGGGTGAGGAGTTGGTAGAATTCTCAAAATATTCTGCTTCTTGGAATATTACATTGGAATGGATGACTGGCATGCTGTTATGTCTGATGTAGGCACTCTTATGTATGTCATACTAAGGAAGGCAGAAGAATGTGTGCCTCATGGGGAATTAGTTGGTACCAATGAATGTGTAATGTTATAGCCAAGGTGTTGCACAAACTGAGGCCATTATAATTGAGATCAACTGTATATGTTAGAGAGTACAAGAGAAATTAAATAATCATACATAACAAATTATAAGACATTATTCCTTGTCTATGAATTTACAGTTAATTCACTGCAGCATGCCACATATTATAACACCTTCAACTTCACAAATCATTTTGATGTTCTACTGCTCTACCTTGCTTATTCCTGTTAATCATTTATTAGGTTACTGCACTTACTGGAGTTTGACACTATCACCCCAAGCAATGAGCTCACGTCTTAAGTATACACTGGAGCTTGGTTCAGCAAAGTTTCGTAATGGATCATCATTCATGACCCATCCATTGTGGGCCATAATGAAACGGGCATCTGATGAATACATCAACATCATGTGTTCTTCCAGACCATTGGGATTACCATAGTCTGTAAAATACCTACATAACAAACAGGGGTAAAAATGAAATGAGTCTCTTCACTTCTTATATAATTATGAACTGAATGAGAATATGAATGGTAAGCAACTTAAGATCAATGTTTATTTTGAAGTTATTCCATTTATTTTGCTTAACATTCATTTATAAACCCAAGTCAGTGCACACAAGTTACAAACATACATAAAAGTAGTCTTTTACATCCCCTACATGTTTCAGCATGTTTGTGCCAGCTCAGGGAGTTCATACCAAATTTAAAACTTGATAAAAAAAACAGTTAATTACATCTGCACTTTTTTTTCCTCATGTTTATTGGACCGTGCATCATTGTAATATTTGAAGAATAAAAGACAAACTTGATGTCACTTACTATTTTATTTCACTTCTTATGTACTCAACATGTTTCAGACAGTAATATAGCCATCATCAGGAGCTTGCAACTGTGCCATTGAAGTACCAAGTGACTGTGCCATTGAATTACCAAATCAGTCTTTTTGTTCTCGGTTCGTTGTGTGTTGGAGATTTGGTGTGGCTGGGTTTGAGTAGTGTCCATGTTGCAGGCTTCAGCCTGCAACATGGACACTATGACCAATTTGGTAATTCAACAGCACAGTCGCAAGCTCCTGATGATGGATATATTAATGTCTGAAACATGTTGAGTACATAAGAAGTGAAATAAAATAGCAAGTGACATCAAGTTGGTCTTTTACTCTTCAATTACATCTCACTCTTCATTATATTATATTCAGAAGCTAAATTTAAGTGCAGGGTGGCTGATGTACATAAACATATTATGAGCATAAAACAATTTAGAAGTATTATATATCAATATATTGATTTTTACAGTTGTTTTGACATCTGTATTCACTGCAGCATGTTATGTAATGTAAAAGTAATAAGAACATTTTGAAGTTCCTCCCACTGCATCAATGATCAAGATGGGCTGCCATACCAAGACTCTATGATAAATGTAAACAGTTACCTTACCAGGCTTTCCTCCAAATTAAACAGAAGAAACCCCCAATTATCTGTTTTTGGTTTATTCGGTTTACAGAATAACCATATACTTGTTTTTCCTGTCTTTGTTGGGCTTTCTGAACTCATTAATGACCTACTTAACAACACTCATGATTGCTATGGTTATGCAGTGTCATATAGCAGCATGATTTTCAGTGATGAACTAGACAGGCTGTAGAAATGTTGGTAGTCTGCTTTAGGTATCGTACAAGTTGTTGCAAATAGGAACCTGGTAATAGCTCATGAGTGAAGGAATAATTGAAAAGTTGACATGTATTGTATTTAAATAAGGCTTTTTTTAAATTTTAACAAGGTTATAATCAGTTAGGTATGAACTGTAACTTAACTGATTGCAATTGATGTGTCCTGTATCAGATGTGTAACTGAAAAGGATGAAGTAATGAATTAAACTAAACCTTTAAAAATCATAATATATGTCAATGAAGACAGTCCCTTTTGGGCTGAAAATATAACCCATGATCTCTCCTAAATCTAATGCAGGTATGCAACTGTTAGGATATGAGCAAATGGATTTATTGACGGTTTATGAAACAGTGCACTGTTTTGTACACAAACATAGTTGTGAACCAAGTGTGTACTTCTTTTGCAATATTTATGTTATTTGTTTATTCCAGTATGTTTTAGGGATCCAGAAGATGTTTGTACATTCTACAGCATGCCTGGGGAGATGAGTTGAGACAAAGTGGAAATAAAAATAATTTGTCCTTGCAAATGACTCATAATCATGAAAATGATTTTTATAAAGCTAATGTAAGTAGATTTTGATGCAACAAGGCAATTATGAATAATCCATCACTTGATAATTGGTGATTCCTTTCTCCATTTTTTTCTTTGAATTAAAAACAGTACATCACACAGTGCAAGAAAGAATTATGCTTAGAATGCTTGTTGTATATCATTCCATCACCTGGGTACGAGAGGTTTCTTGGCAGAGACTTCTTTAATATGAGGGCCATCGTGCTGTACACGGAAATACCGCATACCCGCTATACAGTTTTCAACAGCAGCTAGTAGGTGATTCTGAATTTCATCAAACATTTCTTTATTCAGTTCTTCCAAATGTGACTTGAAATTTTCACCACACTGGTTTAGGCGGATCTCATCTTCAAAGCAGTCATCCCTAGATAAATACAATGAAATATTTGAGGCATGAATGAACTATGTACTGAAAACTTACATTTGAAAAGGAGGCACTTACATACATATAACACTTCCATGCTAAAGGCACATATAAAAATGTCTCCATATTCAACTGCAGAATTCATTAATTGGTGTAAGTCTGCTCAGCTGCACAGAATATTCACAAAGTTAACACATTAAACAAGTCACATCCAAATTCAAAACTACTAGTAATCTACAGTAGCTAAACTTTTGATACAGCATTTAATATCAGGAGGAATGACTGAAGGCCAGAGCCCGGTTTCTGAAAATGTACTGCTCTGGATGAAAGTAAGACTTGAATTATCAAAGAAGAATCTTTCCAAGAAATGCTTGCTGTCTCTTACTTCCCTCAGCATTAAAGTTTTTGGCTTGTATTTTTCACAGTAGTTCTCAACACTTCATTTGAAGCTTATATTCTAGTCTGTTTATAATATAACATGGGGGAACTACAGTTTCATTCAAATCTTAACAATCTGCAATAGTGTGGGAGGGAAGTAGAGCAAGTTTATTGTAATACATGAATGGTTCAACCACTGTAAGTACTGCATTTTTGTATTGTCCTTATAAGTAGGAGATGTAATAAACAATGAAATAACTATCTGCATAGAGTAGAATCCATCTCATGAAGCTGATAGTTCTTCAGTTAGTCAAGACATTTCTTGCATTTCATGAAACCCAGTGGTTCAGTACTGTTTTTATAACAGCTTTCCATGTGTTCATATCTGGAGTCAGACATAGTCAGTCCATGCCAGCCCATTCTCTTTCTTTAAGATAATTCTAAAATTATTCTCCCACCTACTCATAGTTCTTTCAAGTGGTCTCTTCCCGTCAGATTTCCCTACCTAAACCTTGTACACATTTCTCTTCTGCCTCATATATGCCACATGCCACACCCATCTCATCCATCAAAATATTATATGGTGAGGAGCAAACGTCATGAAGCTCCACAATTTTCTCCAGTTGCCTGTCACTACCTTCCCTTTCAGGCCCAAATATCTTCTCCACCATCCAATTTGCACACCCCTTGCAGCCTGTGTTCTTCCCTTAATATATTAGACCAAGTTTCATCCCCGTGTAAAACAGGAAATTTTATGGTTCTATTCATTTTGATCTTTATGTCCTCAGATAGATGGGAAAATAAAAGGTTATGGACCCAGCTATGGCACTCACCAGATCTGATCAGATTCAATCTGCTCCTGCTTTCATTATACGTATAATTTTCACTTAGTGCTACTCCCAAATACTTGAATGTTGCCACATATTCAAAGGATTTATTATGTTGTGATACTGTTCTTCATTCCATTAATGAGGCATGAACACATATTTAGTTTTCACAGTATTAGAAATAGGTCCAACTTGCTTACTTGCAAATAATAAAGTTTATGTGGTATGTTTTATAGTATTCATGTTTTCACCCAATAAATTAACATTATCAGCACTGGCCAGAAGCTGAAATGTCCCACTACATTTCAATCCCTCCTGGTTTTCTGGATACTCTTAATGGTATATTCTAAGTTCAAGTTAACAAAGAGGCAGTGCATGTATAACATAATATTGAGGCATGTGAAAGTAACCATTGTTGCTGTGGAAAAGCAGTAACTATTACACATTCTCAGTGTGTGTCTGTAGCCTTAGTTATCGAGCATGCAAAGCACATGCACCATATTATATTGCCATTTGTGGTAAAAGTGTTATGGAAAATGTGTGTTTTGACTTTCTTTGCAACTTATTGTGTGAAATATTTCTCATTCTGGGAAGAATTCAGTGAGGTACTATCATAAATATATATAGGTATTCATGTAAAGTATCCATTATTCTTGTCAGATTTTTATCAAACTTTAATTTTCTTGACAGCTTTTCTAAAAACACTGAAATATCAATTTTCATGAAAATCTGTCCAGTGGGAGCTGAGTTGTTCCATGCAGATGGACGGATGGACAGACAGACAGACATGATAAAGCTAACAGTTGCTTTTCATGATTTTTTGAACATGCCTGACAGCATATGGCAATAGAGTGTCTCCTTCTTTAGGACTATTCTGACTAGGAATAGTATCAGGCTAATGTTTACCTCTCTTAACTTTACTATATATGCCACTTATCCACATTTTAATTAACCTCAATAGTTCCATGGGTATACCAAACTCAGTGAGAATACTATAAGAAACCTCCCTACTAAATAAATTGTAGGCTTTCATGAAGTCTATAAATAGCTGATATACTGCTGCACTGTGTTCCCATTTTTTATCCAGCATGTGATGAATGCAGAATATATGATCAGTTGTTGATCTAATCCAGAGTAATTTCATCCATGTATGGAGTTAACTTTCACAGAAAAATGTTGTATAAAATTCTATATGCTGAGAACAGCGATATGTCTCAGTAGTAATGATTCTTAGTTTTATTACCTATTTCATAAATAGGTCCAATAATAGATACCTTTCACTGTTAAGGCAATTCTTCCTTATCCCAAACAGAATAACAAATAAAATAACAAACTAATGTACAGCTAAGAAGGGAGAGTATCTACTATGTAAGTGTTACTATTAATATCTTTAGTGTCATAACATGCGTATAGGTCCCTTGTTTCTTGTACTAATGAAGTTCACTCTGTATTTAGGCCTTCTTCCATAAAACACAACATGCAAAAGTAAAATCTGTTACCAAAAATGAAGGTATGACCAATAATAAGATACGAATTTATTTTCATTGTTACTTTGGTCTCTAATTTTCATTAATTAATATAACAAATATCAAAGTACAAAGTCCTTTAATTTTATGTACATTACCTGTGTGCATTATACAGCCTTAGAGCTAGTTCCATGTCAACAGTAGCTTTCAAACAACGATACTGTTTGTCTGGTATAATCTTCAGTTGTCCCATCTCCTCTGTAGTTCCTGCTATTGGAGGTAATTGTTTACGAGCCATAGAGTAGAATTCAATAACCAAGCTATCAATGTCCAGCATGTAAAGTTCTGGTATTTTCACTTGAGGTAAATAGTAGCCAAGCAGGAGTGTTCGGATGGCCTAAGAGAGTATGACATTTTGTTGAATGTTATAATTAATAAACAACACCAACACAGAGCATATAATGTGTACTTGGTTGGCTTTTTTATAAATTATAATTTGTAACATGTACACAGTAATGATGCCAAAGTACAAGTGATTATTTAAAGAATCTCTATGCAATAAAACCTCATTCACTCAAGGTACTTTGGAACATTTAATACAAAATTTGAATGAAACATGAAAATATCACCATGGACTTAACCTGCTGATTATAGCTGCTGAAACTGACATGAGCATTATACTGGACTAGTATTAAAATTTGAATTCAACAATAATGAATGACTGTCACAACAAAATATCATTAAAAATGCTACATCCTCCTGTTTGCAATTATAAATCCATCTTTTCCATGTAAGAGAGTTCATGGATATCTTAAAAAAACAAGCTCCTGTGTTGTGTCTATAGCTACAAAATGCAGTCATTCATGTCTGCATATAGTATTATTGTGAAAGACAGTATTTGTAATGCTTCAAGGGTTTGTTATGCCTTGGGCATGAAAATGATTTTCTTTTGCATATGACATAACAGAAGTGGCTATTTGTTCTGCACATGCTGTAGTGAAATAACTTTTCTTTCTGCATTTGACATTTGGAAATCGGTTGTTTTTTTTTACATACAGAAAGTTGTTGTTTCTCCTCATACCCTTTCTCTGCCTGTTTGAATTTCTTACTGCATACTGGCAGCTAGGCTGACCATGTACTTTAAAACAGGACAGGATGTTAAAGTTCAAGACTCTCCCTTCTGATGTAGTTGGTGAACCTGTTGTATTTATTTGGGCTATTCTCTTGGCCTTGTAATGATCTCCTATCCTTGAAACCTTGTCTTCCTGTCTTCACCGACACCTTTACTGATGCCAAAAACCCATTTAGCAAAGCACTTATGGATAGCTGCACTACATCCATAGTTCCAACTACTGCAAACCTAACTGCATTCAAATTTTCCATTTCCTAATCTCAGTCACGGGGTGACTACTTGACATTTTTTGAAAATACAAACAGGGCAAGCTCATCTAGCATGCCAGTTCATGCAGTCAATGACAGCAGTAACCCAGGCATTTTGGTGCTGTATATTCAAGTTTACAATATATTTTTCCCACATGCAGTCCTCGCAGTTCTTGAGTCTTGCCCAGTACAGATAGAATAGCTTTTACTCTCTACTGTACTGCTCCATAATAAGATGGTCCGCTTATATTGTACTTCTTTCCTGCATGAAATGTTCCTTCTTGAATCGGTCATATTCTGTTCAGTTCAGCACTACAAGATAATGTAGTTTGCCCACACTGTACATGTTTAGTGTTGCACAGTGTTTTAGTACTGGTGCCATATTTGTGTGAAAGTTTTCATAGATTTGACATCTACAGAAGAATATTCACCATTAATTGTCAATGACACTATGTTATGTAGCTCCTTGAACCTACATAACTGGCCAGTTTAACACTTAAATGATATCCTATAATGCAGGAATACTGTCTCGACAAGTACGGCAAAGCCATTCAAACAAGTGGTTGTCTAAGTCTGAATCTTCCCCTTAACAGTATCTGCTGCAACTTCTTTAGGTTGCAGTTCAATCACATCCTCATTCTTTAGGTGTGCTTAAAGTGCTGACTGTGAAATTCCATATGCTTCAGCATTTCCTGTTATAGTGCTTTCCATGACTATTCTGAGCCATTAACACCTGTATTTCATTTGAATTTCTTCTTGCTGACAAAATACGGTTTTCTCTTGCAAATCAAAAAGCAGAATGACCTCTCCTTCCCACTTAAGTGCTAAGTTGTGTGCTTGTGTGCTAACACCCCCCTCACAAAGAACTTTTGCTGGCACTGATCACTCTTCCCACATATTGCTCAAGGTTGGCCACTCTACACATTTTAGGAAGTTACAGGGGTGCAGAAATTAAAAAAAAAAAAAAAATTCTCACGGTGTGAGTTATTCAAATTTTAAACATTTAAATAGTTCACATAAACCCTTTTGGTAGACTATTTCATGCTGAGTGTGTATGAAGGTTAGCAGGCTCCAGAGTCATTCACATATAATAACTAGCCTATCACTCAACAAAACATAACCTCTGCAGCTGATAGAGTGTCAGTAACTGAACCAATAAACAAACAAATCGAAAAGCATTTTGATGAGATACCTATATACAGTATCAGGAGAAATGTGACTCACAGTGACAATACTGTGTAATGAACACAGGACGTAGCAGCAACTGACATACATTAGGTATCAAGAATGTTTTACTTACAGAAAGATGATCTTCAGAGGTGACTTCAGCAGGAATTCCACTGAACTCCCATTTTCCCTCAGATATGTCCAATGTTAATTGATGTAGAAGAGAATCTAGAAGATATGCTGGGCGAAGATGTGGAGAATTTACAAGGTTATATGTACATTCTGGATGCTCAAGGAGCCATGCTGACTCATTGGCTGTATGATTCAGAACAATATCACAGATACTCACCATCTAAAAAGAGGAGAAGATTTGACAGAAATGTGTTTTGCTTCTGTATTGCTCAGACCAAAAACTGTGTACACTGCTAGCCACACATCAAAGTTTTAATTTTTGGTGGCAAAGGAGTGCTCTAACAAGGAGCTAACAAATGACCACACAGATCCAGCATCAAAAGTTCAGAGCCAAGATGAGAAATTGTGTGCACTTCCATAATGTAAAAATCAGATTTGTGGTATGACAATTTTAAATTGACTGATCAAAATATTTTATTTTCTGTCATGAGCAAACTATTTCTGGTGTCTTTAAAGTGATGCTTTAGGCATTCCAGAATTAGAAATTTACTGACTGCTATAAAGGGTATAATTAAATGAATTATGTTTACTTTAAAACCATTAATTGTCTGTCTGCTGTACCTTCCATTCATTCCTTAACTTTGTTATGAACTTCTCAATGTCACTCATATTAACTTTTTTGCCACAATCATTGAATACAGGATTCAGCTGCTGCTGATTCCTGATGCTGTATGAGGAATTTGAAACACCCAGTTCCTGCAAGAAAAAGTAACATGACTGATATATTCTTACAGAATTCTTTATAAGGTATATCAATACTGCATTCTGAAATTACAACAGTATGGTTTTCAAAAAATATAAAAACCAAAGATTTCTATTACAACTCATGGGCAGATGGTCTCATTCTTGAAGACTCACTTATGTTGTTGTTAATTACATTATGCTCTGAATGATAAGAACAAGCATCTCATCTTCAAAAGCCTCATAAGGTAAAGGTAAAGATAAAGTTTACCCTATAACAGGCCACAAAGGCCCAAAGGTGGAGTAGAGGTATAGCTCTACTCTTTCTTTAACCTCGGCGCTAGATGGGGGTGAGTGGTCAACGCCACGCCCCGGCCGCCTAACCCCCGGGGAAAGACCCGGTACCCATTGTAAAGGAGGCTGGGTGGGCCCCAGGGCCATTCTGGATGGGTGCAGAGAATCTTGCCCCCACCAGGATTCGATCCCCAGACCGTCCAGCCTGTAGCGAGTTGCTATACTGGCTGAACTATCCCGGCCCACATAAAACAGCAAACAAAGTAAAATATTTTTTCAAGTTCTGTGACAGGTATTATTTGAAATACAGTATATTCTACACATCTATATAAAATGATTCAGTTTGAGAAATACCCATGCATATTTATTTCTTCTCTTTCATTATTACTGACTTTACAGAGGCTATCCACTGAATAGGATGCTCAATATGCTGCCCCACAGAAAGTCTAAGAGAAAAATTTCATATCAGTGTCCTGATAAACATGAAAATCGTGCTGACCAGTCGAGAAAAATTAGTTCATAATGAAATATCAGTGATTTAAAAATACAAATATTTTACCTCTTCATTTGTTGGTACAACATGCCCCTCCTCAAATAGTGCTATTTTATAAAATCCGTAGTACAATTCAGAAGTCATGTTCTCTAGCTGACACTTAATAAAAATTGGATGTTCCATCTGCACTGCTGTTCATGTTAAAACTGAAGGTCATAGTCAGTTTTTTGTGTTTATTCTTTCAGCCACCAGTTCAAACATTCAGGAGTTTATTTCTGGTAATTTGTTCATTGGAATCCAGCTTAAGCCCTCATACCAACAGTGAAATGATTATTCGTAAAATTTAAAGCACCAGGATGGCCCTCTTCTTTACTTTTGACGATGTCAGGCTGAGAGGTGTCTTTCTATATCGACATACTTCACTTTCACAGTGCTGCACACAACATAATACAAGCATGCATATGAGAAGAAAAGAGTTCACATAGCTAGAGCAAATGTATTCTAATACCTGTATGGGGGTGAAATGGATCATGTTGTAGCCACTCTCTTTTGTTACTTTTAATTTGTTTCCCCATGTACTGAAAGGACCCAGACTTTTGGCTAAAATAGTCTGACACTGTATACAGTCTAAGGGCAAGACTTCATCTGACCCATAGGTAAGGACAGGATCCACTGTGAAAAATCCAGATCCTTGTGGTCCTGGACATTCACTGTAACAAGAAATTAAATGGCTACTCTGTGAACAAGAATAATGTATCATTTCAGGAATTGAAGTCTTGTATTTCATCATTTATAATGTGAAAAAAATAATGTTAGATTACATGCCAAGACTAAAATATCAGCAAGGTCTTGAACTGCAGCATGTGGCTTGGTTCCATTTGCATTAGTAGCCAGATAATAGCAAAAAGTTTGTAAATAGCAATTAGCAACTGGTAATAAGGCGATTATGATGGTATCAGTATATGCCACAATGAAAAAAGACAACTTTGTAACTGATACCACATTAGTCATTTTAAGAATATAGGATAATTATTTAATATTTATTGTTCATTAAAAATTCCATCGATCCTGCTAGGTAAAACAACAAAAATCATTTTTTATTTAAAGCAGTAAACATTTCAATACTCAAGAATTGTATTATACAAGTGTACATGTCAATTAAACCTTTAACGCCTAGTGGTTCCTATATCTGCCATCAGGTTAAACAACAAAAACTCTGCATTTGATCCACACCATGTATATCTGTGCTTTGTATGATTCTCACACTTACAGATCAATTATTTCCCTGTACATTATCAACCACACTGCGGTGTCTGCGAAGTAAGAACAGAATCTCTGGACATAATGTAGATTAATTTAAGTCTTCAAAGGGTTATACTGGGGTACTAAACCACCTACTTCCGTCTCTACACCAAAATTTTGCTCACTGCATGCAATCTAATGTTGTGCACCAGAGATTTATTTTGGCAGATTTAAAATACTTCTGAAATCTCTCATAGATGATAGAGCCACAGCTAAGAATGTGCAAAACCTTTTTAACAAGATAAATAAATTGCCATCAACACAAGTAGTAAGTGTTATAACTTTAATTTGGCAACATGTTTCAACCTCAGAGGGTCATCTTTAGGCCAGAATACAAAATACATAAAAGAAATTGTGTACAATTGTAATAAGTATTCAAAACACTTTTGTTTAGTTTTGTAAGCTTTAATCAATTTCTGATAATTTTTATTACTACTGCTTTATTTTAGTTTAGTTAATGGGTGTTCCCATATATGCCAAACAAGCTAAGAGGGGATGTAAGGGTATTCTTCTACTCACATGCGACCTTGGCAGTAGGAGGGGGTAGGTGGTCAATGCTACATCCTGGCTGCTTGACCTCTAGGAAAGAAACCTGGTACCCACTGGTGTGACACTGTAGTTCCAATAAATATTACCTTCAGGGAAGCATAACCAATTTATAGATCCAAGTAAAATACTCATCTAACTATACTCTCAAACTAACCTGCCATCATATATAAAGTAGTAGTGAAAGGATCCAGCTCTTCTGATTGCAATTTCTGCAAATGATGATGTATCATCACCTGAATGAGTATCTTCATCAGATTCCCACTGTATGGGTCGATACCGGTTTCTAACATATTCTTCCTCTATGCCCTCAGGATGATTACAATAAACAGTAACTTTTCGGCCAAACAATGAAGGACCAAGACGAAACTGCAGTCGCCATCCTGAATATCACAGAAATGAATGATTACAATACAAGCATTACAATCAGAAACAATGAAGCAGAATTTAAAAGCTATTGTTTGTCTTTTGTAGGAACACACATCACATTTAAGTGATTAGGATTTCTGCTTCATTTTCACGCTAGGGGCTATTATGGCATATCATTTTTCTTTTAATTCAGTAAATATGCCACATACATATATAAAACTTACACTTCCTTTTCAGCCATTAACCTAAAAATTTCCAAAAGTTCATGTATGGGTAGTGTCCAAACACCAGGGTACATTGTACATAGAATGGTCAGGGGTCCAATGTTCAAAAGCAGTGGCACAGCCCTAGATTTTTAAGGCAACAAGCTTATAAATTTTACTGTAACACTTGCAATAAATACAACAACAATGGGCACAGCTTAGCCTCACTCAACTAACCAGATACTGACTACAGGATCCTACTAACCTTTCTGTAGGCGATATAATGTAGAATCCTGATGCTCTCCATCATTCAGTGTCAAAACCCGAATCTGGTTGGGTACCATTCCTGGTGAATTTCCAACAAATCCCAGTACAGGCCCAATGGAAGTTACACTGTGCTTTCGTAAAACCATCTTATTGGATAGCTGTAAAGGATTTTCAACCCTGTAGTAGGGATACAACTGTAATATTACATAGAAAGAACACATTTGCACATCCATGAATGAGCAGTTCCTCGAAGCTCAAACTTTTCATTGAACATATCACTCTTTTTCTGTTATGCTAATCGAAATAAGGACTGAAACAGGTCAGTACAGTGCAAATGCATTTTGGAGACACCCAGTGTTACTGGGTTACTGTCCTGTGCTGGCAGATTGTTCATGGTTTCTGTGTTGGTATTTTCAAACAGACCATGATCATTTCCTTACAGATTTTGTCTGTTTCTTGTTCATAATCATCCTTCCATTTAATGATGCTGTGCACCCTCAGCATCAGAAACAGTGCCACAAATAACTCAAAAATTACCCAATAATTCACGACAGGGTGGTGTAAGTTGCAGTCAAAACTTATAAAACATGATGAAAAGTGGTGATAATTTCTTGTATGAAGATTCCACAATACAATGGATGAACATAATGAATATAAACAGCCACTGGGATCTTAAATCTTTGTTTAATAAGTTATTTTATGATAGCTATGTTAACAGCTCCTATTATGTTGAATCAACTGGAGCATCATTGAATAAATGTGAAGAAGTCAGGACATACTGTATGTGGGAGGAAGAAACATCATGTATATTAATGAACTGGCCCAAAGTTTGTCTGGAGAGATATAGGAAAATGAGAATCTAGTGTGGCTAGTCCTGAGCTTGGATTTGAACTGTGTGTCTCCTGAGTGCAGTCAGGTGTGTTACTGCTGCATCATCCCATTCAGAATATAATATCTCAGATCTCGCAAAATTTACTACATGTATGTGTTACTACATTGAAGTTTGTAAGCTTGTGTTTGTGAACAAATCAGTAAGCAACATGTTTCAGACAGCAAGCTTTCTGTCAGCAGTCTGCTGTCAGCTGAAAAGTTAGAACACAATGAGTCTCTCTCCAACTCTATCTTCATCTCTCACACACTCCCACACACGTGCATGTGCATATGTGTTTCTTATTTCTTTACCGCACCAAGTTCTCATTTTGAATAATGCTGCAAAACATTGACAAATGTTAACATATTAATTCAGTAGCAACATTTTTCAGTACTGCAGTATTTCTATGATTTCAAAATCAAAAGAATTTTAATTATATTTTAAGGTGCATAGTGTAAATATGATGCAAAAATACATACTTTCATAATTTATATATATGTTTGTTAATGAAATGTGGAGTGGTGTAATGTTTATACTCTTATATCCTTTTTCATTGTCTGACTAAATTATCTTCATTCTCTGCTTGGGAACAAAGTAACATACATGTACATATGCTTGTATATATTACATGTATGTTTGCATGTGGGTGTGCATGTGTACGTAAACCCAGAGTATATTTAATTGCTGACCACAGCTCCACAGCTGACACAGGATGTCATGGCAGATGCAGGCTTCTATGCAATAAGGATGCTGTGCTCTTGTCAATGACAAAAGACGCTTTGTGTGTGTGTGTGTGTGCATCAAACAAAAAGTGCAATATAACAGCCCTTTTTTTCAAACATATCACACTTATTCCCTCTTTGGTACAATATCAGAGACAAGGGCAGTGGAAGACTTGCCATCTGTACAAGCTACCAGCGCATCACTACCAAAATATATAGGCTGCACATTATAAAAAAACTGGTTTTTGTGGGCGCATCACCATATTTTTGTAAGTTATAATCATGCTACTACATACAGAACATATAACAAACACAAGAGACAAATATCATCCCCAAAGTGGAATTTGAACCTGTGACCCCAGCTGTCAAGCGGCTGCAGACCCATGCATTACACTGCATGGCCACCAGAACTGGCTTACGTAAAAAGACTACCAAAATATGTAACACTGTATATGCCTAAACCTCTGACAGTACCCTTAATTTGACATAGTTGTGGGACTTGTGTGGTCAAATGATCCTGAGAGCTAGTATGCTGGCAGTAGCATTGTAACTGGCAGGGCCTCCCATGCCAGACAGGTCAAAAGTGATGACCCTGACAAAAAGGGATACCCTGGTCCTCCAGGTTGGGACTTGGGCTTGGGGCTGACAACCCCACCCCATAAGAAATATGTTTTATTGAGAAGCTTCTAAAATTGAAGAAGAGGCTATGGTCCACCAAGGACTGTAATGCCAGAAGAAGAAGTGTATGTCTAGCACACTAACCCAAAGACAGTAAATATAATATATAGTCATACAAACAGAACACTCTCACAGAGGTTTCAAAAGCCACAACATCAAGCTGATCAATCATATCCACCTGGTATTAAAGTTGAGTGGAGCTATACTTCCAGTCTCCTATGCACCTTCATGTGCATATGGGAAACTTTAACTTTTCTCCTTACAGAACGCTCTGTGAAGACTTATTTGAAATTTATTACTTCCATGAAAATGAGCACTCATTATTATCAGAACTACATCATACACATGCTTAAATTTAAATATTTTAAATGAAAACTACTGTCATCACACTCTAATAAGGTTACTTAAATAAAGAAAAGTGTAACAACATGTGTACAATATAAACATGTATTATAAACCTCAGTGACAACTAGATTTCATGTGAACACAGTATCATTATGGTAACAAACAACAAAATATTCACTTATGATTGTTATTTGGATTAACTTTTGTTGTTGTGTATGTATAAAGGACCCCTAAATTACCTAATCTGATAGCATCAGATACACTTATTTAAATTGTGCAGAAAACGGTTAATTCTGTGGGAAGAACAAATTCCATTACAACATGAATACAATGACTGTTCCCTAACAAATAATGCCTCAAATTTGTATGAAAAGATTATGAAAAGACATGCTCTGTTACGTCAACAACTTACACTTCAACACGTATGCACTTTTTGAGTAAGACTGTCACAGTAACATAGCTGAATGTTTTAAACTTGGATGCTACAAAACAGTCAGTAGTCAGGTTACCTGATACGCTCCAGACAGACACATGGTTCAGTAATTTTATATGAGTAAGGGAGCAGCCAGGTACACAGACGGGTATATGTGACATAAAAACTTGTCCTAATATCAAATAACACAGCAGACCTTGCAACTACAAGTGTATCATGTCAATTTTAATCAAGCAGTCTCAACAAGAACTAACACATATAAGCATGCAACCTGATGATTCAATGATTGAAGTTTCTTCATATTCAAGAGGGCTCATTTTTAATTCTCACCTGCAGGTCAGCTGATCTGATTAAGAGTTTCAATGGTTTACCTCACTACCTTCATGCAAGTGGTAAAAACTTCCACTCTATTTACCATCCTTTCTTATTCATCATTCAGAGACACTGTCTTATTTAATGACACATAACCCATGCTGCTGAGAAAGTTTAATTAAAAAAACAAGAAAAAAATGACCCAAACACATATAGTTCCTAATTTTTATTTCAAACTACACGAATTAACAATAATTACAAAAACAGCCATTTTGTATGGGGCTTACAAAGCGCTTACTAAAACACACACTTGAGACAGAATCTAAATATCACTGTATACATATTAATGTCGCTGCTGCTTTGTATTAATGAGGTCCTTGGTTTAAAACACAGCAGAAACAAATATGCCATATACAGACTGAATTTTGGAGTGAAAACTACGTACCGAATATGTTTTTTGTTACTCTAATGAGTTTCCAGGCTGCACAGGATAAGGGAAATTGACATTTAACGAATTTCTAAATGATTAGCAGTAATTTTTGTGTAATGTTAATTAAATTCTCCAATTTATTTTTATACAGTAAATGTCATAGGTGTAGGTGAAGTTGTACCATTGCATGCCATGAAGTCATATGGGGGAGTGGAGGTATAGCACCACCAATTTTTAACCTTGTAATTCGATGGACGGTGGTAGCCTGTATCATGTCTTGCCCTCTGTACCCCCAGTAACAATTGACTAGATGACTGGATGGGCCCAAAGTTGGCCTGGACATGGCTATCATAAATTTCAAATGATACTGAAGACATACAACAGCTAGGTATGTACATCAAACCTCAGAAATGCACTGGAACATTAAAGTTTCAAGAGAATCTACTGGTTTAGTAATAAGGTATAGGCAAAATTTGAGATGTCAGTTTCTGATGGTGATTACTGTGAAGATTACTGTCTTCTCACATGTAATTTCATGTAGTGTAGATACCACTGTTGTGAAGGAATATGCTACCCCCATCTATTCTGAACTTGGAAGAAGCACAATCCCCTGAAATGTCGGTACCCATCTACCAAATTACATGGCATCACATGCCATAAGACAGTACAGGATGGTTATAGAAGGTCACGTTCAAGGTCAAGCTGGTCAAGATTTTTTAAGTCATAAACTTTACTATAATCAAACAACCATGTGCTTAAATTTTAAATTACATTTTGCGTTTTGTTTTGTGACAGCACCAGTATCTCAGTCTGTGCATTGAATGGTAGGATAACTGATGACGGATGACCTGTAAAGAAGCTGGAAAAAGTCGTTTGTAGCATAGCAGCAAGCAAGAAAATATTGTATTTCAATGTTCTATTAAGTATGAATAATAAAGAACCAAGATCCTTTAATTTATCTTCAATCAAAATATTCTTCCAGACAACAAAAGGAGCTAGCAAGAAGAAACATTTTCAGGGTCAGTTTAAACTGTTTCACACCATTTGATAAATCTTTGATAGTTTATGGAAGTATGTTAAAAACTCTAATTCCAAACTAAAAAACTCCCTTTTTAAATACTGTTAAATTTGCTATGGGTAAATGTAAGTCAGAAATGTATACTGTATGAATGTTATGTACATCAGAATTAGATCTAAACAATGATTTATTCTTAACAACAAACAGTAATAAAGAAAATATATAATGAGATTGGGGAGGTAAGACTTCCAAATGTTTAAACAGCTCCCAACAGGACCTGTAATAACTCTAATTATTCTTTTTTGATTTCTGAATATAATTTTACTATGAGAGGAAATCCCCCTAAAAATTATGTCATATGATTTAGTACAGTGAACATAAGAAAAAACAGATCATTCTTAATACTGCAAAAGCTATGAATGGTTTAACTGACCTAATCGCATAGCATGCTTTGTTTAATTTAGAAGATAATTCATCAATATGTACTTTCCAAGATATAGAACTATCAACGATTAGTCGGAGAAATTTAGTAGTATAAGTATTATTAATTTGCTACATTATATTACGTTGCTCAGTAAAATTACATGTAATTAACTGGAATCTGGTAAATACCTTGTGGTTATGTGGTGACATACTTGTCATTCATATTAAATGTCTCAGACAACTAGACACTAGATCCAGTTCAGGGCTTGCAATCCTTTTTGAGGGTGTGTTCCCAAATTGTCTATAAATTTTGATGAAATTCTTTCATGAGCACATGCAAATTTTGAAGAGCAAAATAAGATCTTGGAGCCTTCCATAATTATTATTAATTGCTGCATTATTATTAATGCATATTATAATCATATTGTATAATTATTGCATAGTATAATTATTATATTATATTTCCAATAACAGCCTCCTTAAGGAATGTGATAAGGAAGAAAATTTGGAAATAACTGGGGCTAATAGCAAGTCCTGCTTGAAAAGAGGACTGTACAATGTTTTGTCCAATGTTACATATTTGTCCTGTCACTGCCAGGCCGGCGCCCCAATAATAAATATCCAGTCTTCACTTTGGACCACTCTTGATTTGTGTAAAAATGTTTCACTCACAGTATTATTTGATAACAATGGTAATTCATATATAGTCTCTACGCAGTCAGATATTCTTCACAATACAGAGATACGGGTTGCACAAAAGAAATAAAAAATTGGGGCAGCAGTGAATGCTGTGTGCCAAGGAATCTTTCCATGAGCAATTTTGGGCACACATACTGTAGGTCACTCTGGGTCCTAGAATTTTGAAGTGGTTCCGGATGTTTAGAAAATCTGTGCACCCCTCTCTTAAACCATACGAAACCTAGTTTCATATGGTTTAAGCATGTATCAGCTATGTGCCTAATTTAAGCTTTTAAATTACTGGTGCATATGAATGAATAAAACTGAGTGTGGACATAATGGTGTAGTGGTGAAACACAGATCACACATATCAAATGTCTCAGGCTCAAGAACTAGATGGATCTAGGAATTTTCCACACAATAGCCATAGAAAAAAAAATAAAGCTCAGGACTTCAAAATCTCATTTCATTAACTGTAACTGGCTAAGAACCACATATTTTGTGGTCAAGCATTGATCATTCATCCCACAGGCATCAGTTTCTACACTTAACTGAATCCATTGAAAGTTATTTCCCCTTATCAGTCTTAATGATGCACAAACAAGACATTTTCTTTTTCCTAATTTTACAGCATGAATGAATAAAACACAAAAATACAAAACAGCTTAACTAATATGCACACTTGGGTCTGGTATTGGAGCAGACTACTCTTCTCTCCTCTCTGCTCTTTGTTACTAAATGATGTATTTTGTTTCCAATAGATATTTAACTCTCCTTGCTGTACAAGTATTATTTACATTCTATAAAGAAATTACCAGTGTTTGGTTGCTTTTAGTTTGTGATACTGTTTGTTTTAAAGCAAATAGAGCCACATACTCTATTGTACATGAACACTTACCCATATAAGGGAACACTGGCAGCACCTAACAGCCAGATCACTTAGGATTAGATATTTAATGTTCATAAAGTTCTGAGATTGATCCTTATTGGTTACACTAAAACTTTAAAACAAACAGAATAAAAATCTGTGTCAGTATAATGATACTCAGTCAGTCCCTTTCAGATGAAAGTAGTTGTGGTGTAATAAACTGAATACTGTCACACACCTTTAGAGCAGTGGCTCCCAATTTGTGGGATGGGTGGAGAGGAGGTGTTACTGCAAGGATCTCTGTGAATTCACACAGCTTTTCAGCAAGTCTTGCCCCTCCAGTCAGTATTTGATTTCTCTATTATCCTCAGTTATTTGTTGTGATAAATTAAAAGTGAACTCATTTACAATGGTTACCAAGTTCATAAGGAGATTTTTGTCATTATCATTATGGATTAATGTACATCTGTCAGTACAAAGCAGCCCAAAAAATTTATTGAAATTAAGAAGGTGTCCCCATACTCAAAAAGGTTGGTAATCACTGCTTTAGAGCGTAAGTCTTGTTTTGTATTTGGGAATTTTGAATGAAGTTCTTGATCCAAAGGTCAATTATCCTGGCTGAGGTTGTTTTGATTTTGAAAACTACACTCTTCTGTGTTAT
>Ga0123355_10002185_pt1 | contig 27609 bp, 42 predicted proteins | sample TergutEmb28metaG_3_FD_89872 | JGI IMG/M metagenome (GOLD analysis project Ga0123355, IMG submission 89872) | Embiratermes neotenicus P1 segment gut microbial communities from Petit-Saut dam, French Guiana - Emb289 P1 | ecosystem: Host-associated > Arthropoda: Insects > Digestive system > Gut ... | reverse complement strand
TAAAATTTATCCTGAGTGGGAACCCATCCTGCCCTCCCCAAAAGTGAATCGCTACCGCAACAAGGCTCAGTTTCCTGTCAAGCTTGTGCATGGCCGTGTGCGCGCGGGATTTTTCGCGCCCCGCTCCCACACCCTTGTCCCCATAGAGGACTGCCTTTTGCAGCCCGCTTTTTTTGCCGGTATCTGTCGGGCGGTCTGCGATTTCTGTGAGGAAATGAATATTCCTCCCTACGACGAGGAGCGCCATAAAGGCCTCTTGCGGCATATCTGCATCCGCTACGCCGAAGCTAACGCCCAAACCCTTGTCTGCTTGGTCATAAATGGCGGGGAGTTTCCCTTTGCCGAAAGCTTGATATCCCGGCTTGAGCCGCTATGCCCGGGTGCTTTATCCTTTCACATAAACCGCAACCGGGAAAAAACCAACGTCATTTTTGGTTCCCATACCCGCTATTTATCCGGTCCGGCAACGATTGAAGATATACTTTGCGGACTGCGGATCCGCATTTCCGCGCAGAGCTTTTATCAGATAAACCGGGAAGCCGCCGAGCTTCTCTATAAAACCGCTCTGGAATATGCCGCGCCCTGTCCCGGCGACACGCTTCTGGACCTGTATTGCGGTGCGGGCGCCATCGGGCTTTCGATGGCCGCTCATGTCCGGAAGGTAATAGGCGTTGATGTTATTCCACAGGCCATAGACGACGCCAAAGAAAACGCCCGGATAAACCAAATTGAGGGCGCAAGCTTTTTTTGTATGGATTCCGGCGGGGCGGCCCGGAAACTGAAAGATCAGGGTGTCGCGCCGGATATCGTTGTGGTTGACCCGCCGCGCAAGGGCTTGGACGCCCAAACAATAGCAAACATATCAAAACTGAACCCCGGAAAGATCGTCTATATAAGCTGCAACAGCGCCACTTTAGCCAGAGATTGCGCCACGCTGGCCGCCTACGGTTACAAAGCCGTAAAGGGCAGAGCTGTAGATATGTTCCCGCGTACTGCGCATGTGGAGTGCGTTGTGCTGCTTGTCAAGGGTTAGCGCCGCTCGCCAGGTTTAGCAGGGGCAGTATATAGCGTGGCGGAAGCCGCGCCAGGAAAAGTCATGCCTCTTTTCTTAATTTTTCGCAAAAACATACCATTAAGCATACAAAAATCTATTGACATTATTACAATTTTAGGGTAGACTGTCAAATACATAACAATATATTCGCATTTTTTAGAAAATTCTCCCTGTAGTAAATTCCCAGAAAGATATGCTGCAAGGTCTGAGTACAAGCCTCTTTACCGGCGGATTTCCGCCACAAGAACATAATCGCCATATTTGGCGGCGCATCAGTGCGCACGATATAATTCAAGGCTTTCAGCCGGGCCGGCTGTAAATATTGCCCTTGGTAAAAAAATCGGGTATCCTCAGCTCAAACGGAGCCTAGGCATTTTTCGTTCCACGGGTAAAACTCAACTTAAGCGAGGTTAGTAAAAATGTACTCAGACAAAAATCTCAACTGTAAGGAATGTGGGACCGAATTCGTGTTTACCGCCGGTGAACAGGAATTCTACGCGGAAAGAGGCTTCGTCAATGAGCCCCAGCGCTGCAAATCCTGCCGCGACCAGCGCAAGAGCAGCGCGAGAGGCGAGAGGGAAATGTTTACATCCACCTGCGCTTCCTGTGGAAGTGAAGCAAAAGTGCCTTTCCGCCCAAGGGAGGATAGGCCTGTACATTGCAGCGAGTGCTTCGCAAAAATGAAAGAACAACAATAACCTGCAAAGCAACGCCCCCGGCCAAAAGGCCGGGGGCGTTGTATTGGGGGGCACCCTATCGAAATACGCCGGAGGCTCCTTAAGAGCAAGCGCAAGCAGCGGCCCGGGCTTTACCCCGGGCCGCCGCGCGGTGGGGTAGCCGGGTGGTGCAGCAACGGGCGTAGCGCCATCATAAATGATGGTTGGAGCGACGCAGCAGTTTCCGAACTACATAAAAGTAACGAGAAAACCATATAAAAGTTTTTGAAGATTCTAAAGAAACTTTTTTCAAAAAGTTTCTTTAGCGTTTTCGATCATACCTAAAACGATGCCGGCCGAGTTTTTTGCCGCTTTTTCCAAAAAGCTTTCAAAGGATATGTGCGCGCTGCCGTCGGATTTGTCGGACAGACTGCGGATAATCAAAAACGGAACCCCGCTCATATAAGCTATCTGGCCGATCGCCGCACCCTCCATTTCCACGCAAAGCGGGTTATGGCGCGCCACGATATCATTTTTGAGCGCCAAATCGTTTACAAACATATCTCCTGTAGCTATACGTCCAATTTTGTAGTTAAAATTGCGCTTTTTCATTTTGGCTATGCTTTTCTCGGCCAGACGGATCAGATTCTGGTCGGCCGCAAAGCTTGCGCGAAACGGATAATATTTCTTGATTATCCACGTGTCGGCATCGTGGAAAACCACTTCGTCGCTGAGTACCACGTCCAGTATGTTCAGCTCGTCGCAGGTGGAACCGGCCACGCCTATGTTGACTACCGCCGTTGCGCCAAACTCACGTATAAGCACCGAAGCGCAGGCGGCTGCGTTGATAGTGCCTATGCTGCAACAGACAGCCGCCACGCTGGCCCCGCCAATTTTGCCTATGTGAAACTTTGCGCCGTAAACAGTTTCGTGGCGCTCAATTTCCATAACTTGCAAAATCAGAGCAAGTTCCGCGTCCATTGCGGCGATAATTCCCCATATCATAAAGTTAGCCTCCTATGTTTAATTGAAATTTTGCGAAAACATGGAAGTGAATTCCATGTTTTCGCTCGCCGCCGATGGCGGCGCACGGCGGCATAGCCGCCGTGTTTATAGCATTTTGATAAACTGTAAACAGTTTATCAAAATGCTGTAAACAACTTGCCAAACACAAAAGATTTGGTTAAAATATTCACGAAAGCCCGGCAACCTGCCTACGGGTAATGGCCGGGAAAATATTCGGCGAACGGCGCTTTAATTTCAAAGGATTTTCTGCTCAGATAATCCAGCGGGCCGGCTGGCGTGGTAAAATTAAAAATGATTTTATAAGCGCACAGCGCCTGTTTGTTGCCCAAGATTTTATTTTCGCGGCTGCCGCCGTATTTGGCGTCTCCCCATAGCGGGTATCCGGCCGCCGCCAGCTGAGCCCGAATTTGATGCGTGCGCCCGGTGAGCAGCTCGGCTTCCACCAGAGATTTTCCTTCACTGCTGGAGAGCACGCGGTATTTTGTCAGCGCTGTCTTCGCGCCGGGGAAGGGCTCCCTTGCGATTTGCACCTTTTTGGCGGATTCATCCTTGTTCAGGTATCCTTTGAGCAGGCCCGCCTTTTTTTCGGGGACGCCGTGTACGATACATAAATACAGCTTGGTGATTTCCCGATGCCGGAGCTTTTCGCTTATCATTGTTAAGGCGGCGAAGCTTTTTGCGGCAATCACAATCCCGGATGTGTTGCGGTCGATTCGGTTGCACAGCGCGGGGGTAAAGCTGTTTTCCTCCTCCGGGTTCCAAGCCCCGGACTGATATAAATAGCGCTGGATCTGCGATATCAGCGTATCTGGGCCGGGGCGTTCCCCTTCGTGGCAGAGCAGCCCTTGGGGTTTGTTTACCAAAAGAATATGCTCATCCTCATAAACGACGGCAAGATCGGCGGGCGCAGTCAGGTTGGGGTGCGTTTTAGGCTCAAAGAGCTCCTTTGGCAGATACAAGCTGACCGTATCGCCTTCTTCCAGCTTGTCCCCGGGCTGACAGCGCTTTTTGTTGATCTTTATATCTTTTTGCCGTATTCCTTTGTAAATCAGTGACGCGGGCAGTTGCGGCGCGGCTTTGCGCAAAAATTTATCCAACCGCTGCCCCGCGTCGTTTTTCCCTATGATATAGCTTCTCAACAACACACCGGCTTTCACGAAAAAGTCAGGAGGGTGGAAGGTATGAGCAAAAAGAATGTCCACGACGGACACCGCCGCCGCGTTAAGGACGAGTTCCGAAAAATAGGTCTGGATCACTTCCCGCCTCACAAGGTTTTGGAAATGCTGCTCTTTTATTCCATACCAAGAGGCGATACCAACGAAACCGGCCATAACCTGATCGAGCGGTTCGGTTCCATTTCAGGCGTGCTGGACGCTCCCATCGAGCTGCTGAAAAGAACGCCGGGCGTCGGTGAGGAATCAGCCACCCATATAAGGCTGATTGGCAGCATAATCCGCATGTATATGGAAAGCCATAACCGTACCATGAAAGCGATCAAAAATACCGATCAGGCAAAAGAATTTATGCGGCATAAGTTTCTTACCCAGACTGCGGAATGTGTGAATCTTGCCTGCCTGACAAGCGGCGGGAAAGTGCTGTACAGCGAAAAGATTTCTCAGGGCACCAGTAAAAAAGTGGACATCGTGCCCTCTAACATCGTGCGCATCGCCCTGCTTTGCGACGCCGCGAAAGTAATCATTGCCCACAATCATCCCGGCGGTATCTGTATACCCTCCAGCCATGACCTGCACTCGACAAAGCTGCTTTACGACGAGCTGCGCAGGGTAGATATTCAGCTCATGGATCACATTATTGTTGCCACTGACGGCGTTTTCTCGATGGCTGAAAACAACATGCTACTCTAAATAGTTTCATTCGTTGTGAATCTATTCGCGCAATGATCCCGCATCAATAGTACATATACAGTTGGCATTTAATCATGCCGTTGTAAAGCTTGCGGCGTTTTTTTGCCTTTCGTCCGAAAAGATACTCAAACTCATCGTGGGGGCTGAGGATGTAGTAACTGTATCCCGGCCTGGGCGCGAATACCTTGCCCATCTGACGGTACAATTCTTCGGCGGCCTTTACTTCCAACAAGCGCTCCCCGTAAGGCGGATTGCATATAACCACTGCTTTTTCCTCATCACATGTAAAAGAGCTGATATCCCGCGCCTGTGCAGTTATAGTTTTGCCGACGCCCGCCTTCGCGGCGTTTTGGGCGGTAATAGCTGCCGCTTCGGCGTCGCAGTCGTAACCGATACCTCTAAAATTAATTTCGCGTAAAACTTCAGCAAGGGCCGCTTCGCGCTCCCGCTTCCAAACTTCTTTCGGAATACTGTCCCAATTCTCGGCGGAAAATTCCCGCTCCGCTCCGGGAGGGATCCGGCTGGCGCGCATAGCGGCCTCAATGAGCAGCGTTCCCGATCCGCACATCGGATCGATCACGACGCTGTCCGGCTTAATATGCGCGATGTCAATTATCCCCGCGGCTAAAGTTTCCTTTAACGGAGCCTCTTTCCCGGAACCGCGCCGGTAGCCCCGTTTGTGAAGCCCCGGCCCGGTGGTATCCAGCATCACGGTGACTTCATCCTTAAAGATGGAAAACTGGATCTGATGCACCGCTCCGGTTTCCGGAGCTTGGCTCAGGCCATACACATGCTCAAAACGCCGAACCGCGGCCCGCTTGATTATACGCTGGCAATCCGGGATGCTGTGCAGCTTGCTTTTAAGCGACCATCCCTTAACAGGGAAAGCGTCATCTTTTCCAATAAACTCCTCAAACGGAAGCTGCGCCACCCCATCAAAAAGCTCGGTGAAGCTGTGCGCCGTAAAAGTTCCCAATACGATAAAAACCCGCTCGGCAGTTCTAAGGCATATATTCGCGCGTGCAAGCACGGAAAAGTCACCCTTAAAGGTGACTTTTCCGTCGGTTGCGGTGATATCACTTCCGCCAATCCGCTTTATCTCGTGGGAAAGCGGCCCCTCCAAGCCAAAAAGACAAGGCGCGTTTAACTCTAATTCCATAATCTGCCTTCCCCCCAACCGTCATTATAACAAAACAGATATGCTATTGCAATCGCCCATCGGCTACCCTTACAGATTCAGCACCAGCCGTCGCTCCCCGAAGATCACCGCGCCAAGCGGTTCAAAGGCGGGCGGCGTGTTTCTTGTCCAAACCATCACTCCATCCGGCCAGATCCGCACAAGGTTGGGGTTGGTTGCTTCCATTACCGGGTGTTCTTCTCCGCTTTTAACGATATTAACTCGACCTATTTGAATTTCCACCTGCCGGGATGTAAGCGACGGGCGTATGTTAACGCCGCCAAGCACGTTAATCGTGGCGTATCCCCCGGACAGCACTTCGGTATTTACAAGCGCCCGGCTCATTTGATTCAATATATAATCATCGTCCGGGCCGATCACCAGCGCCGCGTTGTAATCATCAACCAATCTTATCAGCGCGGAACTGATTTGTTCTCCGGCGTCGTAGGCGATTACCGCGTCCAGATGCGTTACGCCACGATAATCAAGGTATCGTGTCAGCCGGTTAAACTCAAATACTGTGGGAGTGCCCACAACCACCGCGCTTCCTTCCCGTATCAAGACAATGGATGAGCTGCCCTCTATCGCGGCTACTTCAACTTTTCCGCGATTGGAAATCCCAAGCGAAAGGCTACCCACGGCAAAAGCCAGCGTTAAAAGCGTAACCGCGTACTTCCAGTGATCTTTTCCGGCTTTACGATAAAGCAGGTATCCCGCCATGCCGGCTGCCAGCAGGAACCACAGCAGCATCCAAAATTCGTTAAGCGCAAATGTAGCAAACGGCAAAGACGCCGCTGTGAGGGCGATGTCTGCAATTAATCCCGCGCATAGATCGGCGACAAAGGCAAAGGGCGCAACCCATACGCCTGTGAAAAAGGCGCTGATCACCCCGCAAATAAGCGCCGGAACCACCAGCGGCGCAACCAATATATTGACAATGGGGCTGACCAGCGACAGCCATCCCGCGGTGACGATCATGACGGGCATACTGAACACATATGCGCTCAGCGTGATTGCGCCAGCTCCGAGAAGGGTATTTGCCAAAATTCTTGTGGGCAGTCTTTCGTTTGCGTAGCGCGCTTTGATGCGGTCGATCATCGGCCCCGACCACAGTATGATCCCCGCTGTGGAACCAAAGCTTAGCCATAGCCCCCGATCCAGCATCCAGTGAGGGGCAAAAACGCAAATTAGCAGCAGCGCGAATCCCAAAGAGTTAAGCGAATCGCTTCGGCGGGAGAGCATACCGGCCGTAATATATACCAGCATCATCACCAATGCCCGGATAATAGACGGCGAAATCCCCACCAGAAAGGCAAACCCGACAGCCGCGAAAATCCCAAGCAGCGAACTGATCCGCTTTCCGGCGCCAAGGCGCTTGGGCAGTTCGGTTATCAGCCCGACCAGAATTGAGAGGTGCATTCCGGATACCACCGCCAGATGGATTATCCCCGACCGGCTGAGCGCGGAAGAAAGCGCGGGATCAACGCCGGAAAGCTCGCCCAAAGTTATCCCCGCAACCAGCGCCCCGTTCTCTGTGGGGATATTGTATGCAATGTTTGTGGTTGCCGCCGCTCTGCGTCTCAAAAAGAATCTTTGAAACCTCTCTGATCCCGCAAGCTCATCGAAAGATTCTGACTCAAGCAGCCGGGCTCCCATAAAAACGCCGCGGGAGTTGTGATATATCGGCGATCCGCGAAGTTCCTCCAATTGTAACCGCGCGCGTATGCCGTCCCCGGGCTGGAAGTATAAATCTCCCCAGCCACGTATCCGCAAATTGGCGTCAGGTAAATTATCCTGCGGAAAGGATGCCTGAACCATCAGCGTATAGGAGGGCAACCGCCGCTGATCGACCGACGTCACCACGCCCTGCACTATTACTTCTCTCCCCTCGGCGCCGTGCAAGGGCTGTATCGTCCGTATATAGTACACTTCGTATGCCGCGAATGCTATCGAGGCGCTCAGAAAAACAACCTGAGCAGTCCGCGCGCTTCTTCGCAGCAAAAAGAACAGCGCTCCGACAACCGCGCACAGCACCGAAAATATCAAAGGCGCCCCCAAAAAGAAAGACGCCCATGTCGCTATGGCGTAGCTTATGCCAATAGCAAGCATTGGACGTATCATAGTTGATGCCTCCCTTAAAGATGCCATGATATTTAATTATTCGATTCGTTTTCAGCGGAGTACAAGCCGTGTTTTTTCAGCAAATCTTCAACAGCTTCATCCAAAAGGCGTGTTTTAGGAATCCGGCTTTTTTCTGCCAGTTTATTAAAAAGCGGGATTAATTCGTTTTTTAAAGATGATGTAAATCGCGTTCTGTTTTTTAAAAAAGGTTCTGCCATGTAATCACCTGCTCAAAACATATGGTATATAGTGCATATATAGTATATATTTTGACTGAAAAAAACAATTGGTTGCAATAGGCACTATATAGTGCATCATATTCATTTTTAGGTAGTAAATATAGCTATAGCTGCAAGCCCCCCTGACGCTCTGTGCTGCCCCTCCATATGTCACCCTGAGCGCAGCGAAGGGTCTTAAAGATTCTTCGCTGCGCTCAGAATGACAAAAATTCCCCTCCTTTGGAGGGGTGGCGCAGAGCGCCGGGGTGATTAGCGTTTTGCAAAAAAATAAGAGCCCCCCGTTACTATTGGCGTTAAAGCCTTTAGTAACGGGGGGCGAAATTGGAGCAGGTGATGGGAATCTCCCGCGGACTAAAAAACCTGCCACCGGCAGCTTTTTTGCGCGCTACGCGCGCCGCCCTTTTCGATTCCTCATCATGCTAGCCAAAAATCAAAAACCGCCCGCGTTGCGGACGGCTTCGATTTTGGAGCAGGTGATGGGAATCGAACCCACGCTGCCAGCTTGGAAGGCTGGAGTACTACCATTGTACAACACCTGCAAACCCGACGATATTGTATCAGAAAGCAAAGAAAAATGCAAGCATAATTTTTAGCGGGTGGTAAAAATGAATGAAAGAAAATCTTCAAAACCATTACAAAACGCTTGCAAAATTTGTCATTACGAGATATAATACAAAAGACAAATGGAATGTGATAGTCCGTATGCGGCGCAGCGGCGCATTTTGTTGTCTTATTTGTAACAGTGCCGGAGCAAAGCTTGATCCGGCATTATCCCGCAAATAAACGAAATATTTGGGAAGGGTGTAGTAAATTATTATGAAAAAGCGTATTTTGACACTTGTACTAGCGGTTATCTTGGTGTTAGCCATGGGCATTATGGCTTCAGCCCAACTCGTGGTACTTCCTCCACAGGTTCTGGGGCCAGCGGCGGCAAACCCGGACGGAGTTGTAATACTTTCTCCTCAAGGCGCGGCAGCAGCGGCAGCTGCAGACCAAGTTGTAGTGCTTTCGCCTTACGCTGCTCAGGCAGCGGCAGCCGCAGACGGAGTTGTAATACTTTCTCCCCAAGGCGCGGCAGCAGCGGCAGCCGGAGACCAAGTTGTAGTACTTTCGCCTTACGCTGCTCAGGCAGCGGCGGCCGCAGACGGAGTTATAATACTTTCTCCTCAAGGCCCGACAGCGGCAGCAGCCGGAGACCAAATTATAATTCTTTCGCCTTACGCCGCTCAGGCAGCGGCAGCCGCAGACGGAGTTATAATACTTTCTCCTCAAGGCCCGACAGCGGCAGCAGCCGGAGAACAAGTCATAATTCTTTCTCCTTACGCCGCGCAGGCAGCGGCAGCCGCAGATGGAGTTATAATACTTTCTCCTCAAGGCCCGACAGCGGCAGCAGCCGGAGAACAAGTCATAATTCTTTCGCCTTACGCTGCGCCGGCGGCGGTAGCAGCCGGAGCCGAAATCATAATTCTTTCGCCTTACGATGCGCCGGCAGCGGCAGTGACCGGGCCCCATATCATAATCTTGGCCCCTCAAAACATATAAACAGTACATAACATACATACCGAACAAGCGCAAATCCGGCTGGATATTTCCGGCCGGATTTTTTGCTTAAAGTCTGCTTAATGTCGCAAACCCGTAAATAATGAAATAAATTTTACAAAAAGTCTTGCAATATATTTCATTATCTGATAATATGTTTTGGCGTGACTGCATGAGATATGCGTTGAAGCAGAAGGTTGCCGCACTGATTGTGGGGAATTTCTGTGGAGTATGTCCGTTTTTAAAACCGGGCGACTTTTCTTATAACTTTGCGCGCATTGCGGCGTGAACTTTGCAGGAAAATGGTGGGATGATCCGGATAAGCCTATATAGGGTTTGCCGGATGTTTTTATGCACACCAGCGAAACACACGGATGCGTGGACAGAAAAGAAAATCTCTCGCCGAAATTTAATAAGGAGGCGAAAATTGTGGCAGTCAAGGAAAAAATAAGAATAAGGCTCAAAGGTTACGACACAACGCTGGTAGACGCGTCAGCCCAAAAAATCGTCGAAACAGCAAAGAGGACAGGCGCCGCGGTAAGCGGGCCGATACCGCTCCCGACCAAAAAGGAAATCGTAACCATTTTGCGCGCGGTTCACAAGTACAAAGACAGCCGCGAACAGTTTGAAATGCGCACCCACAAAAGGCTGATAGACATTTTGCGCCCATCCCAAAAAACGATGGAAGCGCTGACCAGCCTTGAGCTGCCTGCCGGCGTGGAAGTGGAAATCAAACTTTAAAAGTAGTACGGCAGCGGCGGCCCTGGCCGCCAAGGTCATGTTGATCGCAGGCGTGGTCAACCAATAACCTGTGTAAGGAGGAAAACCCATCTATGAAAAAATGCATCATCGGCACTAAAGTAGGCATGACGCAAATATTTGATGAAAAAGGCAAGGTGATTCCTGTCACCGTGGTAGCGGCGGGCCCCTGTGTTGTCGTCCAGAAAAAGACAGCCGATAACGACGGCTACGAAGCCGTGCAGATCGGTTATGGCGACATCGCCGAGAAAAACGCAAACAAACCCAAAAAGGGACATTTTGCCAAAAATGATTTGCCGGTCAAGCGCCATCTCAAAGAATTCAGGCTGGACGACTGCTCTGTTCTCAGCGTGGGGGACGTTATAAAACCCGATATGTTTGAAGTGGGCGACATCGTAGACGTCAGCGGAGTTTCCAAAGGCAAAGGCTACCAGGGCGTTATCAAGCGCCACGGTTTTGGCAGACACCGCATGAGCCACGGCGGCGGCCCCGTTCACCGTCACGGCGGATCGCTCGGCGCCAACTCTACCCCGTCCCGCGTTATGAAGGGCAAACAAATGCCCGGGCATGAGGGCAGCGATAAGGTAACAGTGCAAAACTTGAGCGTTGTAAAAATCGACGTCGAAAACAATCTAATCGCGCTGCGCGGTGCGATCCCCGGCCCCAAAGGCGGGGTCGTGACCATAACCGACAGCGTAAAGAAGGCGTAAGGGAGGAGAGAACGCAATGCCGAAGGTAACCGTTTATGATATGGCGGGCGCCGCAGTAGGAGAAATGGAGCTTGACGATTCCATTTTTGGAATGAAGCCCAACAAAATAATCCTGCACGCGGCGGTTGTGAACTACCTCGCCAACCAGCGCCAGGGTACACAAAGCACAAAAACAAGAGCCGAAGTCCGTGGCGGAGGACGCAAACCCTGGAGACAAAAAGGCACCGGACGGGCCCGTCAAGGCTCGACAAGATCCCCGCAGTGGACGCACGGCGGCGTCGCTCTTGGCCCCAAGCCCAGAAGCTACCGCTTCGCGCTAAACAAAAAAGTGCGCAAAATCGCCATGAAATCGGCCTTTAGCGCAAAGGTTCTGGAAAAAGGCTTCATAGTGGTAGACAATATCGCAATGAACGAAATTAAGACTAAGGCCATGATTAAAATGCTTGGAAGTCTTGGCGCGCAGGGTACGGCCCTGGTTGTCACCCCTGCCTCAGACTCGAATGTCATACTGAGCGCGCGCAACATCCCCGGCGTCAAGACGGCGCAAGTAGGCGCGCTGAGCGTTTACGACATATTAAACTGCGACAAGCTGATTATCGCCAAAGACGCCGTTAATAAACTGACGGAGGTGTATGCGCAATGAAGGCTCCACAAGACATCATCCTGCGCCCGGTAATTACCGAGCGGAGCATGGCCGGCATTCACAACAAGAAATACACTTTCGCCGTGGCAACCGACGCCAACAAAATTGAAATCGGCAAGGCGGTGGAAGCCCTGTTCGCAGGTGCCAAGGTGGAAAAAGTCAACACCATGCACGTGCGCGGGCGGCTGAAAAGAATGGGCCGGTTTTCCGGCTACACCCCCAAGTGGAAAAAAGCCGTTGTCACTTTAAAAAGCAATAGCAAACCTATCGAATTCTTCGAAAGTATGCTGTAATTATGGCAACAGGGGACTTGGAAATCTAACCGCCGGTTCCCATACGTATAGGGTTTTCTCAACCCTGCGATGAAAATGAGAGGAGAAAAGAAGTAAATGGCCATAAAATCCTACAGGCCGACAACGCCTGCCAGGCGGCAGATGACAGTGACCGATTATTCCGGGCTTTCAAAAGTGGAGCCGGAAAAGTCCTTGCTTGAGCCGCTTAAAAAGAAATCCGGCCGCAACAATACCGGCCGCATCACAGTCCGTCACCGTGGGGGCGGCGCCCGCAGAAAATATCGCATAATTGATTTTAAGCGGAACAAGCATGGCATACCCGCCAAGGTGCTTACGATTGAGTATGATCCCAACCGCAGTGCGAATATAGCACTGGTCGAGTACGAGGACGGCGAAAAGCGCTACATCATCCACCCGGTCGGACTCAATGTGGGAGATACCGTAATTTCGGGGCCCGGTGCGGATATCAAACCCGGAAACGCCCTGCCGCTGAGCAGCATCCCGGTGGGTACGGTTATCCACAACATCGAAATGCAGCCCGGAAAAGGCGCGCAGCTTGCGCGTTCAGCCGGAAATCAGGCGCAGCTTATGGCCAAGGAGGGGCGCTATGCCCTGCTCCGCCTGCCCTCCGGGGAGCTGCGAAACGTGCTGGCAGGCTGTATGGCCACCGTGGGCCAGGTAGGCAATACCACCCATGAGAACGTGTCGTACGGAAAGGCCGGGCGCATCCGCCACATGGGCTTCAGACCTACTGTTCGCGGCTCGGTTATGAACCCCTGCGATCACCCTCACGGCGGCGGCGAAGGCAAAAGCCCGATCGGCCGGCCGGGGCCTGTCACTCCCTGGGGCAAGCCCGCATTGGGACACAGGACAAGGAAGAAGAAAAAGAGCAGCGATAAATATATCGTAAAGCGCGCTAAAAAGAGGAAATAAGCCGGAGAGGAGGCAAACACAGTGGGAAGAAGTGTTAAAAAAGGACCGTTCGTTGCGCCTGTTCTGCTGAAAAGGGTGCGTGAACTGAACGAAAAGAACGAAAAGAAAGTGCTCAAGACCTGGAGCCGCGCTTCCACCATATTCCCCGATTTTGTGGGACACACCTTTGCCGTTCACGACGGCAGGAAGCATGTGCCTGTGTATGTAACCGAAGATATGGTTGGGCACAAGCTGGGGGAATTTGCACCTACAAGGACTTACCGCGGCCATGCGGGGTCAAAGAAATCGGGCTCGAAGTAACGGCCGGAAGGAGGAGGACAAATGGAAGCAAGGCTGGAACAGGAAGCTAAAACATTAAAAAGATCACTAAAAGTGAAAGCGGAAAAAGAAGCAAGAAAAGCAAACCCGCCGAAGGAAGCAAAAGCTCACTTAAAGTATGTCCGCATATCGCCCCGCAAGGTGCAAATCGTGCTGGATCTTATACGCAACAAGCCATTGGGCCTTGCAACGGCGATTTTAAAGCACACCCCAAAGGCTGCTTCTGAGCCGCTGCAAAAACTGCTCAAATCCGCCGCGGCCAACGCCGAAAACAACCACAGCATGGATACCGAGCGGTTGTATGTGGCGGAGTGTTTTGTCAGCCCGGGGCCTACCCTCAAGCGTATCCGGCCTGTCAACAAGGGCAGGGCTTTCCGGATAATGAAGAGGACTTCTCACGTGACCATAGTGCTCAAAGAGAGAGCGGAAGATTAGCCGAAAGGAGAGACCACAGCAATGGGTCAAAAGGTAAATCCGCACGGGTTGCGTGTGGGCGTCATAAAGAACTGGGATTCCCGCTGGTTTGCCCGAGACGATGTTTTCGGCGACACGCTGGTTGAGGACTACCATTTGCGCAAATACCTGAAAAAGAAATTGCACGACGCTGGTATCCCCAAAATCGAGATAGAGCGGGATGCCGCGCGGGTGCGCATTCATGTCCATTGTGCCCGCCCAGGTGTAGTTATAGGAAAGGGCGGCACCGAAATTGAGAAAACACGCAAGGACTGCGAGGTAATTGTCAACAAAAACCGGGAACAAAAGCTTTCCGTTTACCTCAATGTGGTAGAGATCAAGCAGGTGGATAAAAATGCCATGTTGGTTGCTGAGAGCATTGCCGCGCAGCTTGAGAACCGTGTTTCTTTCCGCCGGGCCATGAAGCAGGCTATCGGCCGGGCCATGCGCTTTGGCGCCAAAGGAATAAAAGTTATGGTAAGCGGCCGCCTAGGCGGTGCGGAAATCGCCAGAACAGAGCATTATCACGAGGGCACAATTCCGCTGCAAACTCTGCGTGCGGATATTGACTACGGCTTTGCCGAGGCTTCGACAACCTACGGTAAGATAGGCGTTAAAGTTTGGATTTACACGGGCGAGGTTCTTGCCGGCGCGGCTGCGCCTCGGGATGATAGACCGCCCCCCCGCAGGGATGATCGCCGCGGCGGCAGAGATGGCGGGCGCCCCCCCCGCAGGGATGATCGCGGACAGGGACAGAGAGATGCTCGGCCCCCGCGTCCGGAAGGAAGGAGGTCGCAGTAAATGCTGTTACCTAAAAGAGTTAAGTACCGCCGCGTACATCGCGGCAGGATGAAGGGCAAGGCCCAACGCGGCAACTTTATAGCCTACGGCGATTTCGGCCTTGTGGCAATGGAACCCGCCTGGATCACATCCAACCAGATAGAAGCATGTCGTATCGCTATGAACAGGCATATAAAGCGCGGCGGCAAGGTTTGGATAAAGATATTCCCCGACAAGCCCATCACCGAAAAGCCCGCCGAAACCCGCATGGGTTCGGGAAAGGGCAGCCCCGAATACTGGGTGGCCGTGGTTAAGCCCGGAAGGGTTTTGTTCGAGATAGGGGGCGTGAGCGAAGAACTGGCAAAAGAGGCTATGCGCCTTGCCACGCACAAGCTTCCCATAAAATGCAAATTTGTTCGCAAAACCGATGAACAGAAAACTCACGAACAGGAGGGTTAAGGCATGAGGGCTTCCGAGATCAGAGAGCTTTCCGAAGCGGAACTTGGCGAAAAGCTAAAAGACCTGAAGGCCGAGCTTTTCAACCTCCGCTTTCAACACGCCATCAACCAGTTGGATAACCCTATGCGCCTTGTTCATGTAAAAAAGGATATCGCGCGGGTAAAGACCGTCCTGCGGCAGCGCACTGTAGCGGCGCCAAGGCAATAGGGAAGGAGGAACAAGGTTGAGCGAGCGCAATATGAGAAAGACCAGAGTGGGCAAAGTTGTAAGCGATAAAATGGACAAAACCATTGTGGTAGCTATAATCGACAACGTCAAACACCCGCTTTATAAAAAGATTATCAAGCGCACCAGCCGGATAAAGGCCCACGACGAAAAGAACGAGTGCGCCATAGGCGACACAGTGCAGATTATGGAAACCCGTCCCCTTTCCAAAGAGAAAAACTGGCGGGTTGCTGGAATCATCCAAAAGGCAAAGTAGTAAAAGTAGTAATTTAAGCGCCCGCGCTCTTGCGGGTAGACGTGCGGGGACAACAGCCTTGCGCGCAGGTAAATTGCTGAAAGGAGAAACTCTGCTGTGATACAGATGCAAAGCTATCTAAAGGTAGCGGACAACACCGGAGCCAAAGAGCTTATGTGCATTCGCGTGCTGGGCGGCTCAAGAAAAAAGTATGCCGGCATAGGCGATGTGATCGTAGCCTCCGTAAAGAAGGCGGCCCCGGCCAGCAACGTTAAAAAAGGCGAAGTGGTAAAGGCCGTGATAGTCCGCTCGGTGAAGGGGCTTCGCAGAGACGATGGCACCTATATCCGCTTTGACGACAACGCGGCGGTAATTATTAAAGAAGATAAAAACCCCAAAGGTACACGTATCTTCGGCCCGGTGGCGCGCGAGCTGCGTGATCGGGAATACACCAAGATCCTGAGCCTTGCGCCCGAAGTACTCTAAAAGGAGGTGTCGGCCATAATGGAAAACAAAAAAGTCCATGTAAAATCCGGCGACACCGTTCAGGTCTTGTCGGGCAAGGACAAAGGAAAAAAAGGCAAAGTGTTGGAGGTAAGCCCAAAAGAAGGCAAAGTTATAGTCGAGGGCTTAAACATAGGCTCCAAGCACGTTAAACCCAGAAAAATGGGCCAGCCCGGCGGGATAATAAAAGTCGAGCGTCCCATGTACGGCTGCAAGGTTCAGCTTGTCTGCCCCAAGTGCGGGAAATCAACCCGCGTAGGGCATAAGATTCTCAGCGACGGCTCAAAACAGCGCCAGTGCAAAAATAAAAGCTGCGGCGAAGCATTCTAAGAGGGGAGGATGTAGACGATGGCGAGATTAAAAGAAATGTACAACACTGATGTCGCTCCGGCTCTTATGAAGAAGTTCAGCTATAAGAGCGTCATGCAAATCCCCAAGCTTGAAAAAGTTGTAATCAACGTGGGTTGCGGCGAAGCAAGGGATAACCCGAAGATCATGGAGGCAATCATGACCGATCTGGGCAGGATTACCGGCCAAAGAGCGGTGGTTTGCAAGGCGAAAAAGAGCGTGGCGAACTTCAAGCTCCGCGAGGGAATGCCTGTAGGCGCAAAAGTTACCCTGCGCGGAGATCGGATGTACGAGTTCGTAGACCGTCTTTTTAACGCCGCTCTGCCTAGGGTTAGGGACTTTCACGGCATTGGCAACAGCGGCTTTGACGGAAGGGGCAACTACTCTTTCGGGCTGCGTGACCAGCTGATTTTCCCTGAGATTGATTACGACAAGATAGATAAAACCCGCGGCATGGATATCGCGTTTGTTACTACCGCAAAGACGGATGAGGAGTCCAAAGAGCTGTTAACGCTTTTGGGCGCCCCGTTTTCCAAGGGATAAGGAGGATTAGACGGTGGCGAAAAAGTCAATGATCGCAAAACAGCGCAGAGAGCCGAAGTTTTCGACCAGAGCCTACAACCGGTGTAAAATCTGTGGCCGGCCACACGCTTACCTTCGCAAGTACGGCGTCTGCCGCATCTGCTTCCGGGAGCTTGCCTACAAGGGCCACATCCCGGGCGTGAGAAAAGCCAGCTGGTAAAAGATATAAATTCGCGTAAAAGGTAAGCCGCGAGCAAAGGAGGTTGACGGCATGCATATCACCGATTCCATCGCTGACATGCTAACACGTATCAGAAACGCCACTGCCGCCAAGCATGATACGGTTGATATCCCCGCCTCCAACATGAAAAAGGCCATTGCCAAAATTTTGTTGGACGAAGGGTATATCAAGAATATTCACATCATCAATGACGGCAAGCAGGGCATTATTCGCATCCATCTCAAGTACGCCGCCGGCAAAACTGCGGCGATCAACGGTCTGCGCAGGATCTCAAAGCCCGGGCTTCGAATTTACACCAGCTGCGAGGACTGCCCCAAGGTTCTCAAAGGCTTAGGCGTAGCAATACTGTCCACATCCAAGGGGGTCATGACCGATAAAAAGGCCCGCAAGGAAAAAGTGGGCGGCGAAGTGCTAGCCTTTGTGTGGTAAGGAGGAGCCGTAGAAATGAGCAGAATTGGAAGAAAACCTATTCCCGTGCCCGGGGGCGTGGATGTTAAAATTGAGGGAAACAGCGTGACTGTAAAAGGCCCCAAGGGCACCTTGAGCGGTACGTTTAATCCCGACATTCACATCGAGCGCCTGGGGAATGAAATCATCATAACCCGGCCGACAGACCAGAAGGCGCACAGAAGCCTGCATGGCCTGACCAGAACCCTTTTGGGGAACATGGTGGTTGGTGTGAGCGATGGCTTTAAGAAAGATCTTGAAATCAACGGCGTAGGTTACCGCGCCGCAAAGCAGGACAAAAGCCTTGTGATGAACTTGGGTTATTCGCATCAGGTGATTATGGACGAAATCGAGGGCATCACAATTGATGTACCCGCGCCCAACCGCATCACCATCAGCGGCCCGGACAAACAAAAGGTGGGTCAGTTTGCCGCCAACGTCCGCGGTATGCGGCCTCCCGAACCCTACAAGGGCAAGGGCATCAAGTATGCCGGCGAGACAATCATCCGCAAGGAAGGCAAATCCGGCAAGGGCAAAAAATAAAGGGAGGGGGAAAATAACCTATGATCACTAAACCTAGCTCAAACAAGGCGCGCCAAAAGCGCCATTACAGGGTTCGCAACAAGATCAGCGGCACCGCCCAGCGCCCCCGCCTGAATGTATTCCGCTCCGCAAAGCACATATACGCCCAAATCATCGACGATGTGGCTGGCATAACTTTAGCGTCGGCTTCCTCCATGGATAAGGGCTTTGAGGGCATGGGCGGAAACAAAGACGCCGCCAAGAAGGTGGGTCTTAAGATAGCCGAGGCGGCCAAGGCAAAAGGAATTGAGGAAATCGTGTTCGACCGGGGCGGCTATCTTTTCCACGGCAGGATAAAAGAACTCGCTGAAGGCGCCCGCGAAGGCGGGTTGCGCTTCTAGTGATTTGGAACGTATCTGCTAATTCTCAATTTCCATTTTCCAACAACGACAAGAGGAGGAATCTTTTTGGCTCGAATAGACGCATCCACGCTCGACCTTCAGGAGCGTGTAGTCTCCATTAATCGTGTTTCGAAGACGGTTAAGGGCGGACGCATCTTCAAGTTCGCGGCCCTGGTGGTAGTAGGTGACGGAAACGGCACCGTGGGTTTCGGGCTTGGAAAGGCCTCCGAGGTTCCCGAAGCTATCCGCAAGGGGATCGAGGACGCGAAGAAAAAACTCAGAAACGTATCTCTGCGGGGAACCACTATCCCCCACGATGTAATCGGCACTTTTGGAGCCGCCCGCGTGCTCCTCAAGCCTGCGCCCCAAGGTACCGGCGTAATTGCTGGAGGCCCGGTGCGCGCCGTTATGGAAGTAGCAGGAATCCGGGATATCCGCACAAAATGCCTGCGCTCCAACAATCCCTGCAATGTGGTAACGGCCACTGTAAAGGGCCTTGAGAGCCTGCGCAGCGTAAAGCAGGTAGCAGCTACCCGGGGTAAATCCGCGGAAGATATTATAGGTTAGGGGGCGCATGGGAAATGAGCTTAAAAGTCACACTCAAGCGCAGCCTTATAGGCAGCAAAAAAGATCAAATCGCCACCGCTCATTCTTTGGGACTCAAGCGTCCCGGACAGGTGAGCGTACAGCCGGCTAACGCGGCCACCAAGGGTAAACTGGCAAAAATATCTCACCTCATCGAGGTAGCCAAAGCGTAACGCAAGGAGGTGCTAAGGATAATGAAATTGTATGAGCTCTCCCCGGCCCCCGGCGCCGTGAAAAAAGCTTTCCGGAAAGGCAGAGGCGCAGGCTCGGGGAACGGCAAAACGGCGGGCAGAGGCAGCAAGGGCCAAAATTCCCGCTCGGGAGGCGGAGTGCGCCCGGGGTTCGAGGGCGGACAAATGCCGCTTCAGCGCCGCTTGCCCAAACGCGGCTTTAACAACTACGTTTTCGCAACGCGCTACGCGATCGTAAACGTAAGCGATCTGGACAGATTTGAAGACGGCGACGTGGTTGACGCGCAAAGCCTTAAAGAAATCGGCCTGATCAAAAAAACCTTGGACGGCGTGAAAATTTTGGGTAAGGGCGATATTTCCAAGAAGTTGACCGTAAAGGCCAGCATCTTTTCTGAATCAGCCAAGCAAAAGATTGAGGCATCCGGCGGAAAGGCCGAGGTGATTTAAAGTGCTGGAAACGCTAAGAAACGCCTGGAGGCTCCAGGATTTGCGCAAAAAAATGATCTATACGCTGATGATCATCATGGTCTTCCGTATTGGCGCGGCAATCCCTGTTCCCTTTCTGCTGCCCGAAGCGCTCGCTGAATCCGCGATTATGGCCGGAGGTACACTGCTCAGCTATTTCGATATGCTGACGGGTGGAGCGCTGGCGCAGGGTTCACTGTTTGCGTTGGGTATTTCACCGTATATCACCGCCTCCATTATCATGCAGTTGTTGCAGGTTGCGATCCCGGCGCTGGAGCGCCTGGCAAAAGAAGGGGAAGCGGGACGCAAAAAAATCGCCAAGATAACCCGCTACGCAACGTTGGTGCTTTCTTTTATGATGGCCAGCGCCTTTTATGTCATGAACCGCAACTTTAACGCAGTGATGTATACTCAGGGATTCGCGGGCTGGTTTTCGATGGCTGTTATTATCATGAGCTTTGCGGCCGGAGCGATGCTAATTGTCTGGCTGGGCGAAGCTATTGACAAAAGAGGGGTCGGCAATGGTATTTCGATCATCCTCTTTGCCGGTATTATTTCGGGAGCGCCCAGCGCCCTGATGATGCTTGGGAGATTCCTGATGCTTGCGGGCAACCCCGGATATGAAAGGTACTATTTCTTCGTGCCTCTTATTGTGATAATCTTCTTTGTGCTTATTGGCGCGATTGTGCTTATGTCTAACTCCGAGCGCCGCATTCCCGTCCAGTATGCCAAGCGGGTGGTCGGAAGGAAGATGTACGGCGGGCAATCCAGCTTTATCCCGGTCAAAGTGATGATGAGCGGCGTTATGCCCATCATTTTTGCCGGTGCGCTGCTCAGCCTTCCGGGTATGATAAGGGGATTTGTCAACCCGGATCCGGAAGGATGGGGTCACCGCATTCTGAGCTGGTTTGATTATACCCACGCTGTTTACGCGGTTTTGTACCTAGTGCTGATTATTGCATTCAACTACTTTTATGTCAGCATTCAGTACAATCCAATTCAAATGGCCAATGACCTTAGAAAGAACAACGGTGCGATTCCCGGCATTCGCCCGGGCAAGCCCACTTCCGATTTTATAGCCAGAGTTATCGGCAAAATCACTCTGGTAGGCGCGCTGTTTATAGCGATGATCGCGATAGTGCCGATTATCATAGGCGCGGTCATGCACTTACCCATTGCGCTGGGCGGAACTTCCATAATCATCGTGGTGGGTGTGGCCCTTGACACGGTACGCAGCCTGGAAAGCCAGATGATGATGCGACATTACAAGGGCTTCCTGGAATAATGCAGGGGTTGACGAAATGAAAATAATTCTTTTGGGGGCGCCGGGCGCCGGCAAGGGAACCCAGGCCGTCGTTATCAGCGAAAAAGTTGGCGTTCCTGCTATAAGTACGGGAAACATCATCCGGGCGGCGATAAAAACCGGCACAAAGACCGGCCTGGTTGCCAAAGAGTACGTAGACGCAGGCAAGCTTGTTCCCGACGAAGTTGTCATCGGGATCATCAAGGAGCGCCTGCAGGAAGACGACTGTAAAGGCGGCTACATTCTGGATGGTTTTCCGCGCAATATAGGGCAGACCGAGGCTCTGGAAAAAATGGGCATAGAGATCGATCTGGCTATTAATATCGAGGTGCCTGACGAGGTAGTAGAGGAGCGCCTTGGCGGGCGCAAGATGTGTGAAAAATGCAACGCCGGATATCATACCGTAAGCAAGCCCTCCTTAAAGGGAGATGCTTGCGAACTGTGCGGCGGGCAGCTTATCGTCCGGAATGACGACAAGCCCGAAGTTATACGGGCACGGCTGCAGACATATCATGCGGAAACCGCGCCTCTCATGAGATATTATCAGGAGAAAGGCAAGCTGCGCGAAGTTATTGGCAGCGAAGGCATAGAAGAAACTACCGCCAGCGTAATGGCCGTGCTTGGAGCCGTAAGTTGATAGTGCTGAAAACCAGATCCGAGCTGGAACTGATGCGCATAGCCGGACGCATTTCGGCCCAAGCTCTAAAGATGGCTGGCGAAATGGCGCGCCCTGGAGTCACCACCGCTCAAATCGACAGAGAGATTCGCAAGTTTATTCTCTCTCAGGGAGCGGAACCCTCTTTTTTGGGGTATGGCGGATTCCCCGCAAGCGCGTGCATTTCGATCAACGATGTAGTTATTCACGGCATTCCCGGCGGACAGGTTATAAACGCGGGCGATATTGTTAGCATTGACGTTGGCGCCTGCTATAAGGGGTACCACAGCGACAACGCCGCCACATTCCCCGCCGGAGAGATATCCCCCGCCGCCCGCGCTTTGATGGACGCAACCGAAAAAAGCCTTTATAAAGGCATAGAGCAGGCGATTGCCGGCAACCGTGTGGGAGATATCAGCAGCGCGGTGCAAAGCTATGTCGAGAGTTTGGGCTACGGGATAGTCCGCAAGTTTGTGGGTCATGGCGTCGGCAAAAAAATGCACGAATCACCCGAAGTGCCCAACTTCGGGAAGGCGGGAACGGGGCCGCGTCTGGCTGCGGGGATGACCTTGGCTATCGAGCCTATGATAAATCTCGGCAGCGGCGAAGTAAAAATCCTGCCCGATGGCTGGACAGTGCTCACGGCGGATGGAGGACTTTCCGCACACTTTGAACACACGGTAGCCATAACCGAAAACGGCCCCGTGATCCTTACGGAGCCTTAGAGCGGGAGGGCCGAATGTTACAGACAGGAAGTGTGGTATATTCAACCGCAGGGCGCGACAAATACAGATTCTATGCTGTGGTACAATTGGAGCAGGGAGCGGCGCTGATAGCCGACGGCAAAGCGCGAAAACTCGATAGGCCCAAGCGCAAAAACATCTTGCACCTGCGTCCGACCAAAACCGTACTCGGCGCCCCGGCCATGAGAACCGACAAGCAACTGCGTTTGGCGCTTGCTTCTTTCAATGACAGGGAAAGCGCCCGCAGCCAAAAAGAGGGAGGGTTAAGGCTTGTCTAAAGCGGATGTCATCGAAGTCGAAGGCATTGTGAGGGAGGCGCTTCCAAACGCTACCTTTAAAGTTGAGATTGGAAGCGGACAAGGAGCCAAACATGAGATATTGGCCCATATTTCAGGCAAGCTTCGTATGCATTTTATCCGGATCCTGCCTGGGGACAAGGTCACGGTGGAAATGTCTCCTTACGACCTGACCAAAGGGCGCATAACATGGCGTTCTAAATAAAACCGCCGCGCGTCTGCGGTCAAAACATGGAGGTAATCAGATATGAAAGTGAGGCCTTCCGTCAAGCCCATTTGCGAAAAATGCAAAATCATCAAGCGCAATGGCAGGATAATGGTCATTTGCGAAAGCCCCAAGCATAAACAGCGCCAAGGCTAAGAAAACCAAAGCAGGAGGTGTATTGAAAGAATGGCACGTATAGCTGGCGTCGATCTGCCAAGAGAAAAGCGGATAGAAATCGGGCTTACCTATATCTTTGGGATCGGAACCAAGGTCGCAAAAGATATTATTGACAGAACCGGCGTTAATCCGGATACTCGTGTACGCAATTTAAGCGAGGACGACGTTTCCAGGCTGCGCGCGGATATTGACCAAAACGTAACTGTGGAAGGCGATCTGCGCAGAGAAACCGCCCTGAATATCAAGCGGCTGGTCGAAATAGGCTGCTACCGCGGCGTACGCCACCGCAAAGGTTTGCCGGTGCGGGGACAGCGCTCCAAAACGAACGCAAGAACCCGCAAAGGCCCTAAAAAGACCATCGCCAACAAGAAAAAGTAACAGGAAGGAGGGAGTAGCAAAACATGGCAAAAGCGCCTAAAAGAACAACCGTGCGTCGCCGCCGCGAGAAAAAGAATATAGAGCGTGGCGCCGCGCATATCCAATCTACCTTTAACAACACCATCGTTACCATTACTGATGTGCGGGGCAATGCCCTGAGCTGGGCGTCCGCCGGCGGACTGGGTTTTCGCGGATCGCGCAAATCGACTCCCTTTGCCGCGCAGACCGCTGCCGAAACCGCTGCTCGGGCGGCTATGGAACACGGCCTTAAAAGCGTCGAGGTGTTTGTGAAAGGCCCCGGCTCTGGGCGTGAGGCTGCTATTCGCGCGCTGCAAGGGGCAGGGCTTGAGGTCAATATGATAAAAGATGTGACCCCTATCCCTCACAACGGATGCCGCCCGCCCAAAAGACGGCGGGTATAACCAGGAGGTGTTTAGAAAGAATGGCAGTTAACAGAGATCCTGTTCTAAAAAGATGCAGGAATTTGGGAATAAGTCCCGGCGTTTTAGGCTACAACAAGGAAACTAACAGAGATCCCAAACGCAATTCGCGTCGCGCAAAATCCAGCGAGTATGCGCTTCAGCTCAAAGAAAAACAAAAGGCCAAATTCATTTACGGCGTGTTGGAACGGCAATTCCGCCTTACATTTGAAAAGGCCGAGAAAATGCAAGGGCAAGCCGGCGAAAACTTGCTTAGCCTTCTTGAGCGCAGGCTGGATAACGTGGCATATGTCATGGGTTTTGGCGATACCCGCCGTCAGGCGCGTCAAATTGTCGGGCATGGACACCTTTTGGTCAACGGCAAGAGAGTAGACATCCCTTCCTACCGCGTCAAGCCGGGCGATGTAATTTCCGTCAAGCAAAAGAGCCGTCAAAGCGATGTGTTTAAAGCTATGGCGGAAAAACCGGTCAGTTTTCCGGGATGGATTACCGGCACCACCCAGAGCTTTGAGGGTACTGTCACACGTATTCCCACAAGAGAAGATATCGACGTACCGGTGAACGAAACGCTAATCGTTGAGCTTTACAGCAAATAGCAGCCTTTTGCGGCGGTTCGCCGCAATTCAGCATGGGAACGAACACAGAACCGGAGTAATCGCCCGGTTCGCACAAGGAGGGTTTTTGTTTGGTTAAAATCATCGAACCAAAAATCGAAACCGCGGAACTTCGCCCGGACGGCACTTACGGCCGCTTTGTGGGCGAGCCGCTGGATAGAGGGTTTGGTACGACCTTGGGGAACAGTCTTAGACGTGTTCTGCTCTCATCGCTGCCCGGCGTGGCAGTTATTTCTGTCAAGATCGACGGCATACAGCACGAGTTCTCAACCATACCCGGCGTGAAAGAGGATGTGACCGAGATCATTCTCAACATCAAGGGGCTCACCGCCAAGCTGTACACCGACGAACCGAAAACAGTGCGCATAGAAGCCGAAGGCGAATGCCAAGTGACCGCCGGTTCCATTGAGGCGGATTCCGATGTGGAAATTTTGGACCCCAGTATGCACATTGCCACACTGGGCGCGGGCGCCAAGCTTTCTATGGAAATTACCCTCAAAAAGGGACAGGGCTATGTAAGCGCCGAGCGCAACAAGCAGATCGAGCTGGACAAAGCCCCGATCGGCACGATTCCGGTGGACAGCATCTATACCCCGGTACTAAAGGTGAACTATGTGGTGGAACACACCCGCGTTGAACAGATAACCGACTACGATAAACTTACCCTGGAAGTTTGGACTGACGGAACCATATCCGCCAAGGAAGCCGTCAGCCTGGCTGCCAAGATCCTCAATAGACAGCTCAACCAATTTGTCGATCTTTCCGACGAAATGAGCTCGGCTGAAATTTTGGATAAAAAAGAGGAGTCTGGACTCGAAAAGACTCTTGAGATGACCATTGAGGAGCTTGACTTATCGGTTCGCGCGTTTAATTGCTTAAAGCGGGCAGGCGTCAATACCGTACAGGATCTGGTAAACAAATCCCCTGAGGAAATGATGAAAGTCCGCAACTTGGGCAAGAAATCCCTGGAGGAGGTTATGGCTAAGCTGGCCTCCCTCAACTTTACCCTCAGCGCAGATGAGGAGTAAGAAAAAGTTAATACCGCCGAAAACCCCGGAAACGGGCGCTTCGGTTAACGGATAGGAGTGAAACGGTTATATGCCAGGTTCGAGAAAACTCGGCCGGCCCAGCGACCACAGAAGGGCCATGATGCGGGCGATGGTAACTTTTTTGCTGGAAAAAGGCAAAATTGAAACCACAATTACCCGCGCTAAAGAAGTGCGGTCAATGACCGAAAAAATGATCACCATGGCAAAGACGAACACCCTGCACTCCAAGCGGCAAGTTCTTGCGTTTGTGACCAAAGAGGGCGTCGTGAAAAAGCTGTTTGATGAAGTTGCCCCGAAATATATTGAAAGAACCGGCGGCTATGTCCGCATTACGCGGATCGGTCCACGCCGGGGAGACGCCGCCGAAATGGCCGTCATAGAGCTGATCTAGTTACTTTTATTTTCAAGCAACCCCGCCGGAACATCTAGCATGTTCCGGCGGGGCCTTTTTTCGCTGTGTATTCGAGCTTCGAATACGGTATTTAGATAAAGTTTCCCCTAAGCGTGGTCGAATTTGGTCAGGGGCGGCCCCTTAAAGTGTAAAATCATACCCGCGCAGCGCTGCGCTTCTTCCATGCTGTGGGTTACAAGCAGGGTGAGCCCGCCGGCGCGCTGGTCAAGCACAAGGCGGATGACGTCTTCTCTGGTTTGGGGGTCGAGGCCTTTGAACGGTTCGTCCAGCAGGAGGATATCTCCGCCGAAAGCAAGCGCACGCGCTATCGCTACCCGTCTTTGCATTCCGCCGGAAAGCTTGCGTGGCAAAAGATGCGCAGCCTGAGAGATTCCACAGGCCAGAAGCATTTCTTCGGCCTTTGCTTCACTTTCCTTTCCGGGGTGCAGGGCGGCCAGAATGTTTTCCTTTGCGCTCAGTACGGGGATCAGCCTGTCCTCCTGAAAGACCATCGAAACCCGCGCGCCGGGTGCTTTTATTAATTCTCCCGCATCCAGCTTTTCCAATCCTGCAATTACGCGCATAAGAGTAGTCTTACCGCTGCCGGAAGGCCCAAGCATCGCAACAACGCCTTTTTCCGGGAATTTTAAGCTAAAATTATCCAGCACGGTAAGGAAGCCGTAACGCTTGGTTGCGTTTTTTATTTCAAGCATCGGGAGCGCCTCCCCCCTGATCCGTTTGCCCAAGCCGCAACAGGCGGCGTTCGAGGGCGCGTAGCGCCAGCAGCGTAAATTTTTCCAATACAACGCTGATTATAATGACGGCCACAGTCCAGGCAAAGAGATCCTCAACCTCAAAATAGATCCTTGCCCGGTGGATTTGTCTGCCAACACTTAGCGCGGGGTGAGAAATTACTTCCGCCGCTATCGCCGATTTCCAGGCAAAACCCAACCCTGTGGCGCAAGCGGCGGTGACATAGGGCATAAGGCTTGGAATGTAAATCAGGCGCAAAACCCGCATCCGCGAAAAACGAAAAATCCGGGCCATTTCCAAAAGCTGTCGGTCAAGGTTTTCCAGCCCGGATACAAGGTTGGAATACGCCAGAGGCAATACCATTAAAAAAGCGATGAACATTGGCAACGTGTTTGAGGACAACCACCAAAGCGCCAGCAGAATAAAGGAAACCACCGGCGTGGCCCTTATTGTACCCAACAATGGCGCAAACAGTGTCTTTGTGGTGGAATTTCCGGCTGAGATAAAAGCTAAAACAGCTCCGAGCGCCATAGCCGAAAGAAACCCGCCCAACACCCGCAAACCGGTTGCCGAAATAGAGCGCCAAAAAGTGACCTCCCCAAGAAAACGCAGAACCCTAAAAAGCGTTTGCGCTGGGGAGGCAAGCAAAAAATCTCTGGCCACAACCATGTGGGCAAGCTGCCAAACCGCTATCCAGAACAAAAAGGCTCCGACAGCGGTCAGCAACTTCCTCTTGCGGCTCATTTTAGTCGATGAAGAAGAACCTTTCATCCGGCATACTGCCTCCTACCGCGGCCGGGTTTTGCTCGTACAGCACCCTCAAATAAGCAAGCACCGCGGCCTTCATTTCCTCTCCGGTTACGCTGGCGATATTGCTGTAAGGAATAGCCTGTC
>Ga0123355_10002184_pt1 | contig 27615 bp, 14 predicted proteins | sample TergutEmb28metaG_3_FD_89872 | JGI IMG/M metagenome (GOLD analysis project Ga0123355, IMG submission 89872) | Embiratermes neotenicus P1 segment gut microbial communities from Petit-Saut dam, French Guiana - Emb289 P1 | ecosystem: Host-associated > Arthropoda: Insects > Digestive system > Gut ... | reverse complement strand
GATGGGGGTTCGGGGGAAACTTTTTCAAAAGTTTCCCCCGAGAATGTTTCCTTCATAGCAACGACGGGTCATTTGCTGACGCGCCCGGTTGCATATGTAATTTGTATCGTGCTGTGGCTGAAAATTGTTGTGTCGGCGGGATTCGAACTGCGGGTATTTTTGGAGCTTTCGCGCGACGTTATGTTGCCGAACACGCCGATGTTTGTCGTTGGGTTGGTGATGATTCTCGCCTGTGCGTATGCGGCGGGCAAGGGCATCGAAACGCGGGCGCGAGTCGCGGAAGTGCTTTTCGCGCTGATGATTTTGCCGGTGATTATATTTTTTATTGTCGCGCTGCTTGACGCGAATTTTTCGAATCTGCAACCGCTTCATGTGAATAACGCGGGCGAGGCATTGCGCGGCGTGCGCAAGCTCGGATTCATTTTGACGGGGCTTGAGTGCCTGCTGCTGATTACGCCTTACGTTTCCCGGGAAAAAAACCTGCCGCGCGCGGTTGCGGGAGCGACTGCGCTTGCGGGCGGACTGATTGTCGCGCTTACAACAATCACAATTGCTTCGCTCGGAACAGGCACGGAATCCGAAAAGTGGCCGGTTGTACGTCTGATGGATGCAATAAGTTTGCCCGGCGCGTTTATCGAGCGGCAAGAGGCTTTGATGTTCGGATTTTGGATAATAACGGCGTTCGCGCTCGGAAACGCGATGCTTTTTTTCGGCGGATTGCTTGTGCAAAATGTGCGAAGCAAGTCGTCGCTTCACGTCGGCGTGGGCGTAACCGCCGTCGCGGTTTTCGGCATAAGCCTGCTGCCGTTTTCGAGCGAACGAATTTTTTCGATTATGGACGGAATGTTTGCAACAAGCGGCATATTTTTTCTTGTGGTTCTGCCGATTGCTCTGCTCATTGCGGCGAAAATCGTGCAAAACGGGCGACACAAAATCTTGGCGAAAACGGCGGCGTTGTTGATTTTAGCGGCGTTCGCGGGGGTTTTGCTCACGGGTTGTTGGGACAAAGTTGAAATCGAAGAACGCGCATTTGTTGCGGCAATCGGTATCGACACGGAGGACGATGAGTACATCGTGACAATTTCCGTGCCGATTTTCAACGACGACGACAATCGCGAAGAAGACGAACACGCGCATATAAAAACCACGCGAGCCGACAAGGTTTGCGTGGCAATTCAGGAATTATGCGACCGGGACGAGCGGCAATTATATTTCGGGCAAACGCAAATAATAATTTTCAGCAACGAGCTTCTCACCGACAACGAGCTTCTTGACGGGGCAACGGAATCGCTGAAAAAACATCTGCAAGCCTCGCGCAGAATCACTGTTCTCCGCGCCGATTGCGCCGCCGATGTTTTGAAAAAAAAGCCGCCGGAAAAAATTATTCCCTACGGCGACGATTCTCCGGTAAATTTTTATGATTTTGTCTGCTCATATCGCGAATCAAGAGTTCAAAATAACACTTCGCCGTAAATGCCTTGTGGTGAGCGACCGGTCTTTTTTTCGGATGCGTTTCCCGAAAAAAAGACAACGAGCGAACCGTTTACAAGGCATAGGCGAGGTGTTGTTTCCTGCCCTTGATTCGCTGTTCACACGAAGCCCAAACCCGTATTTAATCGGACTTCTGCTCGCGAAACAGTCGCGCATAGTAGCCGTTTTTTTTCAGCAATTCGTCGTGTGTACCGCGCTCGGAAATTTCGCCGTCGGTAAGCACAAGAATCAAATCGGCATCTTTCACGGATGACAAACGGTGCGCCACGATGAAAGTCGTGCGCTCGTTGGCGGCTCTGATTTCGCCTAACGCCGCCTGAATGCGATGCTCAGTTTCGGTGTCAACCGCAGAAGTTACGTCGTCAAGCACGAGAATTTCGGGGTCGGCGGCAACCGCGCGGGCAAGCGAAACGCGCTGTTTTTGCCCGCCCGAAAGCCCCACGCCCCGTTCCCCGACAATTGTGTCGTAACCGTCGGGCATTTCGCGAATAAAACTATCTGCGTCGGCAACCCGCGCCGCCGCATGAACCGCGTCAATCGACGCATCCGGCACGCCGAACGCAATGTTTCCTTCAACCGTGTCCGAATACAAAAAAACATCCTGCATTACATAGGCGATTCCGCGCCGAAGCTCCGGAATCTCATAATCGCGAACGTTCGTTCCGCCGACAAAAACGTCGCCCTTGCAGGCGTCGTAAAATCGCGCAATCAAATTTACAAGCGTACTTTTGCCCGAACCCGTCGCCCCCACAATCCCGACAGTTTGCCCCTTTTTTGCCCGAAACGTGATATTTTTCAAAACATAACCGCTTTTTTCGTACGGCGCGTAGCCGAAAAATACATTGCGAAACTCAACGGCAAAGCCGGCGGCTGCGTCAGGGGGAGAACTTTTTTTGCAAAAAAAGTTCTCCCCCCGAACCCCCCTTTCAAAAAAACTGTTATTCGGAAACGCGCTTTGCGCGTTTCCGGGTGTTTTTGTCGAACTTTTTTGAAAAAGTTCGCGGGGTTCGGGACGGAGTCCCGAGAACTTATCGGGCGATTCAATCAAAATCGGCTGCCGCATCATTTCGTAAATTTTGTCAACAGAAGTTGCGGCGTTTTGAGTGTCGTTGACAGCCCATGTGAAAATTCGGGTCGGAGCATCAAGCATCCATAAGTATCCGCCGAATGCAACGAGTTGCCACAATTCGATACTGCCGTTAATCGTCAAAAGTCCGCCGAAAAGAATCAAAATCCACGGCAGAAGCGCGGCGCATGTTTCCATTACCGGGAAATATTTTACGCGAACGGCGGCGGCATCCATATTTGCGGAATAGAACGCATTGTTTACGTCGATAAATTTTTCGGTTTCGTGGGATTCGCGCGTAAACGCCTTAACAACGCGGTTTCCGCCGATATTTTCGCCGCACACGGAGTTGAGATTTGCAAATTGCTCGCGCACGTTACGAAACGCCGGCCGCACCCCGCGCGACTGCTTTATTGCGGCGAAAACGAGAATCGGCGTGGTGCAAAGCATCGCAATTGTAAGAGGCGGCGAAATCGTTGCCATAACAACAACCGCCGCAATGTACAGCAAAACATGCTCAATTACCATGTAGCTCACAAAGGCGATAAAGTGCCGAACGGCTTCAAGGTCGCCTGTCATGCGCGACATAATGTCGCCCACGCGATTCTTATCGAACCACGCAAAGCTCTGCATATGTAACTTATGATAAACGTCGCGGCGCATGTTAAATAAAATCTGCTGCGACGTATGCTCGAACAAAATCACGAACAAGTACCGCGAAACCGAGCGATAGGCTGTCACGCAAATCATAATAATCAGGTATGTCGGCAGAATTTCGTGCTGTTCGCCCTGAATAACATTTTGCACAATCAAGCCCGCAATCAGCGGATTCACAAGCATCAGCCCGATATTTAAAGTATTAACAAGCAGCCCGAAAATCAGCCGCCATTTGTACGACGAAACATATCCCCATGCCCATTTTACCGCGCGCAAATAAATCACCTCGTATATAAATTTTATTTTTGGGGGCTTCGCCCCCAAGCCCCCACGAACTTTTTAAAAAAAGTTCGACAAAAATTTTAAAAAATCGCGCATCGCGCGATTTTTATGATGGGGTCAAGGGGTCGTTTGACCCGGGATGCATGGGTGAGCAGTTCGCCGCAAGGCGAACGACCAACCCCTCGCAGGGGTTTGGGCGCACCTCCCCGGCGAAGCCGGGGTCGCGTAAGCGAGGCCGCCCGGCCAACGCGCGAAGCGCGTGAGAGGGGACGGAGTCCCCAAGGTTTTATTAAATCCTACTTACCCTCGGGGTGATTATTTTTGATGAAGCGGATGAGATACGAGTTGAGGTTGTTAATTTCCAACGGCTTGCTGAGAAAACCGGAGAATCCGTTATTCATAAACATTTCGGCTTGGCCTTTCAGGGCGTTTGCGGTGAGCGCAACGATTGGGCGCGTGTAGCCCATTTCGCGCATTTTTTTCGTGGCTTGAATGCCGTCCATCTCGGGCATCATGTGGTCCATGAAAATAATATCGTATACGTTGCCCCGCTCGATTTTATCTATGGCGGCCTGCCCGCTTTTGACGGTTTCCGTGTTGAGGCTGAAAAATTCGAGCATTGCTTCCGCTACATATAAGTTTACGTCCACGTCGTCCACAACGAGAACTTTTCCGTACGGCATCGGCTCGGGGACGAAGCCGAATTCTTTCAACGACGACCATGTTCCCGCTTCGAAATTTTGCAGTTTGTCGGCCATTTCTTTGCCAAGCACTTTGCTTCCGGCTGATTTTTGCGGGATGCGAACAACCGCGCGCGTACCCATTCCGACCTCGCTTTTAATGTCGATGTGGGCATCCATGGCCTGCACCAAGCTGAAAACTATCGGAATACCCAAGCCCGTTCCGCCCACGAAGGGTCGTTCTTTTTCGTGCAGGCGGATAAATTCGCGGCTTCGCATTTCTTCGATTTGCTCGGCGGGCATTCCCATGCCGGTGTCGTGTATGCAAATCACAAGCGTCAGGCCGTCGGCATCCGTTGTTTCGCAGTTCAATGCAACTGTCACCGAGCCGGACGATGTGTATTTGAAGGCGTTTGTAAGCAGGTTGTTTATAATTTGCTTAACGCGCAAAACATCGCCGAGCAAAATTACCGGCATGTTTTCGTCTATGCGCATTTTGAAGGCAACGTTGCCGGTTTCCGAATACACCTGATGAAGCTGCGCAACGTCGCTGACTAAGCTCGCCACGTAGTATTCGTCAACCAAAATCGACATCTTGCCGGATTCTATTTTGGAGAAATCCAAAATGTCGTTTACGATGCTTAATAATGTTTTGGATGAATCGTAAATTTTAACAAAAGCGTCTTCGGTTTGGGGGGGCATGACTTTCGTGCGCAATTGGATTTCGGAAATGCCCAACACGGCAGAAATCGGCGTACGAATTTCGTGACTCATTCGCGCTAAAAATCGCGTTTTGGCGCGGCTGCTTTCTTCCGCTTCGACTGCGGCTCTGATTGGGCGCGAATCAAGCCCGTACAGCACAATCATGGAAATTTCCCGGTGCGTTATGTGTACCCATGTTGTTTCGGCGGATAATATTTCGCCGTCGGGCAGAATAAATGTCCATTCGCATCGCGCCGTCCCTTTGGACAGGGCGGCTTTGAGCATTTTTTCAATCAACTCTTGTGACTGCGTGCCGCAGGGCTGAACCGCTGTTGAAAAATCAAACCATCGTTCCGCATATTCGGCGCGACTGCTGACGCCCAAGGTATTTATCAGCTTTTCGTTGCAGTCAATCATTGTTCCGTCCGGATTCCAGTATTCAATAAAAATCGGCGCGCGTTCGATGAGCTTGCCGGCAAGTTCCATCGCCGCCTTCTCCTGCTCCAAAACTTCGCGCTCATGCGCTTGCAGCACCCTGTTGAAAACGCGCGTAAACATCAGGCCTACCGAGGCAAACATGCTCATTTCGTCGGTTGTGTACTCCTTTTCATATCGACAATCGTCAACGCTGAAAAAACCGATAAATTCCTTGTTGAGAAACAGCGGCAAGCACACGATTGAAACCATTTCGTAATAGCCCAAAAAAGCCGCGTCTCGGGGCGGCAATTGAGAAATAGGGGAATTTATGGAATCGCCTTTCAAAAACATATCTAACCATTCGGGGATTTCGCGATAGGGAAATTTCAGCCCCAACGGGACTTCCTCTTTTTGCTTGCCGAGTTCGCTCAGCCACTCGTAGCGCATAACAAAATGAAGCTCGCCGTCGATAACTTCGTTGCGCCAAATTTGAACGCGGTCGGCATCTACGCAAATTCCTACAAGTTCCATCGCCGACATAAGCGCAGACATTGTATCTTCCTCATTGGCGGTGAGCAAAATTTCGGCCGCTTTATTAACGGTAATAAGCAACTGCTCGCGATACTCGGATATGCCGTTATTTCGCGCCTGCGCGCACCCGCAGTCTTGTTTGTTGTTCATAGATACCTGCTTTCCGCCGAGGAATTTCAGACACACATTTTAAGATACCACATTCGGCAGGAAAAAAGCAATCGGATGAGAGTGTTAATCACTATAAACGCACGAACAACAAAACCGCAGGGCTTCGCCCCGCACCCCACGAACTTTTTTGGAAAAAAGTTCGACAAAAAACTCAAAATCGCGCGAATGCGCGATTTTAAGTTTTTGCCCCGCTTTTAAAGGGCGCAGTGAGCGAAGTGAACGTTTCCCGCGCCACCCTTCAAAAAGCGGGTGGGGGCGCGGGGGCAAAGCCCCCGAGAATTTTCCCGAAAATTTTAAACAAGCGCGACTTTCAAGGCGAATGAAAAATCCTATTTGATAGCCGGTTGGTTACCGATAGGATTTTTTGCGTTGTTTCCGGGGCATTGCAATTGTGCAAAATGTTCGAGCCGAGCAAGGCGTCGGGTAAATTTAATCCCGATTTAACGGGGCAATATCAGAGAAAAAATTGCCGAAATTTTTGAGCTGATTTTTTATTGCAAAAAAAACGAGTCTCGTCCGGATTGAATTTACAACATGTATGTGCTATAATTCTATGTCAAGCAGGAGGTGCTTTGAATGCTGGCGGGCGGGATAAATCTTATCGCAATTGGCGCATCTACCGGCGGTTTCGATGCGTTGGAAGCGATTCTTTCGCAGTTTCCGGCGGATGCACCGCCTGTAGTTATTGCAATGCACCTGAAGCCGGGCATCCCGAAACTTTTTGCCTCCCGTTTAAACGGGATTTCCCGGCTCGTTGCAAAAGAGGCCGAAACCGGCGATGTTTTAAAGGCAGGGCATGTATTTATCGCGCCGGGATGGATGCACATGACGGTTATAAACCGCGCGGGAAGGCTTGAGGCTAATTGTTTTTCGGGCGAAAAGGTTAATCATGTTGCGCCTTCGGCAGACGTACTTTTCGAATCCGCTGCAATTGCAACCGGGAAAAACGCTGTCGGCGTTATTTTAACCGGTATCGGTGCCGACGGAGCGGACGGGCTTCTTAAAATGCGCGCGTCGGGGGCGGTTACCATCGGGCAAAACGAAGACACCTGCATGGTTTACGGTATGCCGCGCGTTGCGAAAGAACGGGGCGCGGTTATGCACGAACTTCCTCTTGATAAAATTGCCGATAAAATCCTCACTACATAGACAGGAGCGGTGATGCATGTATCCGGAAAGTAAAAGAATTTTAGATAAATTATCGGGCTTCATGGCGTATCAATGCGAATACAGCAACATGCGCTTCATATCTGTAAGCGAAGGATGCAAAAGGCTTACAGGCTACTTGCCCGAGCAGTTGCTTTCGCGCGGCTTTGCAATGTTGGTTCATGCCGACGACGCCGCAAGCGTGGATTCCTGCCACGAAGCAACATTATCGGTGGGTGCGCCGTCGGAAATAGGCTTTCGCATAAAAACGCCCGACGGTTCGGAAAAATATGTTTTGTCGCGCAGCCGAGTAGCAAAAACCGACGAAAACGGAATGCCTCATATAATTGAGGGCATCCTCACGGACATAACAAGAGAAATTCAGGCGAAAGCAACAACGGCGGCCAATCGCGAAAACTCCGATTTTCTGTCAAAAATGGGATACGAAGTTCGCACGCCCATGAACGCGATTTTGGGGCTGTCCGAAATGAGTCTGCGCGAGGATTTGCCGGAAAATGTACGCGAATACACGCAGGTGATTAAAAAATCCGGGCGCAAGCTGATGGCGGCACTTAACAATATAATCGACCTGCGCGAACTCGAAAGCGGTCGGTTAAAAATTATTACGGAAACCTATGACACTTACTCCCTCATATACGATACAATAAGCACCGTAAAGGAGCAGCTCGGCGGCTTGGAATTTTATGTGTATGCCGACAGCAAACTCCCCAACATGCTTACTGGCGATGTAATCCGGGTGCGTCAAATTTTGCAAATCCTTCTGTCGAATGCCGTGAAATTTACGGAAAAGGGTCACATATCCCTTTCGATTAAAGGCACGGTTTCAAACGGCCGGGTAATGCTTACAATTACGGTTTCGGATACCGGTCGCGGAATTCGCGAAGGCGACATCCGAAATCTGTTTAAAGAATACGCGCAGTTCGACAGCAAAACGGTTGAAGGCGCGGGGCTCGGTCTTTCCGTTGCGAAAAAATTGGCGGAGCTTATGGGCGGAACAATCGACGTCGCGTCGGGGTACAGAATAGGCAGCGTGTTTACGCTCAGGTTGCCGCAAGGCGTACCCGACGCCGCAAACCCGCTTTGCGAAGTAAATCATCCCGAAAGAAAAAACGTAATTATTTTGGAGTCAAACCCGATTAGCGCAAGCTCTGCGGGCGATACGATGAAAAATGCGGGCGTCCGGTATATCGTGGTGTCAAACCGCGAAGAATTTCTTGCCGCCGTTGAAAATGAAAATTTCTCACACGTTTTTGCCAATGAAAAAACGCACGGCAAGTTCCTGTGCCGCGAATTTAAAGAAATTAACCCCGCCGCTTATTCCGCCATGGAAATCGTGCTTCTTTCCGACGACGGACGATGCAATTATGACGCCGTATCATTAGCCCGGCCGCTCTACTGCCTTCCCGTTTCGGACATTTTTAATAATTCCGCTCAATCCGGCGGCAAACGAATACGCTTCACCGCGCCGGATGCCCGCGTTCTCGTGGTTGACGACATAAGCGCGAATTTTACCGTTGCAAGCGGATTTTTATCGCCGTACGCATTGCAGGTTGACTACAGCGAAAGCGGAACTGCCGCCATCGAAGCGGTAAAATTAAAGCAGTACGACCTTATTCTGATGGACCATTTGATGCCGGAAATGAAGGGCACGGAAGCAACCCGCATCATCCGGTCGATTGAAGGGGGCAGCACCGACTGCAAAAATGTTCCCATCGTCGCGCTTACGGCAAATGACGACTATGAATCTCGCGAAATTTTTCGCGAAAGCGGCGCAAACGGTTTTCTGCTTAAACCCATAAACGAAGCAAAACTCCACGCCATCATCGAAAACCGAATTCCCAAGCATAAACAACAAATAACGCCGGATGAAGTGTTTGAAGCCCCTCCCCCACCCTTGGCATACGGGCTTTCAATCCGAGGGATTGACGTTTTGAAGGGCATCAACCGAACCGGCGGAAATTTTGACACTTACTTGCGAGTGCTTAAAAATTTCAGCGAAAACGGTCGCCGCTTCTCCGCCGAACTCCGAACCGACGCGGAAACCGGCGACACAGAGCAATACCATGTAAAAATTCACGCGGTTGCAGGTTTGGCGAAAACCATCGGTGCGGACGAATTATCCGAAACGGCGGCACATCTCGAAGAGGCGGCAAAACGCGGCGATACATCTTATATTCTTGAACACAACGTAAATTTTTTATCAAAGCTCGGCATATTGTTGGGCAATTTGAAAAAAGCAGTCGAACAAACCGAAGCATCAAAAACGGAAACATCAAAAACCAACGCAATTGAAATCGAATCAACCGAAAAAAATAAAAAATCGGAGGAGGTATCACCTGAAAACGTCAAAAAAATCCTGATTATCGACGACACGGACTCGTACCTGTTCATACTCAGCGAAATATTGGCGGATGATTATGAAACGCTCGCGTCACTCGGCGGCGAGGACGGACTGGAAACCGCAAGGCTTACAAATCCTGATTTAATTTTTCTGGACATTGTAATGCCGGGCATTGGCGGTTACGAAGTTCTTGCGGAATTAAAAGCCGACGAAAATTTAAAGCACATTCCGGTCATTCTTATGTCGGCGAATGAAAATGAATTACGCGCGGACTGCGATGTCGCGGGCTTTTTGAAAAAACCCTTTGAAGCAAAAATGGTAAGGAAACAAGTTAATTTAATTACGGGAGGCTGTAAAAATGCTTAAAAATGTAAAAATCACCGGGAAGCTCCTTTTGGGCTTCGGCTTGTTAATTGCAATCATTACACTTATTGCCGGTTTCGGCGCGTATCAAATTAACGTGGTGCAGGCTCGGTATTCGAATGTGTTGCGGTATCCCACCGTGCGATACTCAACTCTTCGCGACATTGAAGTCGGGCTTACGGAGTCGCGGCGCATGATGAAACTTGCGTCTGCGTATTCAAGCGAAGCCCCGGAAATAAGAAGTGCCGCGCTCTCAAACCAACAACGCGACGTCGAAGAACTTCGCCGAAACATCGTGGCGGACTTTCAAAACTACAGGCGGTTGGTTGAAGCCGACCCTACCATCTCGGCGCAAGACCGCAACTTCGAAACGGCGCGGCTTAACGATATCGAAACCGCCATTTTCCGCTATATCGACGTTTATATCAGCCAGGTAATGACGGCGGCACGGCAGGGCGACACGCAAACAGCCCTGAATGTTATTCGCAACGGCGGAACCACAATCAACCAAGCATATGTACCGTTCAACGAACTTTTCAGCTACATGAAAAATTATATGGAAACAGTTGACTCACAACTTGCCTCGCAAACATTCCGCTCGCAATTGATTATGGTGGCAGCCGGCTTGTTCGCCATGCTTGTCGGCGTAATTACCGCATTTTTAATTTCCGGGTCGGTCGGCACACCGTTGCGCCGGTTGGCTCATATGGTTGAGGATGTTTCCGACGGAAAGCTCAACGTAAATATAAATCATGCCGGCCTCGGCAAAGATGAAGTGGGTACGCTTACGGAAGATGTTTATATTCTCATCGAAACAATCCGCAGCATTAACGACGACTTAACCTTGTACGCGCAAAAGCTCGGGAAGGAAGGCGATTACGAATATCGCATGAACGCCGATAAATACAAAGGCGCGTTTCGCGACCTCATAAACGGCGTTCATGCCGCAGTGGACAGCGAAGCCGAAGAAGCATGGATTATGATGGACGCGATTGACGCGATTGACGTCGGTAACTTTGACGTACGCTCGAAGCGGTTGCCCGGTAAACGCGCCCGCGTAAACCAAAAACTCGATTCGTTCCTCGACCATCTGCATCACACAACAGAGCAAATCGACCTGATGATTGAAGCCGCCGCCGACAAAGGCGACATGGAATTCCACGTTGACACAAAAGGCACCCAAGGCGGTTGGTTTAAAATTCTCAACGGCCTGAATCACATCGCCGAAGAAATCGACAAACCCATCGTGGAAATTCGCGACGTTATGAGCGACCTCGCAAAAGGTAAGTTCAGCCATAAAGTTGAGGGCAACTACAAGGGCGACTTCCTCACAATGAAAAATTCCGTAAACGACATGATTGAAACGCTTTCCGGCTATATCTCGCAAATTTCCGGCATTTTAACAGCCGTTGCCTCCGGCGATTTAACAAAAAAAATTACGCGCGATTACGTCGGCGACTTTTCGGCAATTAAACTCGCCATCAACAGCATTTCCGACACTTTGAGCAAATCCATGGCGGAAATCACAATGGCATCAAAATATGTGCTTGAAGGCGCGAACAAAATTACAACAAGCGCAATCGAACTCGCCGACGGTTCGTCGGCACAAGCCGCTTCTCTCGAAGAGCTTCACTCCACCGTTGACATGATTAACAAGCAAACGCAAAAATTTGCCGACAACGCAAAAGAAGCAAACGCGCTTTCCGAAAAATCAACCAACAACGCGCAAGAAGGCCACAACGCAATGACGCACATGTTGCAGGCAATGTCGCAAATAAAAGAATCGTCGAACGACATTTCGCGCATAATCAAAGTTATCCAAGACATCGCGTTTCAAACAAACCTGCTCGCGCTTAACGCCGCCGTTGAAGCAGCTCGCGCCGGCGAACACGGCAAAGGCTTCGCTGTTGTAGCCGAAGAAGTTCGCAGCCTTGCCGCAAGAAGCCAAGACGCCGCCTCCGAAACCACAAATTTAATCAGCGACTCAATTTCGCGCGTGGAATCGGGTACGGCCATCGCAAACACAACATCCGAATCGCTTAACGCAATCGTTACAAGTGCGGACGAAGTAATGTCTCTCATCAGCAACATTACAAACGCCGCCGGCGACCAAGCCAAAATGATTACCGACATCAGCAAAACTCTGCTCACAACCGCAACAACCGTTCAAAACAACTCAAAATTCGCTCACGAGGCCGCCGCCACAGCAGAGGAATTAAACTCTCAATCCGAAATGCTGCAACAACTGGTCGCCTACTTTAAACTTTAATTACGATTTTCAGGGGCTTCGCCCCCGAACCCCCACGAACTTTTTTAAAAAAAAGTTCGACAAAAAACTATAAAATCGCGCTTCGCGCGATTTTTGTTAAAGTTTTTGCCCCGCTTTTTTCAAAAAGCGGGTGGGGTTCGGGGCGAAGCCCTGAAAATTAACACTGTTTTTTAAGGAGAGTTACATATGGCAATTTTGGTGTTTTCCGGAATCCTTGTGCTGTCTATGGCGGCGCACACCTGCCTCGGGGCATATGTGCTGTACAAATGCAGAAGCCGAAAGAAAACAACGTTTCTTGCAATTATTCTGCCCGGATTTATTATGTTTTTGGGCTTTTTGCTTGAAATAAATTCCGTAAATTACTCGGTTGCTTTTGTTTCCAGATACCTTCTGCAAGGGGGGCTTTCGTTTACAATTACGATTCTTTTTATTTTCGCGGCGGAGTATTGCGATGTTAAAATTCACAAGGTTTTTGTTGTTTTGTTGCTTTTTTTCGCAACTTTCTTCTCGCTGGCGGTTTTGACCAACAACTCGCATTTTTTGTATTTTCGGGAAATCAGCTTCGCGGCGGATTTATTTCTTCCGCAAACAGAGCGCACGCACGGCCCGATTGGCGTTGCATCCCGTGTTTATTCGGCGGTGCTGTTTTGCGGCGCGGCGAGCATTCTCGCGTACAAATTTATTCGCGGGTCGGCGAAAATTCGCCGCAGGCTTTTTTTGATATCAACCGGAACGCTTATCAGCGCACTTGCGTTTTTTGTTCATTTGCTGATTCCGGGCGGCACGGATTTTTTTGTCGGAATACTTTCCGCGTCATCTTTTGTGTGGTTTTCCGGCTTGGGCATCCTCAAAAATGATATGTTCGACGCCATAAGCATCGAATACACCGATACCGACGATTTTATAAAACTGCTGCTCGACACAACCCCCTTGATGATGGCAATTTGGCGAAGTTCGACTCAGCTTGCCGGTTGCAACCGACAACTGCTCGACGTTTTGGGGCTGAAGTCGAGCGAGGAATTTGCTTCGCGCCGGCACGAATTTTTGCCGCACATACAACCATGCGGCAAAACTTCTGCGGAAATGTTTACTGCGTTCAGCGGAAAAGTTTTTTCGGAAGGTCGCGCGAAAACTGACCGGATTTATCTTTTGCCCGACAAAACCGAAATGAGCGTCGAAATTACCGGCGTTTGCATCGAATACGAAGGCCGCCGCATAATGGTTGAATATATGCAGGATATGCGCGAAATTACAGCCTCGCGCGCAAAAGAGCGTGAAGCCTACGAGCTTCAACGCATAATATTTAATTCGTCACCGTATGTAATCGCGCTGTGGGAAGGCGACGCAAATATTATCGACGTAAACGAGTGCGCAAAGGAACTGTACGGCGTCAACGACCCGTTGACGAAAACTCATCAGCTTTATGATTTTTCGCCGCCGTTTCAACCCTGCGGAACGCCCTCCCCCGAGTTGGCGTCATATTATTATAATTTGGCGGCCAAGGAAGGTTATGCCCGTTTCGAGTGGATGCATCTTTCGCCGACGGGCGGCGAAATGCCGGTTGAGTGCATTTATAAATTTTTTGAGCTTAACGGCCGTCGTCTTATGATTTCGCACGTCGTTGATTTGCGAAAAATTAAAACTGCACACAAGGATGTTGAATCCGCATTTGAACTTACAAACGCAATTTTAAATTCCGCGCCTATTTTAATTTCGCTTTGGGACATGCAGGGAAATATTTTGCGGGTCGGCAACAATGCCGTCGAACTTTTCGGCATCAGCGAGCCTAACGAAATTATCACGCGCTTTTACGATTTCTCGCCGGAATTTCAGCCCTGCGGAACTCCTTCCAAAGAAAAAATTGTGCATTTGTTGGAGTTCACCCTGAAAAACGGCTCGGACGCCTTCGAGTGGCTTCACGTAAAATCCGACGGAACGCAGGTGCATTGCGAAGTTCTTTCAAAACTCGTAATCATAAACAACGAGCAAATGATTATCGTTTGTACCCGCGATATAAGCAGAATCAAGGAAGCGCAAAAAAAAGAACGGGAATCCGGCGAACGTATGCGCCTTATGTTCGATGCCGCGCCGTTGGTTATTAAATATTGGAACGAAAATTTCGAACTTGTCGGCTGCAATAAAAAGGCTCTTGATTTTTACAACACCCACTCCCCCGAAAGATTAAACAGTGATGCGTGGAAAAACGTGCCGATTTATCAGCCCTGCGGCGGAATGTCCAAAGATATTTGGACTTCATTTTTGCGCAAAGTTTTTAATGAAAAAACCGCCGAAATTACGTTTTTCGAACAGGATTTGCGAGGCAACCCCGTTTGTTTCGATATTGTCGGGGTTCGTTCGAAATACAAAGGGCAAACCATTGCCATCACGTACTCTTCCGACGTTACAATTACGAGAGCTGCCGAAGCCGAACGTCGCCGCGCCGAACTTGCCGAGGAAAGCAATTTGGCAAAAAGCCGCTTCCTTGCGCGAATGAGCCACGAAATTCGCACACCTATTGCCGCCGTTGCCGGAATTTCGCAAATTCAACTGCGAAATTCGGATTTGCCCCCTGTAATCGAGGAATCTTTTACGCATATTTACCAATCGGCAAATATGCTTCACAGGATAATTAACGATATTTTGGACATATCTAAAATTGAATCCGGAAATTTTGAGCTTCGCCACAATAAATATGAAACCCTCGACATTATCAGCGACGCCGTAAGCGTTTGTAACGCTTATTTGGACAACGACGCCGTTAAATTTAACTTAACGGTTGACAGCTTCCTTCCGGTTTATCTTGTGGGGGACGTTGTTCGTATCAGCCAAATTATAAATAATTTGCTGTCGAATGCGTTTAAATTTACAACGCACGGCAGAGTTGAGCTTTCTTTACGTTGCGTGCCGGGCTGCAAAAACGAACCGGGATATGTAACCCTTATCGCTACAATAAGCGACACCGGCCTCGGCATGACCCCCGAGCAGGCAGACGGAATTTTTGTGGAATACACTCGCTTTCACGAAAATCACGGGTATGTTCAGGGTACGGGGCTCGGTATGCCGATTGTCGGGATGCTTGCCGACCTTATGGACGCCGAAATTAACATTCGCAGCAAGGTAAACGAAGGCACAACCGTAACCGTTAAAATTCCGCAGGAAATGTTTAACACGGAAATTATCGGCAAAGAAGCCGCCGGCGTTTTAAGCGCGTACGAAACCTGCCCCCAACTCACTTCCAAAAAATTTAATTTCGAACCCGAAAGTATGCCCTACGGAAAAGTTCTTGTTGTAGACGACGTTGATGCCAATTTGTATGTGTCGCGCGGGCTTTTGGAATTTTACGACCTTCAAACAGAAACGAGTCCTGACGGTTTTGATGCGTTGGAAAAAATAAAGCGCGGCAACGTGTACGACATAATTTTTATGGACCAGATGATGCCGCACATGGACGGCACGGAAACTTTGCAACGAATCCGCGCTTTGGGCTATAACGAGCCGATTGTTGTGCTTACGGCGAACGCACTGATTGGTCAGGCGGAAAAATTTATCAGCGAAGGCTTTGACGATTATCTGTCGAAACCCATTCAAACCACGTTGCTGGACTCAATTTTGCACCGATATATCAAAAATAAGCAGCCGCTCGATGTTATCGCCGCGACGAAGTCGCAACCCAAGCCGGACATAAACGATTTTCAAAATTCGCCGGAGGTGTTGGGAAAATTACGCACCGATTTCGCCGCCGAGCAGAAAAACGCGGTTTCCGATATTCGCGCGGCAATCGACGCCGGCGACTTGAAACAGGCTCGTTTGCTTGCGCATTCCCTCAAGGGTGTGGCGGGGTTGATTCGCGAAACCGAACTTTCCGACGTGGCGGGGTCGGTTGAAGAAACGCTTGCCGGCGGCAAGGTTGCAAACGATACGGCGTTGGTGCTTCTCGAGCATACATTGGCGGGCGTGCTTGCCGGCATCAAAACAACGAAAGAAAAAGCGCACCAAACGCACCTCCGGGAAGATATGCCGGATTCGCCCGAATCCGGAAAAGCCGGCGACACCAAAGTTCTGGCAACCCTTGATGCGTTGAAACCCATGCTTGAGCTTCGCAAATCCGAAAGCCGACGCGCTCTCGATGCGCTTCGAAATGTACCGGAAGCCGCGCTGTTTGTACGGTGGGTTGAGAAATTTGATTTCGCTACCGCGCTGAAAAATATTGACATTTTGCGCCTCATTCTTGAAGAGGCGGGGTATGATTAAAAAGTCAATTGGCAGCGGCACAGTTACCAATTGATTCCCCCGACTTGACATTTAGCCGCATGTGTTATATTGTCACAAGGTTAGTAGCTTATGTGCCGAAGGGAGGGAAGTCCAATGTCAGAGGTGGTAATCAAAGATAATGAAAGTCTGGACAACGCGCTTCGGCGGTTTAAACGCAGCTGCCAAAAGGCGGGAATCATGGGAGAAATTCGCAAGCGGGAACACTACGATAAACCGAGTGTGAAACGCAAGAAAAAATCCGAAGCCGCACGCAAACGCAAATTCTAAACGCACCACCGCGCCAAGCGCGACCGGGAACATATGTCGGCTGCTTACATGCACCCTCGAAGCCGAAACAATTTTTTGCATGATAAAACCGCAGGAACGCGAAACTCGCGCTCTTGCGGTTTTTTTAGTGCGCCAAGCGCACTTTGAACATCGGACATGTGTGATTTATAGTGAATCAAGACAAAAACTCTCTTGTTTCACCCCCAACCACTCGCACTTTTGCTTGCGCAAAAGCACTCGTGTCGGGGGTTCGCCAAAACGTGCGTAAAATTTGCGTACCGAAGCGCAAACCGCTCATCCCCTCGAAGCCGGAGCCCGTGTCCTGTGCAATAAAAAATCGCGCATTGCGCGATTTTTTAAAGTTTTTGTCAAACTTTTTTCAAAAAGTTTGTGGGGCGCGGGGCGAAGCCCCGAGGTTTTAGTTCGCGCACACGTCTATTCTTTCATGCCGCCCAACGCAACCCCGGAAATAATGTACTTCGAAAGTATGAAGTACACAATAAACAGCGGCAAAACCGTCATTGCAAGCCCGAGATACTGCGCGCCCAAAACGGTGTCGTAAATGTCGCCCTGAAGAAGCTGAACCATAACGGGCATCGTGCGGTTATCGCCGCGAAGAATTATCATCGGAAGAAGCAGGTTGTTCCAACTTCCCACAAAAACGAAAATCGCTTGCGTCGCTAACGCGGGCTTCATAAGGGGCAATACAATTGTGTTAAACGTGCGGAATTCGCCCGCGCCGTCAATTCGCGCGGATTCGACGATTTCCATCGAAAGCGAACCGAGCAAATATTGCCGCATGAAAAACACTATCCCCGGCGACGCAATGGCCGGCAAAATCAGCGGCCAAAAGCTGTTTACCGAAACCGTAATCGGCAGGGTTTCGTTCGTCCAGTTGGCGATTTGATGCAAAAATTGAAAGTAACCGATGATGTTAAGCTGCACGGGAATCATCAGCACAAACATGATGAACGCGAACAGTATGTTTTTGAACTTCCAATCGTATGCAACGTTTGCGTACGCCGTCAGCGACGAGAAATAAATCGCCAGAATCATCGTTGCGAGAGAAATAATCAGCGAGTTGCGAAATCCGAGCCACGGATTAAACGCGCGCCCGCCCATGCGAATATATCCGCGAAGGGGATAAAACATGGGGTTTCCGTCCGCATCATACATTGCAACGCCGGCGGCGTCGTATCTGCGCACATCGCTCGGAACAGCGACATCCGAACGGTTGCCGTCTTCGTCAACGAAAGTGTAAACAAAGCCCATCATGTGGCGGTAATTGTCCAATAAATATCCGCCGGGAAGAACGGTAAATGCGTTGCGCCGAATTTCGGGAGTGCTTCGCGTCGCGTTCGCAAACATAACGGCAAAGGGCATGATGCTCAAAAGAGCCAACACGATACATACCGCATAAATAAATACTTTCGCAATGTTAAGCGCGATATTATTCATTACGACAACCCCCTTTCCGCACGGTCACGCATTTTGCGTTCCCGCCGTTCGCGAGCGACATCTTTATCGCGCATCACATAGAACAAAATGCCCGAAATTATGCAGATGAAAATAAACATCAGCATACTTGCCGCCGCCGCGCGGTTATAACGCTCTGCGCCTTCGAAGGCCTGCTGGAAGATGAACAGCGACGTTGTAAGCGTGGTATTTCGCGGCCCGCCGTCCTCAAACATGCGCGGAATATCAAACATTTGCATTCCGCCCACAAAACTTGTTACAAGCGTGAACAGCAAAATCGTTCGAATCGAAGGCAGCGTGATATGGAAAAACGCCTTGATATGGCTCGCGCCGTCAATCGCGGCAGCTTCAAAAAGCGTGGGGCTTATGCCCATAATGCCGGCCACCAAAATAATCATCGTAACGCCGTACCACATCCAAAACTGAATGAACGCCACAATCATCTGCGACCACGAAATTTCAAACGTAAACGGCGCGTTGATGGTCAAAATACTTGCAACCGCAATGTTTTGCGGCGAGTCAAAAATACCGACGCGCACAAGCAAATCATTTATCGGCCCGATGGGATGCCCGATTAACACACTGAACAAAAGCGCGATACTCGCGGCTGTGATAATGTTCGGCATGTAGAACAGCACCTTGAAAAATCCGGCACCTTTGAGATTGAGCATCTTGTTTGTAAAAATTGCCGCAAGCGCAAGCGCGAGAACAATTTGCGGAATGAAATTTAACAGCCAAATAAACAACGTGTTTGCAAATGCCCGCCGGAAAAACGGCGAATTAAACACGTCAACAAACCAATGAAGCGGATGCAGCGTGGAACCTTCAATATCAATCATGGTTCTGCCGCCGATTCCGCCGGCCAAGTTGATGTCGGTAATCGGAACAGATTCCGCCGAGCCGATAATGGTAATTTCCGTTTCGGCATAAATGTTGGCGACAAAGTTTGCCGGCACAACTTCCGTTGCGCGAACAATAACCGTACCGCTTGCGCGCGCCGCAAGCTCGCCGCGTGCGTTAATGGTTGCGTCGCCGGACACGGGAACAATCGACCAGTTCACATAGGGCGAGGCGTCGGGCGGGTAAACGGCTGCGGTCATTTGCAAAATCGACCCCGGCACGGTCGCATCAAAAACATCCGTGTCGGACGACAATGTTATGCCCTGCGTCGGAACAAACGAGCCGTCCTGCCCGCTTACTTCGACGTCGATTTCGTAATACATGCCCGAGCCGTCGAGGGAATCCGCGCGAAGCGTAACGATTCCGTCAAGCCCTCTCGCCCGCAAAAGAACGCTGTTGTTGCCGCCGGCCGGAAAAATCATTCCGTAGTCCGCGCCGGACACAATCGACCACTTTACGGCTTGCGTGGTCACGTCCTCCGGATAAAACGACGGCCAAAACCTGTGCTGCCCCATGTTCGAGCTGATTGTGCGTACTTGATTTTCGCCGTCAACAACAAGCGACTCCGCCTGAACAATCGGGCCGCGAATGGTAATTTCCGTTTCGGCATAAAGTTCCGTTCCGTCGGTGGTTTCGGCGCGAACAATTACCGTGCCTATCGAAGTGGCGGTTAAAAGCCCGGTTTCGTTTATGGTCGCGCTGCCGTCAACCGGATGCACCGACCATATAACGCGACGGTTTGTTGCCATCGGCGCGCCGGCTGCGGCAACGCAAATAATGCATCGCTCTTCGTGCGCGTCTCGCGGCTGATTTGTCGGGCAAATTTCCGGCGCAGACATTTGAAGCGAGCTGCCGCCTTCAACAACGGTGTTCCACGTTGCCGTAACATCATCCGAAAAAAGACCCGAACCGAGCATTTCCGGACCTTGCATGTTTGTGAAACCGATTGAAGTCGTAAAAATTAACGGATAAAGCTGAAAAATTAAAAACGCCGCAACAAAGGGCAATGAAAATATGTAGCCGAATTTAGCATAGCTCACCCTTTTTGAAAGTTTTCGTTCCGCATTCATCTGCTTCTCACCTCCGCGCACCAAGCGCGCACCGGACACCGGGGAACACACGTTCGCCCTGAACCGGAAAAATTTTCTCCCTTTGCAGAAAAACCGCGCAAGGAGCGCGGCTTTTCGCAAAAGAAGGGGGAAACTTTCGCTTCCCCCGCATAATTTTTTTTAGTTGATGCCGAGCGTTTCGTACACCCATGTTCTGAACTGGTCGAGGGCTTCTTCACGTGTGAGGTCGCCGCGAGCATAGTCCATTGCACGGTCTTCGAATTCGGCGTTGATGATTTCGTCATGTTGCGTGAACAGTGAACCGTCGGCGTATGCGCCTGCGGGGATGAACACGTCAAACATATCCTGACCGCCGAGGAACGGGATTGTTCCGTCTGCGCCGGCCATAATTACGCCTGAGGCTACCGCGTCTTTTGTTTCGTTGTCGGCGAACAATGTTCCGCCTGCCCACATGTATTGAAGGCCGGTGTTTGATGTGTCGAGGGTAATCCATTCAACGAGTTCGCGAACGCCGTCACGTACGTCGGGGTTCATGTTTGCTGAGGGAATAACCCATGTGCCGCCCCATGAGAAACCAACGGGAGGAACTGCGATTGCCCAGTCGCCGTAGGTGTCGCCGGCGTTTCCTGCCATAACATAGTTGATGAGCCATGCGGGACCGAGGAATGCAAATACCGGACGCTCGCCTTCACCTGCCATGTCGGCAAACCATGCGCCGCTCCATGAGCTTGTGTCGTTCATCCAATTGTTGTTGTACAACTTGGATGTGAAATCGAAGAATGCCATACGGTCGGGGTGGATGTCGAGTTGGTTGTTTACAATCCACGGACCGCCGGTGTTGCGCACTGCGAACCATACGTCGCCCGCGCCGGAAACCATTGAGAAGTTTGCCGCATTCATTTCTGCCGCTGCTTCGAAGAATCTGTCCCAACCGGGGCCGATTCTTGTACGTACATAGTCGGGGTCAGAGTTGCCCCAAACTTGCTCGGCAAGGCTGCGACGATAAATTACGGCACTGCCGGTATGTTGAAATGCAAGTGCTACAACTTCGCCGTCGCGTGAACCGAGGTCAACGGTGTATTGTGCGATGTCCGCATCGGCAATTCTGCCCATAACGTTGTCTATGCCGAGGGCGGAGAACGTCATTGCGTGGGAAGACATGTCACCTTGCGTGTAGCGAACTACAAATGCCGCTTCTGCCGCAAAGAGGTCGGGTGCGTCTGCGCCGCCGCCGGCAAGTGCCGCGTCAAGCGCGATTTGGTAGCCGCCGCCGTCGGTTGCAACAACCGTAGGTACAACGAGGAATCTTTCGGCAAATTCCGGGTTCATTTCTTTGTAACGAAGAATCATGTTGGGGATTTCGTCGGTGAACGACCATACGTTGATGCGTGTTACGCCTTCGGGAATAACAACTTCGGGAACGTAAACTTCCGGTTCGTCGGGCGGAGTTACGTCGCCGTTGCCTGAAACAATCGGGTCGGCACCGCCGGGAGTTGTTACGTCTTCATCGCAGGCGCAACCTGTGAAGGAGAACATCGAAAACACTGCCAGCATTGCCAATAAAAGCCATTTTTTCATAACTTACCTCCTGTTTTTTCCTTGATTTCGGTCGGCATTGCCGCCGTCTTTTTAGTATCGAACCTTTAGGCTCTTGCGACAGTCTACAATAGTTACAATTTTTTTGCAATACGTTTATTACAATTTTGTTACATTTTTTTTTGCGGGTTTACGGATGTCATTTTGCGGCGAAGAGACCGAGAACACGGACTTCCGAAATAATAATGCAAGAAGCCCTCAATTGATTCTTCCTGATTTTTACTGTATCCTCAAGCCATGAAAATTATAATCGGGCTCGGCAATCCGGGCAGTGAATACAAAGGAACGAGGCACAACGTCGGCTTCGAAACAATGGACAAACTCGCCTTCGATTTTAATATCACCATGAAAAAAAATCGCCGTTTTCGCTCCGAAACAGGCGACGGGCGAATCGGAGGCAAGCAAATAATTCTTGTAAAACCGCTTACCTACATGAATTTAAGCGGCGAAGCAACGCGCCTCATTTTAAATTTTTACAAACTCCCCCCGTCGGAAATAATCGTCGTGTACGACGACGTGTCCTTGCCCGTGGGGGATATTCGCGTGCGCGAACGCGGCGGCGCGAACGGACAAAAAGGCGTACTGAATTTAATCGCGCAGCTCGGCACGGAAGAAATCACCCGCATACGAATCGGCATCGGCTCGAATCCGCCGTCGTGGACTTTGGCCGACTACGTTCTCTCGCGATTTCTCCGCGAAGAATGGGACGACATGATAACCGGCATCACCAAAGCCGGCGACGCCGTTCAAATGATTTTAAAAGAAGGAACTCCTGCCGCCATGAATTTTTTTAATCGCAAGAATATTTAGGCTTTTAATTAAGTCGCGGGACTCCGTCCCGCACCCTGCAAGGGGTCAACGACCCCTTGACCCCTTTTAAAATCGCGCTTTCGCGCGATTTTGTGTGCGCCGTGAGTCAGAGCGAAAGCGTTTTTTGCGCTCGCGCGAAACAGTCTTGCCTTTGAATCCCCCCCGATGCTCGGCGAAACATTAAAAGAGAGTGTTGAAAAATAGCTTGAGGGTACGGGCAAAGAACGCCCGCCATTGCTGTGCCGGCATCGCAGGAAAATGACGGCTTCAGGTCATTTTCCGAGATGCGGCATATGCGAAAGCGTAATTTTTCAACACTCTCTAAAATTTTTTCAGAGGAGCAACCCATATGCAAAAAAACGCTCTGCTTGCACCGCTTGAAAATTCCGGCGAGTTTGTCGAAATTTGCGAGGCGTTGTCGCGCGGTTCGAAAAACACGTTTTGGCTTAACGGCACAACCGCCGCACAAAATCGGCATTTCGCGGCGGGAATTTTAAGCAAAACGCGGCGTCCCGCGCTTATTATTGCGCCGAGCGAACTTCGCGCGAAGGAAATTTACGAAGATATGTACTATTTCATGCGAGAAAGTTGCGCCGTTTTTCCGAGCCGCGACCTGCTTTTTTATGCCGCCGACGTGAAATCGCCGGACATCACGCGCCAACGTTTACGCGCCGCCGACATGTTGCGAACGTGGCCCGCTTCGGAGAGTGTTGAAAAATTACGCTTTCGCACATGCCGCATCTCGAAAAATGACTTGAAGCCGTCATTTTCCTGCGATGCAGGCACAGCTCAAGCTATTTTTCAACACTCTCCGCCGGTAATCATTCTCTCCGCCGAAGCCCTGCTCGACCGCATGGTTCCGCCGGAAATTTTTCACACATATCGGCTGTCGCTTGCCGTCGGCGACGTTTGCGACCCCGACGGCATCGTTCGCAAATTGGCGCAAATGGGATACGAACGCGCGCCCCTTGCCGAAGCACCCGGGCAATTCGCGTTGCGCGGCGGAATTTTGGATATTTTTCCGGCTATCGGAAAATATTCCGTTTATTCCGCTCGCGGGGACTCCGCCCCCGGCCCCAAACAAGAAACCGCGCGAAGCGCGGTTTCTAATCAAAGTTTTGATGGGGGCTTGGGGGAAACTTTTTCAAAAGTTTCCCCCAAAGAAAATCACACATTATCCGAAGCACAAGCCTTACGCATAGAATTTTTCGGCGATGATGTTGACTCGATTCGTGTAATTGATGCGCAATCGCAGCGGTCGGTTGAAAATGCGGAAGCGTTTGAAATTTATCCCGTACGTGAGCTTGTTTTTGGTGAAAAAGTGCGCGCGAAGGCGGCGAAGAAAATTCGTAATGCTGCGGCGGAGCAAAAAGCGGCGTTGGAAAAGGGCGGCTATACAGAGGAAGCGAAAGTTTTGGCGGGCGGCATTGAGGAAATTTTGGCGGGATGGTCGGATTTCGGGGCGATGCGGGCGGATGCGTTTCTGCCGTTCTTTTATGAGGAGGAATGTAATCTCACGGATTATCTGCCTGATGACGCGATTATTTTTTTCGACGAGCCGAATTTTATAAAAACGCATATGTCAACAGTGTGGGCGGAATACGAAGAAAGCGTGGGGCATCGTCTTGCGGCGGGAAAATTATTGCCGGGGCAGGTGGATGTTCTTTTGCCGTGGGCGAAAGTTTTACACAAAACGCAAAAGTTTCCGAGGGTACTTTTTTCCGGAATGTCCGGGGTGATGGAGGAGTTTCCCGATGCGAAGGAATTGCGCATAACGGCGCGGGCGTGTATGCCGTTGCGGAACAAGCCGACGGAGCTGAAGCAGGATTTGCAAAGTTTGCTCAACAAGGGATTTCTTGCGACGGTTTTAGCGGGTTCGCGGCGGGCGGGCGAACAGCTTGCGGCGGCGTTAAACGAAATGGGAATGCTTGCGCGATTTACGGAAAATTTGCGCGAGGAGAATCTTGCGCACGGTGTGATTACGATAAGTCGCGGCACGTTGACGGCAGGGTTTGAGTATCCGGATATAAAACTCGCGGTAATTACGGATAAAGAAATTTTTACGCGCGAGCGGGGTCGGCGGAGAAAAAATAAGCGGCGGAAGAATGCCGAAAAAATTGCGCATTTCACCGACCTTCGCGTCGGGGATTATATCGTGCATGATAATCACGGCATCGGAATTTTTCGCGGGATTGAGCAGGTTGAAGCAGAGGGCGGGTTGTGTCGCGATTATTTGAAATTGGAGTACAAAGACGGCGGAAATTTATATGTGCAGACGTCGCAGATGGATTTGATTCAGCGATATATCGGCGGGCGCGAGGAAGCGAGGTTATCAAAACTCGGCGGCACGGATTGGGCTAAGGCAAAGGCGCGGGCGCGGCAAGCGATTGAAATTCTGGCGGAAGATTTGATTAAACTTTATGCGGAGCGCGAGGCGGCGAAGGCTCATGCTTACGGGCGGGACACGGTTTGGCAAACGGAATTTGAAGCCGCGTTCCCCCACACCGAAACCGACGACCAACTCGCCGCGATTGAAGACGTCAAGAGGGATATGGAATCCGCGCGGGTGATGGACAGGTTAATTTGCGGCGACGTCGGTTACGGCAAAACGGAAATCGCGATTCGGGCGGCGTTTAAAGCGGTGCAGGACGGCAAGCAGGTTGCGTATCTTGTGCCTACGACGATTCTTGCGCAGCAGCATTATTTAACGTTCGCGTCGCGAATGAAGGAGTATCCCGTTACGATTGAGCGACTTTCGCGGTTTCAGTCGAAAAAGGAGCAGGGGCAGACGTTAAAAAATGTTGCCGCCGGAGTGTCGGATATTGTAATCGGAACGCATCGGCTGTTGTCGAAGGACGTGAAGTTCAAGGATTTGGGGCTGATTATCGTTGACGAAGAGCAGCGATTCGGCGTAGGGCATAAGGAAAAATTAAAAGAGCTTCGAACAAATGCGGATGTTCTGACGCTGACGGCAACGCCGATTCCGCGTACTTTGCATTTCTCGCTTACGGGAATTCGTGATATGTCGTTGCTCGACGAGCCGCCGGAAGAGCGTCGTCCGATTCAAACGTATGTAATGGAATATTCGGCGGAATTTGTGCGCGATGCGATTTCGCGCGAGCTTGCGCGCGGCGGGCAGGTTTATTATTTGCATAATCGTGTGAGAAATATTGCCGAAGAGGCGACGCGGGTTGCGGCACTTGTTCCGCAGGCGCGGGTTTCGTTTGCGCACGGGCAAATGAGCGAAACGGAGCTTGAAAATATCATGCACGATTTCGTTGACGGCGAAGTGGATGTTTTGGTGTGTACGACGATTATCGAAACGGGATTGGATATTCCGAACGTGAATACGATTATTATTCAAAACGCGGATTTTATGGGGTTGAGTCAGCTTTATCAGTTGCGCGGGCGCGTGGGGCGGTCGAGCCGGCTTGCGTATGCGTATCTGATGTATCGGCGGGATAAGGTGCTGCGCGAGGAGGCGGAAAAGCGGCTGCAAACCATTCGCGAATTTACGGAGTTCGGTGCGGGCTTTAAAATCGCCATGCGCGACCTTGAAATTCGCGGCGCGGGAAATCTGCTCGGGCAGCAGCAGCACGGGCATATGGATTCCGTCGGGTATGATATGTACTGCAAATTGCTTGCGGAAGCGGTCGGCGGATTGCGCGGCGATGCCCCGGAGGAGGCGCACGAAACGAATATTGATATATCCGTGGATGCGTTTATTCCGTCGCGGTTGATTCCCGACGAGCAACAAAAGCTGGAAATTTACAAGAAAATTTCGCTGATAAATTCGCATTCCGACTTCCTTGATGTCCGGGAGGAAATCGAAGACCGGTTCGGAACGATAACGCCGCCGGTTGTGAATTTGCTTGACGCCGCGCTGATGAAAGCCGAAGCGCGCGCGTTGGGCGTTATTTCGATTGTGCAAAAGGGGCAGAACGTGGTGCTGACGTTCCGCGCGGATGCCCCGGTTAATCCGGATAGTTTGATGCGTGTAATTGCGGAAAATCCGGCGCGATTGCTGTTCACAATGGCGCAGAATCCGTATGTAACGATTCGGGCGTATAAAAACGAAAAGCCGCCTGAAGACGGCGGCGTTTCGCGCATTAAAGAAATTCGTGAATTGCTTGAGAAGCTGAGTTGCTGATAAGTAAAAGCGTCTTAGTCGATGGTCCAGTTACCTTCTGCGTCAAATACGAACTCTTCGCCTTCGTATTTGTTCCATTTCATAATAAGGGTAACGAGGTCAATGATGCTCCATACGCCCATGCCGCCGCAGGTAACAAGTTTGATAATTCCGTTGGTTGTTTGACCGCGCATGAATCTGTCTACTCCGAAACATCCCGCAAACCATGTGATAAGTGCGAATGTAATTTTGTTAAACCTTTTTTCTTCCATTTTAGTTGCCTCCTCTTTTTTTAACTTCCCTTTTTCTGTCTCTCTAGTACTTCCATTCACCGTCAACGAAAACAAAATCGTCGCCTTCGTACTGACCCCATTTGGTTGCTATGATGATAAGGTCAACAAGCTCCCAAATAAAAAAGCCGCCGCAGGTAACAAGTTTTAAAATACCCCAGCCTATTTGACCGCGCATAAACCTGTCAACACCGAGGCTTCCTACAAAAATGGACATTAACAAGAGAACTATTTTGCTTATTCTTTTTTCTTCGCCCATGGTTATCTCCTCCTTTCTTTACATAGTACATACGGCTTGCTTAATTTCTGATTGCCGCCCGTTTGTGCGGCTACCGTAAAAAGGCGCACCTCTCTACAGTTTATACACATGCAAATTTAGCACACGAAAAGCAGTACGTCAACGCTAATTTGCCCGTGAATAATATTTTGCGTGTTCAAAATCAATTGGCATAGCAATTTGGTTTTGCGTAGCCTCAAACTTCGTCGGGAAATGGGCTGAAGCCCCCATTCCCCGCCTCGTTTTCGGACAACGCAAAATCAAATTGCTCTAGGGTGTGTCGACAATAGTTTTGCCCCAACCAACAAAACAGGCAATCTGTACAGCGGCAAGATATGAAGCCGTATGTTTGGCGTAACGAGTTGCAATGCCGCGCCACTGCTTGAGAACG
>Ga0123355_10002183_pt1 | contig 27617 bp, 19 predicted proteins | sample TergutEmb28metaG_3_FD_89872 | JGI IMG/M metagenome (GOLD analysis project Ga0123355, IMG submission 89872) | Embiratermes neotenicus P1 segment gut microbial communities from Petit-Saut dam, French Guiana - Emb289 P1 | ecosystem: Host-associated > Arthropoda: Insects > Digestive system > Gut ... | reverse complement strand
TGTAAACGGGGGAAAAACAGAGAGGCCCGTGGGGTTAAAAAAAAAAAAAAAAAAAAAAATCTTTGCAAAATATATTCTTAAAATTGTACTGCACAGTGCAAAGTCTTTTAACTGATTCTGCTGGCAATCTGTTCCTCTCTATTGTCCAATGACCCTGCATGAGGGAGAAAATTCTCTTGACATTCCCATTACGTGCAGGAACAGCAAAACAAAACTGCACTAACTTTAATAAATCTGGACGACTGGTAGCACTATTACCTTTACCAAAATATTCTGTCCATTATTATGGGTAAGGACAGGCCAAAATATATATATATATATATATATATAATCTGCATATTTTTGAAGAGGACAAAAATCATCAAAATATTTATCATCTATAACACCTTTTAAGTGCACATATCGAACAGCAAGTTGAAAATTTAACCCATGATGCAGAACCATTAAGCTCAGATAACAAAATGCATACAATTCATCATAATGCTCCATACACATATTCAAGTACTCCAAGCATGAATTGTGAACTCCTTCTACAGGCTAAAAAAAATTGTTTCCACTCTTCTTCATAGGCATCTTCCAACCTGAATGTCACCAAATTTTTGGTTTTTAATATCACAAATTTGGAAGCTAACCTCTCACTATTCGACACGTGCACAGTGTGAAGAACTGTCAGCATTTCAATTATTGATGTTAAGTTGTGCTTCCACAATTGTCTGAAACACACTTATACAGAAGTGAACATGCCATTAAGAGATCTCACTGAGACCGTTTTAAAAAAATGTCTTAGTTACAAGTGGTTCTGACTGAGAAAGAATGATTTTAGTACTGAAAACGTACGCAGTATTCACTCCACTGCTGGAAAAAATAACAACCATCTTGACTCACTATGATACAACATGTGTTTAATACAAACAAAAATGGAAAACTCTTTCAATGATTCAGTTCTCACAGTGTAGACTGAAAAATAACCCTAAATCTTCACAACATCTGACAGAATACCTAAGTCTGAAGTGCCCAAGCCACTTGCAAACTATTTAAAATGTGACCAGGCATCCCAAACCAACAAATTATCCAGGTCTCATGATGACCTGGCTCCTGGAATTTGTTGAGCCCTATATTAAAGATTCTGGCAATCCTGATTTTTCATAACTACAGGCATAGAACAAACATGTTACTTCCCACTGTAGTCACCATCTTCAGGAATCCCTGAAGATGGTCCTGTAATTTACACTCAAATATTGGAAAAGTTTCAATACACAGGATGTAAAGATCTCAAAAGCCAAAGTAGCACATTAGATACAGAACTGAGAAAGACAAAAATATATTATGAGTTTACACATTTTGAGCATTTTATTAGTCAAAAGAATCAGTTATTCTTACTTTTTCCTTCCAAATGCTATAAGACGATATTTATGATTCACACTTGCGCATGTAGCATCTTCTACATTCTGGGCCCAAATGCCTTGAACTTGCTGAAACAATATGAGAATAGTATTCATTCACACTAATAACGAACTGATTTAACATATATGGACAAATGTCATGAAACATTAAAAAACGTAGTATGGTATAATAATAAAACTTAACTTGGTGATACACAGATGTCACACAACTTTTGCCCCACGTTTCTTATGTCAGCCAAAGGGATTTGAAAAAGATGAAATGTGGTATACATTAATTCTGAACTTTCCAGCCTTGGGGAGAATAAGCAAGCAAGCAAACAAACAAATAAACAAAGTAACTGAAAGTTCCACAGCCAGTCAAGAAATCCCCTGCATTTTATGGAACAAGTTCATAACTGTGTTCAAGACAGCCTGCCACTTGTCCAGCTTTTCAGTCAGATCAACCCTGTTTGCAAAGCCCCCCCACCACAATCCTATTTCTTGAAGGTCCATTCTAACAATGTCCTATCCTAGGTTCTCCAAGTGGTCTCTTTCCCTCAGGTTTCCCCACCAAAACCCTGTATGCACCTCTCCACACCCCACATGTGCCATATGCCACACCCTTCGCATTTATCTTGATTTCACCCCTTGAGTAATAAAAGCTATATTAAATTCCACCTAGTGGTAAGTACGAAATTAGTTCTAAAAATGGTGTTTGATGGTAAAGCATATTACAAATAGGGAGCTGTGATGAAGTCTATACTGATGAGGATGAGTGTAGAAAATTCATAAATGTCTTTTTTTTTATACACCCTGCACTGTCACTGGAAAGAGAGGTGGAAACTGAGTGAAACATGTGAGATTTTTAGAAAGAGGAAACACCAACCTGAATGACAACAACACAACAGCCAGCTGAGCCTTTACAATCAACAATGTGCAGTATGCTGATGAACTCACTCAGAGGGATCAATATGTCAGACGGAGTCACCAAAACAACTCACAATCAGTACAAAATGTGAACATGACAATTCAGCAACTGGGATACTCAAATGTATGTTCACAGTCAATTCTATAATAGCTAACATCAGAACAGAAGTTACAAAGAATAACAATGCTGCTGAGATGCTGGCTTGATATGATATAAATGGGGGATGACTTCCTTTCATGAACTGTGACGGGGGAAGAAAATGAATTTACTGCTTTCAGCCAGAAATGAAATGGCATTTCATGGACTGGTATCGCACTACAGCACCACAAAAGAAGTTCCAAGACAGCTCCCATAGCAGGGAACGTGATCAAAAAGTCTTCTGGGGCATGAATGGGGTCACTTTGGTCAAAATTATGGAAAAAAAGGAATATCACTCAATTTGGAGATAGGTTACTACCCTTCAAAGACTCCACTGGTGCATTAAGCAAGTTAAGAGTATAGCAGAAAATACAAGATGTCCTTCTCTTGTACAATATGCATGGCTGCAAACCAGTTTGTTAACAAGAGAAGCCATCACAAAATTGGACTGGACTATTTTGTCCACCTACCACAAAGTTAAGATTTGGCCAGCCAAACTTCACCTCTTTCATCCAGTGAAGAAGGCTATTCATGAGGACCAGTTTAGGGAAAATGGTAAGCTTATCAAAGAGGTGAAGATGTGGTTCTGACATGCCCCACAAAACTTCAACAATAAGGGATACAGGCTCTTCTTTCCAGAAGTCAAAAAGCCATACAGAGAGATAGAACATTTGTAAATTAGAAAAGGCCCAAGTGACTAATCCTACACCAATTTCAGCTCTTTCCCATCATATGTACTTGGGAGAAAAAAATGAGAAGTTTCTGTGTCATGAAGCACTGTTATTATATACCAGTAGGAGCTAAAAATGTCTACTGAAGGTCACGATAAACCTTTTAAGTCTCACATTCATGCAAATAATATCTGAAACAGAACTTCTGCCTAACACAAAATCAAGTCTCTCCATTACAAAGACCAAAAGAGTGATAAAGTTTACAGAAATAATCTCTGTTTATTAATAATCATACAAAATCCATAACTACACTCCACAAGCAAAATGCAGTTTTCTATGTTAAAACAGACAGTACAACACTGAGTTTTAACAAGGGCAAGGGTAATACAGAATTTGGAGAAGTAGAGAGTGAAGATATGCTGTAGTTGCAGGATTTCATCACCAGAGTACTTATGGATTTACTTCATGCATTATTCACGGACTACAAAGTAGTCTCAGTGGAATTTGAAGACAGACATGAAGATTAACCAAGGAAAACTACACAGGAAATACAAAGCTAGATCAATGAGCTGAGAGTACTGAAAATACACACTGAATGATGTAGCACCTTACAGCAGGGATCATTAGAAAGAGATTTCATATTTGGATTCTCAATTAAGTATTTAATGGCATTTCAATTTTAGGAAAATTATACAACTAGGTTGTTTCCATACATGAACATAACGTCATGACAGAAATGACTTGTTTTAGTAATAGGATTATTTAGCTACTGTATCAATTACCATGGTTATTCAGTTCTGATAACACTGATAACAATGAACAATAGAGATCCTGAAAGATAGGCAAAATCCTCAAAACAAAAATCGATGGACATGGTCTTAACATGCCTTTATCACTAAAAAAAACCTCATGCTACTATAGCTACTGCCACAAGTAGCAGCAGTAAGGGTTAAGAGGGTTAAGCTGTTCAGGGCATGATGTGAAGGAGGGAGAGGGAAGTACAATTGCAAGAGTGATCCAGTTCCTACTGGTCATTTGTATAAAGGTGATTCTGGTGTGTTTGGATGGTATGCATCAAGCTACAGGCACTGTTTAATGAAGAAGGTAGTATGTTATTTCACGAATGGGTTGGAGTCTGTGCATCATGTGGTACAGAGGAGAAGAATTTTGTGGAGTTGAGAGCAGGTAACATGCAATATGTGTTTTATGTAGGTCATGGTGGTAAAGATGAAGCAATGTGCAGTAATACCGAGTGGGTGTCAAAGATGGGGAGTAATTTGAGGGTGTACAAGCTGAATCCCAATGGGAAGCATAAGGTGACATGGAATCTGGGTTGTCCAGCAACAGTGAGTTGTGTTGGCCTAAGAAAGTATGAATTCTATGACACAATTGAAATAATTAAGGGAAAGAATGGTGTAAACAATAATGTAGTGCATACAGGCCCTTTGACTGAGGAAGGGAAGAAAGATGCATCCTATTGTATCACCCACAGTGTTTATTTTAAGCTATCCCTGTGTTATTACATTATGTTGTGTGACAGAAATAGTTTATGCAGTCAATAAAGGCTTGGTAAAGTTGATGAATGTGTTTATTATTTTTTTAGGGATTTTCTTCTTGTGCAGTACATTTCTGTGCCTAACTTACACCATGATTTACATTCCTTGCTCAGCTCCCACAGACTTCTTCAAACGAGAAGAGCAAACAGTAAGTGCATTACAGCTTGTTCATGTTTTGTGCTGTACAACTTTTTTATCTTAGCACTTGACAGACTTGCCAACTTCTTTCTTCACTAAGCATAGTGCCTCTACAGTGTAAGCTGATGGGTATGACCCATAATAAGAATAAATGATTGGCTATATTCTGCTGACAGGCTACAGCAAACTTCTTTCTACAAGCACAAGACTCTTCCTTTTCATTTATATTTAATATTGCCATTTTCTCCAAAACTCACTACTAAAAACAAGAGCCATAATAATTAAAAACCACAATTCAGTGTTTCATTCATATGACAGAGATTTAACAGTCATCTTTTAACCTTCGTATACTCCATGATTGTGAAATTACCCTGATTGTCATCTATACAGGCTAAGGCTGATAACTTTAAACTTCTGATGGTGAGGAAGCAGGACAGTGGAGGCAAAAGGCAGCTGAGGTTCTGATGTGAATACCTGCTTGAAACAAAGACATTTCTGTAGTACACAGTTGATGAATTCTTTTGCACAGGTTAATTGTCAATGACCAGTGTCACGTCACCAACATACACCACTCACGTTGACTAAATATCGTCCAACATGGGCTATACTGGATATTATTTAACCCTTTCCCCTCCCTAACGCTCCAAAGCGCTCGGGATTTAAAAGTCCCCTCTCCCTCTAAACGCTCTAAAGCGTTTCTGGTTTAGTACGTAAATTTAAATGTCCCGTGAAAAAACTCGGCTCTTCTGCCAAGGCACTAGCGATTTAAATTGAACAGGGAAAGGGTTAATGCTTATAGGCATATCTCTATCACCTAAGTCTTTTGGAGATGGCAGATGGTGCCTGGCATAGGTGGTGTCACACTGAGAGCCCCAACATTAAAATAATTGAGAATTTCTGCTCGCAGACTTTCATCAGTGCTAAGAAGGATGACACTATATCACAGGGTGCTGTATCAGGGTCTGATTGTACATTTAATGGGAAAATGTTTTCCCATTCTTCTATAAACAGTTATTCTAATGAACTGGCAATACACTCATGTTTGTATTTCAAATGAGTAATGTGTCAATGTATGAAATTAACCTCATAACTCAGAAAGTATCCTGATAGGCAATCAGATACATTATTATTAAGTACCAGTTCCAATCAGCACTGCATAAATGTTATGCACATTCTCTACTGAAAATTATGCAATTGCAGTATATGTAACAAGATCTACCCAGTCATAAATGCGATCAATGTGTGGTACTGATTGGTTCAAGAAGATGTTGCTTGCAACACATGGCAAACATCTGTATGCACATTACAAACACAATTAATGGAGAATGAATAATAAAATAAGAGTGAGTTTGTCACGGCAATGTACAAACGTGCTCTTCTGGGCTATTATGCAGCGAATAGTGGTAATTCCTTAACATTTCGGGACAACCTATCAATCCCATCGTCAAGGGACAAGAATCCAAGATGCAGATGTGACTAGCAGGTTGTCCCCCCACTGTCAGTACGGAAATTACCACTAGTCACTGAGTAATAGCCCAGAGGAGAGGAGTTCTCAGACACTACAGGTAGTTACATGACACAGTAATAAAAGAGCTGCTGACATTTCCACTCTCAGGATAGAAGAGAAGCTGGAGGAAGTACCTCCTTCCATACAATGAGGAGTGAATGAAAAGTAATGCCACCAAGTATAACTTGTCAACAGATGGCAGAACTGAAGTGCCCAAAGTTGGGACAAGTTCTATAGGATCTGTCCTTTCACTTCAGCTGTCAGCAAGTTGCTGTGTTAAGATGGTGTGTTGCTACTGTGAGTGAAATGGAAGCCTACACTAAAAACGTATCGAGGTACTTTAAGCAACATGCTGTGATTAATTTTTGACTGCCAAAGGAGTCTCTCCAATTGAAATTCACTCCCAAATACAAGTTGTTTATGGTGATGACTGTGTTGATGTGAGCATTGTGCATCACTGGTCCCAAACATATAAGGATAGCACCAGGAAGAGCTGATTTGTGTGATAAACAATGAAGTGGATGACCTGTGACAGCAACTGGTGAGTTTCACAAGAAAAAGGTTTATGAGCTGATTAAGGACAATGAACGCATCACTCAAAGAGAAGCTGCTACCAAACTTGGCATTTTGCAAGAATGTGTGGATCATATTATTTATGTCCTTCAGTATTGGAGGGTGTGTCTGATGGGTTCCTCATATGCTGATGGTACAGATGAAAGCTTCAAAAACTGAAATTTGCCAGCAACTTTTGTCACACTATGAGAATGAAGATGAGGAATTTCTTCAAAATATTATGACAGCTGACAAAACGTGGGTGCATCATTATGAACATGAAACCAAGCATCAGTCCATTACAAAGCTTCACCTGCAAAACTGAAAATTCAAAACCCAGGCTTGGGAAGGAAAAATCAAGGTTACAGTTTTGGAAGGTTGGTGGTTTATTCACACAGACTACCTTGAAGATGGGACCACCATCAATGAGAGTGGTACACTGCAACGCTCAAAACTTTGAAACAACAATTACGAAGAGCTCAGAAGCACAAAAAGACTTTGCTGCAGCATGATAACACTAGGCCACACACCTCACAAACAACCTTGGTGGCAAGTGAGAAGTTGGATCTCACCATCTAACCACACCTGCCACACAGTGCAGACTTGGTCCCATGCGACCTCCACTGTTTTCCAGGCATGAATGAAGACCTTTGTGCACATCTGTATGACTCAAATGAAGATGTGGAAAGGAGTCAGGACTGGATGAAAACACAAAGTGTGGCATTCTTTCATGGCGGCTTTGAGAAACTTGTCCACCATTGGTGGAAGTGTGTGCAAAATGGTGGTGATTATGTGCAGAAGTACATACAGGTGATAAAAAGGTTCATTTTAGTATTGACTTTCAAGTTTCATTTATTAAAAAATCCTTATTTAAACAAAAGTAATCGACGAGATGGAAGCATTACTTTTCATTCATCTTATGTGGAGTCAGACTGAGAGAAGTAAGAGACACAACACAAGATACAATTTCATGGACATAAAGGAATGTCAACGAAAAGCAAATTTATGTTCATGCAATTTGTGCCATACAATATAATAAATAATACATTAAGAACACGTGCATGCACATTCACTGCGTGGGCATATGCAAACCCACATTACCATAACTACAAAGCATCAACAAAGTATTATACTGTAATTTATTCCTTTTTGGGTAATTCCCCGGCGTCTGAGTTCTAATTGCCGATGTTTCGGAACTCACTATCAGTTCCATCTTCATAGGCAGGTGAATGAAGTACTTCATTCACCTGCCTATGAAGATTGAATCGATAGTGAGTTCCGAAACGTCGGCAATTAGAACTCAGACGCCGGGGAATTACCCAAAAAGGAATAAATTACATTTAGAACACGGCGAAAGCTTAAAAACAAGTATTATACTATTAAGAAATTATTTATTTATAAACCCACTTTTCTTACAAAGTTATAGGCATCTGATTAAAACCATCTACAATTATGATACTATGACTGGATTCAAAGCATTTTATTTCAGTAAATACGAGTGTGTTCAGTTATATGATACTTTCAAAAATGACAACTGCATGTTTATGTCCTATTAAAATGTCACCACTTTCTAATTCACTTAAGCTCTAGAAAGTATACAGCATACATTACAAACAGATCTTCAACTGAATAACTCAAATATGAATACGTACATATGGTAATGTATGAATTGTCACGCAACATACATATCATATGAAATGCAGAATGAAACTTACATTTGGGTCAAACCTTAATGAAACAGCTGTAAGAAATGCTGCTCGACCATCATTCAGGACAACAGCAAACCCACCAACCAGTGGCGAGTATTCTATATCCACAATATACGTATTACAATCCAGGAGTGGTACTGCTGCAAATCACAAAACAAAAATATGAAGCAAAACAAACAGCATTCAATATGGATGGTCAAAAATAAATGTTGTAAGACAGTAAACGGCTCTAGCGTCAAATTCGGGATGTTCAAAGAGATGTAAATGGACTCCCACAACCATCATCTTAATCATGGTCAATGCCACCTTATGCAAAAAACATATCAACTCCACTCTTGACATAAAATTCTCAACATTTTATGGAAGTCAAGGGTTCATTACCACACCCATAAGATCCCACCACATGTCCCTATTCCACACCACATAAATGTAGTAATTGCTGCCCCCACACATCCTATTTCTTGAAGACCCATTTTAATGTCATCCTCCCACCTATGCCTAGGACTTCCAAGTGGTCTCCTTCTTTCAGGTTTCCCCACACTGTATGCACCTCTGCTCACTTCCATACATACCACATACCCCACCCATCTCAATCTAACTGCTTTCACCACACAAATATATGGTAAACACAGCAGGTCACAAAGCTCCTCATTATACAATCTCCTCCAGTCCTTGTTACGTTGTCAGTTAGCCCAATTATCCTCCTCAGCACCCTAACTTCAAACACCCTCAGCCTATGTTACTCCACTAATATGAGAGACCAAGTTATTTATCTAAAAATTGTTCCAACAATAGACACTATATGATTTAAAAAGTGCTTATAAAATCAAGTTATATTTCAACATGTTTTGGTGGTGGCAACCACCATCATCGGGGAAAGATCATTTTATAATCATTATACAGTGCATATTGTTCAACAATGTTTAGATAAATAACCTGATAAAGACGCACTGTACAAACAACAGTGTGAAATGAGAGACCAAGTTTCGAACCAATATGAAATAAGCAAAATTATAGTTCTGTATATTTTAATATTTATACTTTCGGATACCAACTGGTAGAAAAAGATTCTGCAATGAGTGAAAGCATGTATTTCATGATTTCAATTTGCTCCTAATTTCCTCACAAATTCAGTTTTATTTGTTCTGTCCCCAAACACTTGAAATTTGCCATACTTTCATTTTTTTATTTCATTCTGAATTCTTCTCACAAGACATAAACATATACTTAGAATCCTCATCATTTGCTCCTAACGGGTCACATGAAGAGCACTAATACAACTTCTGGCTTTCCTCTTTATGGACTGCATGCTTTCACCACATAAATTAGCATGCTCAGCAGAAACCAGAAGCTGATTTTAAACCCCTCCTGGTTTGCTACAACCTTCATAATGGCAAATAGTGAAACAAGTTGAAAAGCAGTGGCAACAAAGCATCTCCCTGTTCAGGCCATGTGTAACAGGAAATATGTCAGAAAAATGTCTTCCTACTAGAGGCCTGTTTCATGAGGTGACTGGTGTGACAAGTGACAAGCAGCACTAAAACCTGTTTCACGAAATCTTTTGCTAAACTTAGCACTAGTCATGTTCTCAATGACTAGTGTGACAAGTCAGGTAGTTGAAGCAAGGACAGGTAAAATGGTGACTGCAAACAAACTTGCTGCTCTGCAGAAGATAAAATGGGAGAAACATGTTTTTTGGTTCATTTTCGAATGATCTCACAAACAAAAGAAATGCGAGAATTGGAAGTGACCAAGCTTGCCATGCCACAAGGATGGGCTGTGACAGTATTATCATGACACTCCCTGGTCAAGTTGGTGAAAGAGAACACTGGAGAGTAAGAAATGTTGTGTATGGGTAGGTGTGAACTGGATAATATATACTTGTGGTAGGTTCTATGATTCCAGTGGTGTAACCATGTGTCCACCTATGTCAGTTTACTCAGTTTTGTAATTTGTTAACAGTCTGTTTATGCTGCTCAGCATACAAGACATCGAACTGTATCGGCCTCCTTTCTTTTTTAGAATACTCTGGATTGATCAATAAATCACCTTTCCTTGTTTATTTCACACTTTATAATTTCTCTTTTAACTAAATATTCACTTATCTCTTTTCTTCCTTCTATTTTTAGATCACTCAATAAATTCATAATGATGCTTTTGAACTAATATAGCGGTTACTAACCACCAGTATGGATCCATGTAAATGTATAAGACTGGCATAATATACCAGTCATACATGTGTATAAGAAACTTAGTGTAGTATCATATTTCAGGCAAAAAGAGACAATAAAAAATGACAGGAACAGGTGAAGGTGGTGGCAAAGTACAACAAAATGAACCTCCTCATCCTATGATATCCTTGGAAGTAGAAGTAGAAGTAGAAGTTTGGACACTGACAACTATTTTCAAAGACAGTTGTAGATTAGCAACAGGCACAGTAACCTACGTATGTACTGCCGGCAGATATACTCTCACCATCTTCTGTCAGAGATGAAAACAGGAATACATAATCTGGCCTTAGACACACCATGCATGTCACCCACTGAATGATATTGTCCTGTAAATAGCCAACACAGTGCTATTTGTAGCAAATGCTTCTCACTTAAAGAACAACTTCAGTTGATTTTCTGGTGAAATAAAAGGGTATGACCATGCTGATAAATTCTTCCATCTTCACTGCAGTTATAAAGAACCTGTCAATATATTTGTAACTGCCTCCATCTCACCTTAATTCACTGTGCTTCTGTAAATTCTCTGTCCCCATATCACCACACGTTCATTCTGAAATTCCTAATCACTGAGCCACATACCGACTTAATTTTAACCTCAACAGAATGTCCTCACAATCCTTCTGCATCACACGATCATCTAAATTTGACTAGTCTGACCTTATTCACTACCTCAGTCAAAAGACACTATACAATGACCAGTGACTGTGACAGGAAAATGTATTTGTGAAACAAACACTTGTCAAACGGCTCAGATTTGCATGCCACTCTGTTCCAGTTCACTTGTCACTTGTTCCATGCAACAGACTCCAGCCAACATTGTCATTCTTACTAGTATTTTCACCTGTAATGACAGGACTTGCCGCTTCCTGAAAGAGGCTCCTGGACTCAACCATAGGGTTCATAAACACATATATATTAACCTTACTAGTTCCATAAGGATACCAAACGCAGAGAGAATACTACACAAGAACTCTGTGCTGTGACCGAATTATTGGCTGTCTTGAAGTCTGATGCACTGTCCCACTGTAATCCCAATTTTTCTCAAGTATTTGACAAACATACAATACATTATCAGTAGTTGATCTCTTACATCGAAATCCAGACTGAAGAACCCCAACAATTTCATCTACATATGGAGTTAAACATCAACCTTGACAGAATGTCAAATTATGTAGCAGATCAGAGTGCTGTGCCTTGATAATTACTGCTGTCTCTTTTAACACCCTTCTCACAAACAGGCGCACTTAGTGACTTGTTCCACCGCTGGGACAATGCTACCTTATTCCAAACAGAAGTATTAAGTTAATGAAGCTCAGAATCAATTGTCCTACCTCCTGCTTTAATTACTTCTTCTGGAATTTGATCAATATCTGGTGATTTTTTTAAACAAACCTTTTCAATGGCCATCTCAACCACAAGGGCACTGGGCTCAGGTACTAGTGGCTCTGCTGAATGTATTTCAGTCTGCCTAACATCATTAACCCCATGTACATTCAATAATTGAGAAAAATGATTCCTCCCCTTATTTAAATTCTGTGGGAGCCTGTAGGCAGATCACCCTTCTCATTTCCTGTGTTAGTTTCAGGTTAGTCACCCTTCTTAAATTCACTGATGACCCTAATACAAGTTTCTAATTTTCTTGTTCTTGCTTTCTTTTGAAGTTCATTAATTTTACCTTACAGATATTCCCTACTGTGTTCCTAAAGTGTCTGCTATCTTCTGGTCTTACACATTTCTGATTATCTGCATTAATCTGGCTTTGATCCTGTAGCCATTTATATTGCTTCATTTGGTCCTCAAATGCTGAACATTCTTCATCAAACCATGGTTTACACTGCTTTTGTACAATGCAACCATGACCGTTTTAGCTGAGAATTTGAAAATATTTTCCGAAGCTCTATTTTATGTCCCCTGTGCCGTCTGAATTCTCGAAAACTGCAAACCTGTTTGGATTTTAAACTGATATTGCTCCATAACATTCACCTTAGTTAGGTAATTGAGAATGAATTTCTCTACTTATAGGGGAAGGACAAAATAATGGAAACAATTGTAAAAGATACTCATTTCTTTATAACTATGGAGTTGGCCCACCATTTACCTGTAATAATGCATGTATCCTTCTTGGAATAGACTCAATTAAGTTTTGAATAGTCTCTAGTGGAGTACTATACCACTCTTAATGAAGAACATCTAGTTGCCTTAGAGATGCTGGAGGAGCGAGTCTGCTTCTTACCCCACTCTCTGAAAACTGACCACAGTAGTTTGATATTTAAGTCAGGTGACTGTGTTGGTCAGGGAAATGCTGAAGTGCATCTTCATGCTCCACAAACCAAGGCTGAGCACTCCTGGTTCTGTGTATGGGCTGTCATCTTGAAAAACTGCATCATTATTAGGAAACAACACTGAACCATAAGATGCACCTGGTTACATAAAATGTCCATGTAGTCACTGGAGGTAATTCAACCATTCAGCGTAAATTTGGGACCAGAAGAATACCAAGACAGTGCTGCGCAAATCATCACCTCCATGTTTAACTATTGGAACCAGGCATTAAGGATTGCAGGTTTCCTTGGGCATTCTCCAAACATAAACACGGCCTGCTGTTGGGAACAATGTGAAGGATGACTCATCTGACCATATTATGTATTTCCAATCATCAGATGTCCACATTTTATGATCATCACACCATCTTTTTTGCCTTTTAGCATTGTTTTCAGGAATCAGAGGTTTAGAAATTGCAGCTCTACAGTGGATGGTAGACTTGTGAAGCTCTCGCTGGACTGTGTTTGTGGAAACAAGGTCTTCGAGATAAGTATTAAGTTCTGCTGTCACCTTTGTTGCATTAGTTCTGTGATTTTCTGACACAGTCTTCTTCAATGTATGACAATCCCTTGCATTTACCTTTGGATTTCAGTCACTATTCCTCTTAGTTGATGATGTCTTTCCACAATTTGTGTATGCTGTCATAGCCTTGGAAACTGCCGCTCTAGATACATCTCATAAAGTGGCCATTTTGGGTAAAGATGCTCCAGCTAAACGCACACAAACAATCTGTCCTTTCTGAAAATCGGTAAGTCTCCCATTTTGCAGTACTTTCATACGAATGTTAATTAATACAATCTGTAATGCAATGACACTGGTACTACACAGCATAAACAAACAAAATAATAACAAGACACTCATAACTAATGTTCTTTCAGTGCAACCAACACAAACAGTTTTATTCTTATATTACCTAGTGTTTCCATTATTTTGTCCATCACCTGCACAACTTCTGTGTTGATCATTTACTTACAGTACAGTCTCCTCATAAATTTTTAATGACCAAATAGTGATAAACATCAGAAGCAGCTCCAATGAATGATTGGGCAATAAGTATACTCAAATGCCATCATCTGTCTGTCAAAACATTATCAATCTGACTGTACGTCTTCCCAACAGGAGGTGTCCAACTCTATTTTTGAAAGATTAAATGTGGGAAAACTGTAACCTAGACAACAAGATTTCTTCATGTGGCGAAGATGACCAATCTAAGACCATTATCAGTAATATTTTGCGAACATTCTCATTCCTCAGCTGTCAGTTTGAAAATATCTTCTCTCCCAAGTATTACGTTGAAGTCCCCTAATAGAATTTTAATATCGTACATGGGAGAGTGATCTAATATCTGTTCTTATTCCTCATAGAAACTGTCCTTTGCGTCCTTACTTTCATCTTCAGTGAGGCATAAGTGTTCGGAGCAATAATATCAAACCAACAAACTTCTAAGCACAAAACAGCAAATTTCCATTAATCCAGCACACACAAGACCAGATAGATGCCACAATATCAAATATTCTGGATTATCAGATGGTCCCAATACTAATGTAAGGTCCAATGGGTAATGTTTTGTTAATACCCCTTTACTTGGACTGCACAACTAGTCAAGTAAGTATTCCATTTGGATATCTCCTTCACCTGCTGGTTCAGGGTTAAAACCATCCTCTTTTGTGATTTATGGAGTCCTCAAAGCTGAATAAGTTGGAGTAGGATACATTAATTCAGGAGGCACCACAATGGTTGATATAGAGAAAATCTTGGTGGCCTTTCTGAACACTGTCCCTGAGATCTGCCTGTTTCATTGATGAAACCTCTCGCTCTTTCTCTAGGGGGGGAGTTAAAAGTATTCAGACTACTGTCTTGATGTGCTGGATTATCACACTATTCAGATTAAAGGATAACAGATTAAAAGGAACTTTGCTGTGTGTCTATATATATACATATATATATATATATATATATATATATATATATATATATCCTGGATGTCTCATATAGTGAAAATCTCACAAGGCTTTTTAAAAAAACAAAACAGAAATCCGAATTTGTGTAATTTGCAGCATTCTCGCCTGTATCTGATTATTATATTCAGCTTTTCACATTATTGACAGTGGCTTGCTTTTTATGCCCATTCTTGACGGGGCCATGTTCAACAAGTTATTTAATAAGAGCAACAACATAATTTAACGAAAGAGTTAACTGATCTTTAAATTCAATTCACTGAAACATTCAGTTTCCTATTAGCACAGAAATGAAACAACCGCAACAAGTTGCAGAATAAAAAACCACACTGCTCCATCCTGTAATTTTCCCTGCACATTATGGGAACACACACAATTTCAATGCTTTATGTATCTAACAATGGATGTTAAACACAGACGACAAAAACATCTTGCTAGTTTAACACCCATATTTTATGAGTGATGGTAGCCATGTTGATAATTTGATCACTAATTAATCACTCTACATGACAAAAACCTGCACACATATACAATGTGATGTCAATGCAAAATGCCTGAGTATGTACAGTTTGTGCAGAGAACACTTCCAATTATTGAAACAATCAAAACAGTTAAGTTGCAATGCACTCCATTACATGACACTGCAAATCAGTCTGCTACAACATGGACAAGAAGTGTAAAAAGACAGGCAGGGGGTAGGATAAAAATGACCCTACTAGCAATCACAAAAACTTTGCACTGCATGCAGCTTAAAGTCACTGAAATCTAGGATCAGAATGCCTAGAGAAAGATCTGTAATTGACAGTGGGCTTGGCTGAAGGCAATGAGATGGGACTCAGAAACCGCGTTTATCACATGGTCAGTCTGTCTCGTGTTTTCACACCAGTAAAATAGCTTAAGCATATTATATGTGGAAAGCAACTTCCCCTGAGTTTATTTCCAGTTGACATGTTGCCAGGCCCTGCATAGACCAGACCTTCAATGCAACACTGCCATGCTGGCAAGATTTCAGGAAAAAGACTTTCCAGACATGTACACTACTAACATTAACAGCACTGTGAATAGAAATAAAATGACTGATACTGCAACTATGATAGAAGAGTAACAGAGGGCAAGTAGTGGGGATGGACTAACTCTGCAGTGTCTGCATCACAGAAGAAATATGTGAATGGACTTCTACACCCATACACCACCATGAGGTTGCAATGTTCTGCTGTGTGAAATACATGTGTGGAAATGACCTTGTAAATTAATGTATATAAACTGACAGCACTGTTGCAACACTGCAAATTGGGAACAGACTGAAGAAATGGAGCTTCGGGGAAAGCATTTAAGATTCTGATGTCAAGGACGTATGACACAGGTGAAAATTTACATGTTATGGTGGTACATATTACAATTAAGGCCTTCTACGACATAAAACAATTTAGTTGGGCAGATGGGAACCCACTCCCTCAAGCTGCTTGCAAGTTCCCAGAAAGATCCATGTGGATGTGGGTTCCTCCAAAATATTGGTACTGAGCTATAAAGCCACATGTTATCATCCCCTTAATATCTGACATGTTTACATAAAGAATATTTTAGCCTCATTCTCTATGTTATGTAGTCTCTGATAATAATACACCAGACCATCAGTACAGTAAAACCTTTTTCAGATGACTTTGTCTTTTTCCTGCCTAAGATGTTAGAACAATTAGTAGTAAAATGTTCCCGTATGATTAGTATACACCTTGCCCTATTATATACTGCCCTCATTAAAAGAACTCCTGCCTAAGAAGCAATAAAGTTTCACAATCCAACAAAAATTTCACCACATTAGTATATTATTCTCAGAAAAACAGAAAACAACTGTCACCAACTTCCCATTTGTTTAAGTTGTTTCAAACCTGCAGTAACAAAATGACACTCTCAGTTACTAAAAGGTCAATATCCAAGGTTATTTCCACACACCTGCCCCTCACAGGACACAATCTATGTGGCTAACTTGTCATGTGAGCTGCCTGTCATACTGGTCAGTGAGTGAACCTTGTTTGTGAAGCCTGTTAGTGTTGAGAAGCTATTATTATTATTATTATTATTATTATTATTATTGTTGTTGTTGATAGGCTTATAGCTGATTAATGTGACAATACACGTCTCTTTCAACCATTTTTAAGTTAATGCTATAAACCAGTAAAGGAACTGAGATCCAAAATATTGTTAATGCATTATCAAAACACTTAAAATTTGTGACAGCAACCTAATGATGCATTGGCAGTTCACAAGATGATGAACCTGGGTTATATGCAACACACTGTGACTGTGTAACTCTTTTACTTTAATTCCAAAAATGTGAAGCATTCTGCATGCAAAAATTTATATAGATTTTGCATTCACTTCACACTGCATATGTGTGTACAGTTTTCATTCTGCACAGCAGCAATGCTTAGGCTTTTTATTTCACACTACAATTGAAGAATGATGTCCACATAAATGACACACTTTCATGGGAACACCAAAATTTTAATCAATCAAAAATAAATAAGAATGAACCATTTCCATTATTAAAAAGTGTCATACATTGACACACCTTTGTAGGAATACCAAAATATTAATGACAAAAACAAACAAGCATGAATGAACCACTTCTACTATTTAAAATACACTGCAATAATATGAATGGGGTTACCTTTATACCAAATCACTCTGGGATTTGTGCTGTGCTTCGACTGCACATGATGCACATGCACACAATTCAAACGTGTGTCTGCCTCCCCCCAGATGTGAGTTTGAGTTTATGCCATTCAGCAATCGAGAGTGCCGTGATAATTTTAGTATTTACCTCATCAATCACATTGTGGATGGTCAGATTTCCAAGACACGCTTAGCAAATTCTCGCAATATGCCATTTGATAAGCAATGCTGTATGGCGACTAATCACTGAACAAGTGATCAGAAAGGCTACAACATCAAAAACAAAGTGCTTCAATTCCAAAAGCTGAACATTATAAACGAGGTGCACATTATTTCAAATACTCTTTGAAAAAACCCATTAAAATTTCACAAATGTGTCAACATTAAATATGGTTATATAAAGTCAAGATACAATACTCAATATGTAAGTGAACAGATGAGCAACAGGAGGATGAAAACAGCTAAATATGAGAATACGGCATTAAAAAAATAGGCTCAATAAGCCTAATAAGCACAATTTGTTGAATTACTCCAAAGAGATTTCAGAAATTGTATGGTAAAGAGAACTTGAATATATATACAGTGAAACCTCACTTTAACACCAGAATATAGAAGTTTCAGTAAAACAAAACCCTCTTCTATACACCTTTAGGTAAAAATACATCTTTAGCAAATGCCATGGCAACAAACATTTCAGTTTAACACAATATAAATTCATCCTCCCAAGAAAAAGTATAATGAATATTTAACACAAATGTTTCTTTAACAAATACCATTGTAACAAAAATGTCAATTTAATGTAACATAAATTCATCATGCTAAGAAAAACTTAAACATATATCATAAAATTTGTAAAAAAATCAGTGGGCAATGCGTACCTTAAAAAAATTCATCCCTTCAACTGTGACGTGAGACACAAGTTAGAAAGAGGAGTTATGAAGAATCGTTAACGTATGCTCATTATGGAGAGCCACAAAAATCTACACAGTGGTTGTGCCCATGGTGCTCTGTGGCAGGAATCCCACCAAAAAAAACACCAAGACAGCAAGCAATTTGCAGAAACAACCAAACCCATTAAGCACCAGCCAAGCAACACATTCCAACCTGCTACTGTAGAACAGTATCACAGCACATTTACACTGGTCGATAACACTGGTCAACAAAATTTAACTTTTTTTTTGTCCCACGAACTTCAATAGGTGAACTTAGAAGTACTTTTTATGCTGAATTCAGATATGTATACAGAATATTTTTATCAGGCAGGGTTTCAAAGATACAGAGGAATTTATATGTACAAAATAGTACTTTACATGCTCATGAAACAGGCAGAAACTTTCGTCTAAAACAAAGAGGTGTGTGACTTTTGCCAGTATTTGGCGTCAGATATGTCCCTCTTCAGTGTCCAGCAATAGTCTGCCAACATACTTGGGGTCCACTTCCCTTGGTACCGCTTTTCCATAGCCATAATGTCTTGGTGAAATCTTTCACCATGTTCTTCACTGACTTTGCCATGATTTTCTGGCAATATATCCAAGTGTGACTCCAGAAAGTGTATTTTCAAACTCATATTGCATCCCATAGCTTTGAACGAAGTCAACAGGTCCTGCAGAATAACCTGATAGCTCGCTGCTTTGTGATTTACTACTATGTCCTTGCAAATCCTCTTAAATGACAACCACGCATTTCTTTCAGTCTCATTCAGGTCTTCATCAAACTGTTTGTCTTGCATCAGTTCCCTGATCTGGGGTCCTATAAATATAACCTCCTCGATTTTTGTGTCACTCACATTTGGGAACTTACTCCACACATATTGGAATCCAAGGCCGGTTTTATCCATACCTTTCACAAAGTTCTTCATGAGGCCCAGCTTTATGTGCAAAGGGGGCAGATAAATTTTCTCCGGAAGAACAAGAGGAGGACTGACGACATTCTCAGTGATGTTCATTTAGGCTACAGTTCATTTACGTAGTAATTCTTCTTGTCTCGGCTGCCCCACTCACACAGGAAACAGCAGTATTTTGTGTAACCCAGTTGCATTCCGAGTAACAGTGTCACAACCGTGAGATCACCACATAACTTCCACTTAAATTCATCATACTTAATCTTTCCCAACAGTAGCTTCATGCTTTCATAACTTTCCTTCATGTTGGCTGCATGAGTCAAAGGAACAGAGGAGAATCTATTTCTGTTGTGGAGTGAACCACCTTCAAGCTCACTTTTGATGAATTAGTGAAAAAGCGCCACTGATCTGGGTTATATTTATGGCCAAGAACTTCCATAACGGAATAAACATCACTGCAAAACATGACACCATCTTCCTGGGAGAAAAAATCCTTGAATTCTTCATGGCACCCATGGTAAAAATAAACCTTAGTGTCCTGGCGCAGAAGATACCATCCCTTTAACCTGGAGCAAAAGGTGTGTGTGATCGAGAAATTCTGGAAACATATTTGAATTCAGCGTGCAAAAATACATCAGAAACAGATATATTTCCTCATGGGACAAAATCTTTGTTGACCAGTGTTATCCGATTCAGCCACATGACCAACACTAGAAACTGAAACCATGCTGCGATGTGTTCAGCTGGTAAACCTTTCAATTCACGCAGAAGGGGTGCACTGAAATTAGCTAATCCCACTCATGTTTCAATATGATCAGTCAGTCACCATTTAAATTCAGTGAAGCAAAAACCCTCTTTTTGTCAGTAAGAATTGTTGGCACAACTTAATCACCTGTGTGAACACCCGCATTCTCAACTCTTGCAGTTATTGTCACAAGGAATACTGCTACAATGGTTGAAGATGCTGCATAAATGAGTCAAAATGAAAAGTGACAATCCAGGCACATTTCTTTGGCTAGATGTTCAAGGGGTTGGCAACTCAAATGAACCTTCATGCGTTTAGAGCTTAGCTACCATGCTGTTTGGAACTGAGCTTGAGGTCAAAACATGTTTCCACTTTTAATTGACATAGCTCACGCTACTATCAACAGAAAATACATTTATTCTCTACTTAATAATGCTGCATGACCCCGCACCTGGATTTCTGTATCCGACTGCAATTCAATTTCCCTAAATGATATGGTGCCATCAGACACATGATTCTGATTACCATACATTATAAGATACATTAATGTTTTCGAACAGTATATCACATCTTATCCAACCAAACTCACAGCAAGGACAAGACTAGTTCCTTTCCAAACATTTCCCCAGCTTCCAGTGTTCAAAAATGAGCCCCATATTTTATCTGCCTGCGCAACAGAGAACTGTTTACAGCACCATGGTTATGTAGCATGTATGGTTTATAAAAAAGTAGAAGGTATGTATGTGCTCTGTAGATTTGGCACAATTATGTAGACACTGGCACCACTGAACCGTAAGAAACAGCAACGACCATACGCACGTTCTTCCAAAGCATTTTCAATCAACGTCAATTTTTTTATCACTCATCATTAGGTTACAGTTTCATTACTTTTGTTTTTACTGTGCAGAGGTTATGGAGGAGATAAAGAAACACAAGCAGTTTTCTCTAGATGTGAAGTAAAGAAGTGATTGACAAAAGTGATACCATAAGAAAATATGGACTCAGCCCAACAACTATGTCTACATTTCTGAAGGACACACAGAAAATAAAGAGCACTGATTCTGATTCAATTCAACCACAGGGGAAACAATTCATACCACAAAGAACAGGAAAGCAAAGTTGTTTCTAGATAAACAATCAACAAACATTCTGGTAAATGGATTCGTGCTGTGCAAGGAAGAGTGAAACATCATACAATCATTTGGCCTAATGGAATAAAAGGAAAGTGCACTTCGGCTCAACAGATATCCAACACATTTTGAAGTCTTCAGAACTTTTTAATTACCAAGAATGAAGTTCCAGACCTTATACTAAGACAGCACTGAAATTCCCCAAGAGACTCCTAAGCAATCAATACCAAATTATGCTGCACAGAAGAAATTTCAGCCTTTTTTATGATGTAAACAAAGTAGTTTAATATCTTTTTTTTACATGTTTGTAACTGTCATTATTATGAAGTTTTTAATGTTTCAGTGTAATGAAATCTCACAACAACAAATATAATTTTGTCACCTGCACAATTCCATTACAATAAGATTTCACTGCCAAACTCATACAATAGTTTAAATCCTAATATCAAATTTATAGTGTAATCTGGTTGACAAATAACATAACATTCTTCATGTTCTTTATCTTCAATTTTCCAATATTCAATAAACACAAAAAGAATACCAAAAACTTCTGATAAACTAAAACTAAGGTTGCTATAAACTACATTTCCAGAGAGTACAGATAATAACAAAATACTCTTCACTTCGGTCACGTTAATATTGTAATAATAAGCCATAAAAATGAAAGATAACCTTTAGAAACTTGCTGATCAATGCAGAAAGGTACCCGTCTCAGATCAAGACAATAATCTCTGTTCTGAGAACCATCCCACCTATACCTCAGCACATGACCGCGAGTAGTTGCTAGCATAAGCTCATCACGGATGCAGACCACACTGGTGATTCCTCCTTCAACCCCAACTTCTTCATCCTGCAATATAAAATGTCCTTCATTATCACAATTATAATACACAATGTACTGGAATGTGTGAATCTCATCCACTCATATGCTTACCAAATTACATTAAGTAAAGAAAAGCATTCATGTCTCAAAAGCCTATCATATGAAGCCCTGATGTCAACTACCAAGAAATACCATCTTCTGAGACGTGATGCTGTGTAGTACATTATAAATTAATATATATATAACATACCACTTATAATGAACTAAATACTGAAATAATAATTAGAAATATATAGGAACAATGCAATTTAGACCAAATTAATTGCAGAACTGAAGAAGGTATATATTGTGAAATTTCACAATTCATACTCCTTATCTTGTATTAGCAAAAATAAAAAACAAGTATATTATGCTAGGCTGCAAATCTGGTAGTAATGGGACACAAAGAAGGAATATAGTCAGACTGTTGATAGAGAAACACTTCATCAAACATTAAACTTGAAACAGTGCCACAAACAGCAACATAGTATTACAACAGTTTTTACGTAAAAATTTGTTACACTGCAGGCAGAACCAACTGCTGGCCCTGAATACATCCAATGTTATTGCTGAAACATGGGTTCATAATATCATGTGGTTACTGGCATGTTTCAAATCTGCAGCATATATATATATATATGATCACAAGATTCTACATTAAAAAAGAACCATACAGAAAAATTATACAGTTTTGCTCATAGTGAGTTAAAAAAAATGTGCAAAGAATATTCTAATGCATCATAATGACCTATTAATAAAATAAGACTATTTAAAGGTACCAAGAATACTTTATATACAGTGTTAACTGCCTCACAGAAATCTGAAATGCACTACTGCAAGCACAATTATAAGCTTAATGACACTATTCAACCAACTAACAAGTCATAATGTAAAGTTTACTATAATGCAGTCTTGTGCCTTTTTAAAAATAAAATTGTATAATGAAAACATTATACAATCACACAAAAACTACTTTTCATTGTCTTGGCAGAAAGAACAAACATACAATGGTAACATGCAATAGGGGGTATCCAATATTAAAGCTACCTCTGCAACTAGTAAATGACACAATAACTTACCAGTGTCAGAAGAAGAGGTGGAATGACTTCTTTAATAAATAATTCAGCACTATCCCTACGTAAATTTGGATGTGGTGAATCCACTTGCTCATAGAGACCTTTGTGTTCTGCAACTACCCCAACCTTATAAAACAGCAAGTAACCACCTGATGTCTGCAATGCAATGAAAAAATTAAATTCCATTTGCAAATAAGCATTTATTCAAGCTTCTGGTATTTATTACTTCTCTTTTTCACTTGATGATCATATGCTGTATAATCTATGGATGGGGAGATGAAAAACAATAAGAAATTAATTATTCACACAAGGATGATTCATAAGCTCTTAACCAAAATCAAACAGCAGAAAAAGTGGACTATCTCTGACTTTCAACATGATCACACAAAAACTTAGTAAACGAATGGAACTGTTAACGTGTTATGTCCTTGTTATCCAGTACATAGTGACAAGTATAATGATTCATACAAATATGTGTATGCATGTATGTATGGAGACTGAACTAATGTGTCCTATATAAATTATGTTATGAAGGACAAATTAACTTCCAGACAAAACTGTAAATAAGTGATCCCTCCCTACACACATTTAACTACCATAATTATTACTGTTACTGTTCACAGACTATAAAATCACATGAATAGATGTTTCAATTGAAAGCAGAGCCATACTTCAATTCTCCTTCCTCCACACTTACTGTCCCCACTTTTAGTGAATCAAAGAACAGTCTGTAAGGAAAAAACTAAATACAACACAACCTATTCTAATCAATCTAATAATGTCATAGACTTTATTTATGGATACTGCAGCTAAGAATAATTTAGGAATAGTGCTGGTCAAGCCATATGTCCTACAAGCATCTGCAGTAACACACAGCTTTCCACTTAAGTTTCAAAATATTTTTACCACAAAAAATTAAATGAGTAAACAGTAGCGGAAGGTTGGGTCAGAGTGCTACATTACAAATAAAACATGTCCGTAAAATAGTGGTAGTTTTGTACGATGATCCAGACTCAAATACTTGAAGTCACTTAACATGACAAACTTTTCGATACTTACAGCAACAACAAGCATACTGGAATCTGGTCGCCACTCCACAAGTTCATTCGTTCCAATGTCTTCTACTGATTCACATGATCGCCGATGTAGGACAATAGGAACACACGGCTGAAAACAAACAGCATGACCTCATTACAACGTATTCCCTTATTCGGTTGTACGAAAAATAGCTGATCAGTTATTACAAGAAACATAAGTTTCGTGTCACCACGAAACATGCCAAGAAGGATTTAATGTCAAATTTAAGATTTGGTTAAGCTAACCTTGCAAAACCAAACGGACAAACAATCGTCCGTCAGTATGGCAAACAAAATTTTATCCCTATTACAAACAACTTGACGAATTGAACACTGGCCTAACTGAGGAATATTTAACACTCTTGGCCATCCAACTGGGAAGTACATTTTCGTTATGACCAGTATTGCCTCCACTATACGCATAAATAATTATGTCATCGACACAATACAACAAAATGACCAATCGCCATCTTTATCAACCACGATGTTACACACTATATACAAGAGTTTCTCTTATTGGCTGATATTCATCCAACTCCCGTTAACTACCAACAGTTTCCCAATCATATTCACTCTTCTCTGGCCGTACAGTACCACTTTCATTTCATTCAAACGAGATATTGTGCTAATAATTGTGCATTACTATAAAGTAGGTTTATTGGGCATGCTAATTACGGTGAAATTAGAATCTTCTAAAAATAACGGGTACGGTGTAGCACAGTCAACAAAATGTGACATTTGGTAGTGTCATAAATGTAGTTGCTACTTGTTGTTACATTATGCAAGGGTAGTAAATGTGCATGTGTGTCAAAACAATTAACCAGTAATGAAAAATTTGCCTGGGCGTTGATTATTTGCATTGCCCTACCTACCCATTCAAATCGGTTTGGCCTGTCCCAAACTGGTCCGGAACTGAATTGGGTTTGCTGCAAGCCGGTGTGATGTTTGTAACTTTCGTAGCTGCGCCTGGTATCAAGCGTTTTAGTGGGATTTAACAACTTGGCGTAGAATTTGCACATGCATTGAGATAACGAACACAAATATATGTGGAATCACGCAGGAACTGTGCTTTTAATTTCGATCACATTTAACAAGCCACCCCATCAACAGGTATATGAAATTGAACAAACAAGACATAAGCACTATATAAACCCCTGTATTTTGGAAAATATAAAACATAACAAGAACTGAACATGGAGTGAAAGTGTGTTGCTCAATAATAAAATGGTTTTGGAGGTTGAAATACAAATTCACATTCAACTGAAATTCAAATATGATGGCTGATTTTGCATTTTGCAAATTTTTGACAATCGAATGAAAACCCGGTCCTAAAGGCAAGCATCAATAAATGTTTGATATGTATTTTAATTCTTTGTGGGGACAAAACCCACTCACTCAAATTAGTGAATGCAAAAGAGTGAAAATGAAATGGTAGGATAATTTTGTGCCCTAGCTAAACTCCAAAATGTCTTAATTCTTTTTTATGTTAAAATAGTGTAACTATGGGGGGGGGGGAAGCTTTTTAGCCTCATTGCAACAGAAATCAGAACTTACCTTGTTAGAGATTTCTTTGACATTCATTTGGTGAAGAGTTGTGTGACATTAAAACACCACAGGCTGCAGTGACTAGAAATCAAAAAATCACATTTCACTTTCCATCGTCAGTACCATGAGATGACTTGTCTGCCACTCTGAGCCATGACCTGATGACTTCCAATTCTCAACACACTGGGCGTTGTGAATCGCAGATGAGTAAAATCCCTACAGCACAATGACATGATGTCCATTGTAGTCCTTGTTTCTGCCTTTAAACTCCTGGTTAAATTCATTCAGTTTTGCAGTGACATCAGATAGAAATGACACTGAATATCCGTTGTGAACTTAATGCTTGTCATTCAATTGAAAATGCCTTGATCTGCAGTAGATATTAGATCTTTATGTGAGCAGAACCTGACCTGTAATCATCATACCTCAATGTGCAGCAGTATACCATTCCATCCTGTGAACCTCTCCACATAATGCTTACTGACACAGCATGCAATGGTAGCTAAGAAATTACAGAAGTCTTGCATTATTCCTATTTAGCTTGTTTCCTTACTGTTGAGTGTGTGCATTCAGAAATGTAACCCACTTTTTCTACAGGCACATCTTAGTTGGCAGTGAAGGTTGTAAATTAATTTCAGACATTGTCACCTTGTGTAGCCTCTTCCAGGCTTAAAGTTTAGTATATCTTTCATGCTACAGTCTGTAAATATCATCCTCATAAATACCAATGCCTGTGGTGAATCAAATGCATCTGTTCACTCTGTTCATTTAAAATGAAAAATATGCACCACACTTCAAATGATCCAGTCTGATTTCGTCCCATACATTTTCTGACACTAACCCAACTTTCCTAGTAACACTAGGGCTTGATAGAGGAATATTGGTCATTGGGTGAAATTATTACTGATTTATTTTTCAATGTACAAACCAAAAATGCAGCTGTTTCCAGAAAAGCCCAGAATACTATGAGCATATATGTTTTTATGTGTCATTGCAACCTCAGATACTTGGATTCTATACTTGCAGCACCATATTTCTTCAAAGGAATTCCAAATAAATATTTCTATGACTGTAATCTCAATTGCAAGGTCACAAGAAATTTAATCATTTCACAACTTTCAGGACACTCTGATTTATAGATTCTGAACAGTTTTAAAACTACGTTCTAAATTGTTCTTATTTGTAAAACCTAATTAACATTACACATTAAATACACATAATTCATTTTATCACTAAAAAGAAACCTTCCTCCCAAGGACTATAAATGTTCAAGCACGAAGGGACAAATTCTTGTGTATTTTATTGTGTTTCATTTTTCTTGTATATGCATTCATAAGAGGGTAAAGGGTACATTGTATGTTTCATGTAACTATAGCGAACAGTTTGAATTTCTTGGTACTATAAGTGAAGTCAAGCCATGTGGTCTGAGAACGTGCCTTGGCAACAAGGATATTACTAGCTAAGCAAAACCCTAAGCCAATGAAATTGCAGTGGAATTTTCCACAAGAGCTAGACCCACACTTGGGTCTTTGTATTCGAAGCTAGCTCTGGTTAATGTTATTCGCACCCCCACTATTG
>Ga0123355_10002182_pt1 | contig 27620 bp, 22 predicted proteins | sample TergutEmb28metaG_3_FD_89872 | JGI IMG/M metagenome (GOLD analysis project Ga0123355, IMG submission 89872) | Embiratermes neotenicus P1 segment gut microbial communities from Petit-Saut dam, French Guiana - Emb289 P1 | ecosystem: Host-associated > Arthropoda: Insects > Digestive system > Gut ... | reverse complement strand
ATTGGTTTTAGGAATTAAATTCCTAACAGGTTATCACAAACTGCGGTGTTTCTTTTTAGTGTTCTTCATTTTTTTTTTTCCATTTTCTTTGTTCAATCTATTTCTTCCCCCCCCCCCCCCAAGTTCTTTCAATTTGAGAGTAGAACAAAAACCTCTGAAATTAATTTGGAAACTAAAACTGGATATAATTTTGTATTCCAGCAGTGCAACATTCTTATTTAATAACAGAGTAATGAAGCCAAGAAGAGTTGTACTACACATAATGGAAGATGCTTGTAAAGAGACGTAGTATTGATGTCAGCATTCTTGTACCTTTTTTTCATATTCAAAAACGCATTTGTAGATAATTTTGATCTGTTGTAAATTTTTCTTTTTATTCCCTGTCTTTGTTATATATTTTTTTTCATTCTGTTTTCATAGAGGAATCGCAATGGTCCCCGTGGTTTCAAGTGAGGCAATTGTCAATGTGATCCTTTATAAAGGGGTCTAATGATGTATAGCGTTTCTAAAAGTAGAAACAAAAGGATGTTTCAAAAGTACTGTGTGATGTTTTTAATATTATAAACCCTACTAATTAAATCCTTTATTTTTTCATTGTGCATACAACATTTGGGTTACCCAGGCTTACTACCTGGTCTGTATTTGGATGTGATATAGCCATATTAATGCAGCAGTGATTAATCACAAAAATTTATTAATGTGTAGGAGGCACTGATTTCTTCCAAAAAGTTGTCATCAAATTAACATCCTTGAAAAAAAGGCATATTGTTAGGCATGTATCCCCTTTTCGTCATTTAATAATCTTCCCACAGAAAAAGAAGCTACAGTGGAGTCCAAGAATGGACATTGATAGTGGGAATCACAGCTACCTGCTCCCCCACTCTCCTTTTCGTATACTGCAGAGGAAGAAAGAGTGTGTGCAGTTGTGGAGGGTAGCAGGTGAAGGGAATCGGGAAGCCACTCCTGAAGGGATGCAGATGGTGAATGCAAATTTGTCACTTCTTTCATTGAGTCAGCTGTAACTAACTCTTCCTTCATAGCTTCAGTATACAGTTTGTTGCTAATAAATGTCATGTCAGTTAAGACCTTAAGATGGAATTGCTTTGTAATGTGCAAGGGCTATAAGATAACATTAATTATGAATTTGTGCATGACATCTTGAACTGCTAATTGATATTCTCAAGGTGCTATATACACATCAGATGCATCTGGAAAAGATTGCCCTTGTAATAAAAAACAATACATGCACTAGGGACCCAGAAACTTAAATTTGCATCAAAATTCATTGCATTTAGTGATGTGGTAAGCCAGATTTCACTAATCATTGTGTAAAACCATTATATCCAATTGTACAAGCTCATCTGGTCATTTGAATCGTGAACATTGAGAGCAAAACATTTCTTTACATCAAACATTTGACATACCGAGGGTAAGGTTTTTTTACTACCATAAAACTACAGAATGTCAAAACTGACATTCATGTTATTGAAGTAAATGACTAGAATGAGTATAAATAAAATTTGTTTATTTTTGGACACCTTTCATAGGATATTTGGGTGTTCCCCTTTCATGTTTTATGGATGAAGGTGCTGGTGTGTACTACCATAAAGAAAGCCCTTTTCATGCAATTGCAAATGTTTGTGTCACTGACACAGTCATTTGTGTTGTGTTTTGCATGTCATATGCTATGCACTGAATATAAATTGGCCTGACTTTTGCGAAAGTTTTGGTAACATTATTTCCATTACAAGTACTTCGCAAGACAATCACAAATGAACACTCTTTGCTCAATTGTAGATACTTCACACTTCGAGCATCGTTGTGTTAGTAGCAGATGAGATGGCTCATCTCACAGTCAACTCATGTTGCCTAAACAAGCTTGCATTTTCCTATGCTCTGGGAACTGATGCTTTGTCATGTGAATTTGTTGGCACAAAACCCTTAATTCACAATGCACATTTTTTGGTGCAGGTAAATAAAGATGAAAGTAACAATGCTTGGTGTGCATGTGAATTTGCAGGACCCTTGCAATAAATTTGCATCCCACAGGTTGGCAACCACTGTTTTAAACCATTTATTGAACTTTGCAAAAGCATCATTAATCAGTTTTCAAAAGCGGTCTGTTTATAGAGGCACTATGTAATGATCCTATTATTATCAAACAATGTACGTGTGCAATACTTAAGAGTTGGACAGGACATTAGGCGGTGGGTCTTTGATGTATATGATAGAAAACAGGTAACCAGCTATGGAATCTTGAACTATCATTTACAGTGCCCTCTTTTCAGTAGGTGTTACAGTTTGAATTTGGTGGTTTTATTGTTTAGTATTTGCCACTTGTAACTGAGTTTGTATGATTCAATCCACTGTCCTGCTTTGCTTGAATTCCATATAAATTCCATTTGTCATGATTAACAATGTCAAAAGCTTCGGTCGGGTCAGTAAATAACCCACTAGTGTGCGTTTATTGTTACAGGCTTGTAAGACTTTCTGAGGAAGTTATTAAAGGTTTTATCTGTTGATTGACCTTTTCAGGATCCAAATTTTTGGGTGAAGGGGCTAAGGCGTGGCATTAACCACCCATCCTCATCTAGCACCGAATTTAAAGAAAGAGTATAGCTATAGCCGTACTCCTCATTGGGCCTTCTAGGCTGAATTTTACCTCCATCAGAAAGGTATGTCTACAGATGTGAAATGTGCTTCATTCAGACGGAGAGCAGTAATACTATTGATATGTCAAAAGCTTTGTGCTCTTAAACTTGCAAAACCCTACAAACAGATTCATTTGCATCTGAACACATACATACTGCAATTTTCAATTAATTATTGACCCAGCGCATACAAACTTGCACCGTGTATACTGTGCGCATGGGAAGTACAAAGTATGAATTTTCAGGAAAATCGCTCCAGTGGAAGCTGAGGTACTGCGAAAAATGTATTTTGTATTCAGGTAAAGTGCTTTTAATTATTGACCCAACCAAACTACACTTGCATCCTTTGTAGCGCATGCGTGGAGTGTGATGTACGAATTTTCATGAAAATCCCTTCAATGGAAACCGAAATGCAGCCGAAAAGGTAGTTTGTACCCGGGCAAAGTACCCTTAGATATTTGGCAACCAAACTTTCGCCATTTGTAGCACATGCGTGTAACATGTGCGTTATGAATTTTCAGGTAAATACTGCCGAGGAGGAACATTGCTCTTCCAGTTAAGTCTCCTTAATTATCGACTAATCGCAACCACACTTGCATCGCTTGCAGCCCATGCGTGGAGAGTGTGATGTATGAATTCTCAGGAAAATTCCTCCAATGGAAAGAGATAAGCCGACGAAGTCCGACGTACTCCAAGTGCCTTGAATTAGTGACCCTTCACAACCAAACTTGCAGCGCGCGCGAACGTGAAGAGTGCAACGTATGAATTTTCAGGCAAATTCCTCCTATTGTAGCTGATATAAAACCGGAACTGTACTTCGTACGCAAAGTAAAGTGTTCTTAATTATTGGCCGATCGCAACCAAACTTTCGCCCAGCGTACCGCAGGCGTGTAGAATCCCTCTAATGGAAGTCGAGTTACAGCCCTAAAGGTACTATGTAGTACGAATAAAGTGCTCTCATTATTGATCGTTCGGAACAAAACTTGCGCCTTTTGTGGCGCATGAGTGGAGAGTATCGGGAAATTCCCTCCACTGGAAACCGAGGTAGGGCCGAAAAGGTGCCTCGTCCTGCAAGTAAAGTGCCTGTAGTACATAACTCCGCACACATTGCGCCCCATACTTTCCATGATAGTGATCACAGAACTTATATAGTGATCACAGATCATATATAGTGATGATGTTGTGATCATCACGGATTATACACATCACAGAATACCAAGCACCGGATGCATTAATCCATGATGGCTGTTAGGATGTAGGCTGTGATCGTGAGTGACGTGTGGTAGGGCCGAACAGTAATTTTGCGGAGTTGGGATGATCCATGATTGGGACTCTGTGAGGTACAGTAAATGGCGGGAATGGCTGTAAACGTCGGAATAGGAAGGTGATACATTCTTTGTTGTAGTGAACGAACCTATGAGTTCTTTACAGTGGATGTCATTTAAAACTACGAGCCATTCAAGCGGAAAATGTTCGTATGCTGGAAAGAATAAATATACTGCCGGAAAGTTGACAATGTCTTCGCATCACGGATCGCCATTTTCATCGGCGTATTTACACGATGAATATGATTTCGACGATGAAAATAATGACGAAGACTTGGACGAAGACCGTGAAAATGATGACCAAGAAGAAAGCGATGAGGGTATGTGTTTAATTTTGCATTTGTTTGAGATTTACGTGGTTGTATACCATGCACACTTCGGTTAACCTCTGTGATAGGTTAAGGGTCAGATAATAGTGTCGGCCTTACATACGCGCATACGTACGTACATACATACATTCCATGGATCCTTTAGTGTGTCACAAAGACAATAGAGTGTGGAACAAGTCATAAATTCACAAAATATACCTAATTTGTTATAATGTAACTATAACTGCGCGACGAACTGCAGTAGCATTCGGCGGAATGTCACGAACGTTCTCACGGTAATTTTGGCCCAATAGAGTTACTCCTTTTGAGGTTGAAAGACCTGGTGACAATGTTACCAGTAACTTTGTTAGATTCTTGAGTTTATTTTCCTTAAACGTAGTTATTCTAGGACTAGTAAACTGGTAACTCTTGATTACGTTCTGATTTACCAAGAGAGGCCCTGCACCGTAAATTCCACTCTTATCCATTTTGGCAGTTCATTTAGTGGAAAGGATTTACAATGGGGAATTAGTACAGAATAGGAACCCAACTTGTTTCCTGTCTAATATGGAAGTGTTTGCAGTTCTGCATATACCAACACCTTTTACGAGGTATGTGGGTAAGAGAAGCAACATATACTGTCGAACCTGTTAATATAAGTGTAATATATATATACCCCAAATTTAAGGTTTGGAATTCACATTGGGATGGTGGTTATGGACATTGTGATGATAACATCTCATTTTTGCCATGGTAACTAAAGTATGCAGGAAGCTTGCTCTGTAACCCAGTCCTGACACCAAATTGCAGTTTGTGTCAGTAAAACAATTGTCAGGACTTGGTCCATGTAGAATGACAGTGTTCGTTTGACATGAGTTTGTCAGTAGAATGAAACCTGAAAATCTGACCTTGTTGGAATATGTTAAATGAAACCACAAGGTTTCTTAATGTGTAACAGTGTGGAATGGGTATTTCTGTAGCAAAACTAGACTGTTAGCAGTTGCTTATTGATAAATGCTGTGTAGGATAGTTGGCTGAATGATATTTGCAATGTTTCAGCATGAACATGATAGTACAGTGGTGGGTTATATGGTACCCGAATTTGTGTGTTGCTGGTAACATGTCATGCTTTGGATATATTGTAAGTAAATGCTTTGGTGCTTGGTTGCAGCCAGCATCCGTGCACAAACCAGATGTGTAACCATGCTTTATAGAAGCTGAAATTGCTTGTTCTTTGTGAAATATGGAGGAAGATTTATGGACATTGCTCAGAGCTATGAATATAGCATAAATCATAATATATAGCAGTAGTAAATACATTTTGTTTAATATGTTTCAGAATGATTCTCAGGTGGTATGTGAAGTAACTGATACTATGGTTCATACAGTTTGCTTTGTAAATGTGTCCAAAGCATAACACTGTTGTGTACACATGCACACACTCACACACACACACACACAATCTTACGAATATGAGAGTACTTCAAGTTTGTGTCTTCTTTTATGTATGGGAGGAGTCCAAAGGTACCTGTTCCTTTGTTACTGTCATCACCACTTGCCCATTGGTAGTGCAATTGCTTACACATTTATGCTTGCACAAATGTGACACCAGACTGGTCTTCTTAATTTCTTATGTTGTATAATTTTAATTGAGATTGATTGCAGTTTGTCTGCTGTTTAAGTATCTGGTATAGTCTGCTTTGACATCTCTTAGTCCCTAGTTGGTGACCCCACTGTAGCATTTACAGTGTTGTTGAATGTTTCATTGGCAGCTTTTAGAGTTCTAGCATCTTCGAATTCTTCAATGATATCTGCTTCTGGATTGTCACATAAATTATGGGGTTGCATATTGCATAATTCTGCATTTGGCACAAACTTTCCCATATTTTTTCATAGTGCTTACTAAATGCATCATCTGTGGTTGTGTGATTCTTAGTTGTTCCCCACATGTGGGTGTCTCTTTTTATTAAAAGAATTGGAACACAAAAAAAATTTAAATCACCTGCATTATTTGGTAGAAAAAACAATACACCACAATGTGAAACATGTATGGAATAGATATGTATTGTTTAGAAGTTGTTAACTCAAATTTGATAACAGTATAACTGACAAAATTGGTTGCAGTACTGTTGTTTTACAACAGGACATTGTCTGTCATTATACAGAAGCACTGGAATTATTCAAATTACAGTACTGGGACAGCAAGTTGTGGCCTGTTGCAGCTTATTTTCTGTATTTGTACAGCCATTTATAAGGAAAACTATTGAAACTTATTTGATATCAGGAGTGCACAAATCCCAGGTGCCTGTTAACCTTGGTGACCAAATTTTGTATGTGATGCCAGCATTTTCAGCATCATTATTGCACTTCTTGTTTACATAAAAAATGTGTATTAGTTCACATGCACCAATCAGAAAGCACCAAGGAACAGAGAGGATTAGAGGTCACTTCAGAACTGGGTTTTAAGTATGGATGTTGCGTGAATGCCACCCTTATGTTACATAAAATGCCTCCTAGATTTTTTAAAATTTGTGGACCCCTGCCTTATGTCATTAAGAACACCTTTATTGCCATCAGTTTAGAGAAAGCCAAGAAAGTTTTCCACAAAGACATTTTTTTCTTAATCTTTTCATTACCTATGCTTGTGTCTTGTAACCGAACAACATGATTAATTCCTGTAATAAATGTTTTTAGAGTTCCACCTTCATACTTTCATTGTATGTGAGGCAGATTTTAATCTTTAATGTTTAACTTTTGGGGGATTTTAAATTGCATTTGTTGAAAGGTTTAAATTCATATTTTTAGTTTAATGACCTTGCAGTGCCATAGTGTGGTAATGCAGTTCTGTCATGTACCAATTTGAGAGATCATTGTCATTCTTTTAAAACAAGCCAAGTTTTAGCAGTGCCAAGTAGAACAGACTTCGATTCAGATTTATGATCTTGCATGATGAAAATTTCCAATGTTTTTAGAAGTTTTTAATAACACTATCTCCTGAAATATTTGAAACATAGTTATGAAAGTTTGCGCACATTCATTTCTGATGTGTTACGGTATGTGATGCAAATTGTTATTAATATCAGAATGGTGAGTTTGTAAACTGTGCTTGTTTGACATGAAGTGCAATGCCCCTTCATTTTTCAGACACTGAAGAAGCGAGTGAAACAGATATGGGGAAATCAGAAGAATACACTGAAATTAAAGAACAGTAAGTGCAGTTGTGTTTCATGATCAGTGTGATTTATTGACCCCCAGTTTGTGATAGTTATATGGTTTTGTTTGGTGTACAGAATGTACCAGGACAAACTGGCCAGTCTGAAAAAACAGCTCCAGCAGCTGAAAGATGGTACACATTCTGAGTACAATCGAAAACTGAAAAGACTTGATGCTGCTTACAAAGAAAGGTGAGCCGTCTAGTATGTAAGCATTGCTTAAGACGTAACACTGTCATAGCAGTCCCGCCATTGGACATGGTTTATTACCATATCCTTCCACCTCTTACCTTTAGTTATATTTATAATAGCTCATGTAGTGCAGTAGCTATAATGACAGAATTATTAAAAATTATTTGAACTTTTTGTAACAAAATTTAAATGTGTTATTATTTAATGTTACAAGATTTCATTGTTTCCATCTATAACTGATCTAATTTCATACCACTCTTCATTCCTTACTGTTAAAGTACAGTGGATTTTTATTAACTTCTGTTTTCCTTTAAGCTCGTGGTTCCGTGCATCGTAATCCAGTGTGAATAAAAATCCAGCCAGATACAACAGTTTGCAGATATTTCTTTACTGCAAAGCTACTCTTTGCTTTGCAGTAAATAAATATCTGCATACTGTTGTATCTGGTTGGATTTTTATTCACATTACTGTTTTCCTGTTCCCATTCAGCACAGCAGTATATTTTCTAATGCATTACTTGTCTTAGTATTCTCGAAATTGAGGTTGTAAGCATGCTGTATTATTTGCTAGTAAGGAGGTTGGTCTAGAAGTAAATACTGAGAACACTGAGTATATGTCTTGATGAACAGAATACAGGACAAAATCTTGACATAAAGATGGGTAATGAATCCTTTTAAAATGTGTGGAAAATTTCGAATATCTGTGAAAGACACTAACCATTCAAGGTCACTGACTGAATGCAAGACATGCCTACTACAGTACAGTACAGAATTTGTTACATTCTTCATTGGCTTTCTAAGAATTATAGATTATAGAATACGTAACTATAATTCTGCTGCTGTTTTGTATGGATGTGGAACTTGGTCCTCATGCGAATGAAAGAACATAGGCCAAGGATGCCCAGACATTTTAGCTCTTGAAGATGAGACCAACACATTGTCTCAAAATGTTGGCCACTGACTACCAACATCCCTGAAGAGTGGAGACCTCATATGCTGAGGATATTCTAAAATAGGGCGTTGAAGAAAATGTTTGGGTGTAACAGGCAGGAAGTAACAGGAAACTGAAGAAAATTTCATGATAAGGATCTTCATGGTTTGTACTCCTCAATGGCTATTATAGCGTAAAGAAGTTAAGAAGAGTGAGATGGGCACTTCATGTGAACTGATGAGTTTTGGACTGTTATGAGGATATTGCACTTTTTTGCAGTCACATATCCATGTATTTATGTCTGTATACTACAGAAATTTTCTTCCCCATTCTGTATAGTTTCTGGTGTATCACAAAGTTCCATCCAAGTCCCCATTTTGCTATATATTTTTATTAATGATCTATGTGTCAGAATTTGCTACTGTTTTTTTTTAATTATATGCTGCTGATCAGAAAACATGTTGAGTAATCAATTGGTGGTATGTGTTACAAAAGTGATGTCAAAAAAATGACCACCTCACTATTTTGAAAATGAATGTTATTTCTTGTACTCATAAGACAAGGTATTATGTTGTAGATCCAATTCTGTGTGTCAACTGTGAAAGATCTCAACATTACACTTGATGAAAGTGCATTTCGGAGTTTTAGGACTCCTTTGTTTCATAACATACCATTTTTCTTTGTTGAAGGATTTTATAATTTTATACATTGCTTTAATATTAGGAGCTTGTATATGTCAGGTTCACCTACAACAGCAGCCAGGGAATTAGCAAGATATAAATCAGATTTAGTGGGTGTACAGGAGGTTAGGTGAGCCAAAGGTGGCACGGTTAGAGCAGGGAATTATTTTTTTGTATGGAAAAGGAAACAAAAATCATCAATTGGGAACAGGATTTTTTGTACACTACAGAATATTGTCAGCAGTTAAGAGAGTAGAGTTTGTTAGTGATAGGATGTCCTATATAGTTCTGAGAGGTTGCTGGTGTAAAATTGTTTTGAATGTGCATGCACCAAGTGAAGAAAAAAGTGATGATTCAACACACAGTTTTTATGATGTCATTAGAGCAGGTTTTCGATCATTTTTGTACATACCATATGAAAATTCTGCTAGAAGATTTTAATGCAAAAGTGGGGGAGAGAATATTTTCAAACCGACAATTGGGAATGAGAGTCTTCATCAGAGTAGTAAAGATAATGGTGTTAGAATAGTAACCTTTGTCACATCCAAGTATTAGTTGTTAAGAGCACTATGTTTCTGCACCAGAACATTTATAAGTACACTTGGAATTCTCCTGGTGGGAAGACTTACAACAGATTGATCACATATTGATAGAGAGGAGATGGCATTTGAGTATACTTGATGTACGATCTTGCAGGATGAGCTGACTGTGATACTGATCACTATCTGGTGGTTGCAAAGTTAGGGAAGGATTGGCAGTAAGTAAACATGCAGCACAGAAGTTTGATGTAGAAAAATGTAATCTCAGGAAGCTAAATGAGCTGGAGGCTAGGAAACAGTATGAGATTAAGATCTCAAACAGGTTTGCAACTTTGGGGAACTTAAGTGATAGCAAGGACATAAATAGGGCTTGGGAGAACATTAAAGAGAATATCAAAACCTCATCTTAAGAGTCAAGGTCTGTAAGAATTGAAGCAGCATAAACTATGGTTTTATGAAGAATGTTTATATTTTTTGGATGAAAGGAAGCATGTTAAAATGCAATGGTTACAGGATCCAAACCAAAGCAATGTAGCTGATCTAAACAATGTAAGATGTGTAGCTAGTAGACATTTCATGTTCAAAAAGAAGGAATATCTGAAAGCTAAAATTGTTGAACTTGAAATTAGCATTAAGATATAAAATATCAGGGACTTGTATAGGGGCATCAATGACTTTAAGAAGGTTTACCAGCCTAGAACTAATATAGTAAAGGATGAGAACGTTGAATTGGTTACAGACTCACACAGTATTTTGGCTAGGTGGAAGAACCATTTCTCTCAGCTATTGAATGTGCATGGGGTTAGTGATGTTAGGCAGACAGAAATACATACAACAGAACCACTAGTGCCTGAGCCAAGTATCTATGAGATTGAGATGGCTACTGGAAAGCTAAAAAGACACAAATCACCAGGTATTGATCAAATCCCAACAGAATTGATTAAAGCAGGGTCGTAGAACAATTTGTTTTGAGATCCATAAACTTATTAATTCTATTTGTAATAAGGAGGATTTGCCTGAGGAGTGGAAAGAGTCTATCATTTTACCTAGGAACTATAGAGGTATATCATTCTTGCCAACTACATACAAAATTTTGTCCATCACCCCGTTGCCAAGGTTAACTCCATATGAAGAGGAAATTATTAGGGATCATCAGTGTGGATTTTGATGCAACAGGCCAACTACTGATCACGTATTCTGCATTTGTCAAATACTTGAGGAAAAATGAGAATAGAGTGAAACAGTGCATCAGCAATTTATATACTTATAGAAAGCTTATGATTTATTTAGGAGGGAGGTCTTGTATTATATTCTGTATGAGTTTGGTTTCCCTATGAAACTGGTGATGCTAATACAAATGTGTCTGAATGAAACATATAGCAGAGTCGGGGTAGGCAAGAATTTGTCTGACACGTTTCCCTTTTAAGAATGGTTTGAAACAAGGAGATTTTTTATCACCACTGCTTTTCAACTTTGCTTTGGAGTAACTTATTAGGAGGGTTGAGGTAAACCAAGAGGACTCAAAATTAAATGGTACACATCAGCTTCTGATTTACGCTGATGATGTTAATATATTGGGTGGAAGTGTACATACTATATAGAAAAAAGCAGGGTCTTTAGTATTTGCTAGTAAGGAGACTGGCCTAGAAGTAATGTTGATAAGACTAAGTACATGGTCATGTCTCGAGATCAGGATGCACGACGAAGTCACAATATAAAGATTGATAATAGTTCCTTTGGAAGGATATAAGAATTCAAATGTTTGGGAACAACCGTAACAAATCAAAATTCTATTCAGGAAGAAATTAGGAGCAGATTGAAGTCAGGGAATGCTTGCTATCGTTCGGTGAAGAATCTTTTGTCTTTCTGTTTGCTATCCAAAATTTAAAGATTAAGATATACAGAACTATAATTTTACCTGTTGTTTTGTACGGGCGTGCAATTTGGTTGCTCATATTGAAGGAGGAACGTAGTCTTAGGGTGCTTGAGAATGGGGTGTTGAGGAGAATATCTGGGCCCAAGAGGTATGAGGTAACAGAAGTGGAGAAAACTACATAATGAGGAGCTTAATGATCTGTACTCCACACCCAATATTATTCAGGTGATCAAATCAAGAAGAGTGAGATGGGTGGTGATTGTAGCATGTTTCGGGGAGAGGAGAGATGCATACAGGGTGTTAGTAGGGAAACCTGAGGGTAAGAGATCACTAGGAAGACCCTGGCATAGATGGGAGGATAATATTAAGATTGGTCTTCAGGAAGTGGGATGGGGGTGAAAGGACTAGATTGATGTGTCTCAGGATGTGGTAACGAACCTTCAAGTTCCCTAAAATGTGAGGAATTTAATGAGAATGGGTTAGCTTCTCAAGAAGGACTGGACTCTGCTGCATGGAGTAAGTAAGTAAGTATACATTGCTTTAATTTGGTCAAAGTTTGCATTTCCCAGGAATAGCTTCACATTGGCTGATTCCAGTAAATATCAAATGGATTTTTTTTGTATAGTTCCTCGAAAACCTTTCTTATGACTGGAAGCATTTTGTGACACCGTTCTTGTCTGCACTACAAACATAATAACTAGCAGAAAATTTTAGTGTTAAAACCCTAACATTTTCTGCAAGAAGTGGGTATGCTGTTGGCCAAAGGAGTTTCACTTGTCACAGTTTTACTGCTACTTTGGTTTAATATACACAGAACATTACTTTTTCATGTAATCTGATGTGTGAATTCAAATTTTGGTTATGCTAATTGAAACACTTAAAAATGCTAGTTCTTTTAACATTTTCAGGTTGCGTCTTAATATTATTCATAAGGATTATTTGATAGAGTGTGTTGAAAGGGACTACATAATTGAGAAGAAAGCTGCAGCAAAAGAATTCGAAGAAAAGAAAATAGAACTCCGAGAAACTTTGATTTCAGATATGGAAGAGAAACGTAAACTCATAGAGTCTGAACGTCACACCATGGAACTGACAGGAGATTCAATGGAGGTGTGATATGAATAGATATAATAAATAGCTTATTTATGCACAGAGTAGCAAGGTAGTCGATTTATTTATAGAATTTAGATATATATTTTTGGTAGGACTGGTTTGTTCCAAATGTGCGTGGTGGTGTACTAAAACCTCAAGTACTAGTTACACAGAACACTGAGGAAAGTCAGAAAGAAATGCCTTCTTTTTTTATGAGTGAAGTTCCTGAAAATCCTTTGTCATTTTATAGTAGTTGTGGCCATTTTGACAGATGGCAGCACCACATTTCATTTAGAACAGCAGAGATTTATGTGCATCTAAGGCAAGCAGTGATTGATTTCTTTATTGCTGAGGGTGAACAGCTGATTTGTATATATGAATGTTTTCTCAGAAGGTATGGTGATGCAACTGTGTATGTATGTATTGTTTGGTGATGGGTATGACAGGTTAAAAATGCTGAAACAGAAGGAGCAGAACTTTGTGACAAACCACAGAGTGGTAATTATTAAATGACACATCTCTGTTGTGTTCTGATGCATCGATACATTTGTTGACTGTAATAGATCGGTATAACCACAGAGTGGTAACTTGTACTGCAGTGATACCTAACAATGTGTGCTGGAGTGATGAACTGTTATGTGGTGATCATCACATAACAACAGATGAATTGTGTTCCATCCTCTCTATAAGTAAAGGAATGGTAATGGCAGTTACTGAAGAGCTTGGCTGTTCAAAATTCTGTGCTCATTGATTACTGTGAATGCTGACAGATGCAGATGTTAAGGCAGGGAAAGCAGTTGCCACGGATCTTTTGGAGTAATGTGATACAGGAGGTTGAGGCCTTCCTGTTGCGTATTGTCATAGGACATGGAACCTGGATCAGTCATTTTAAACCTGAATCCAAGCAACAGTCGATGGAGTGACATCGACAACATCACCAAGAAGCAGGAATTCAAGAATGTGCCATCAGCAGGTAAAATGGCTGCAGTCTGAGGATGAGAAAGGTGTTATTCTTGGCAACTTATTACTTAGGGGGCAACGATGTACTCTAACTGCTATATTGAAACACTACGAAATCTGAATGCTTGCCCTCATCAAGTTTGTCCCACAAGAAGAGTGTTGAAGTGTTGCTCCTTCATGACAGTACCTGACCACACATGTTTGCACACCACTACAACCATCACAAAATTTGTTTGGCAGTGATGCTGCACCCACCCTACGGTCCTGACCTTACACCATCAGATTTTCTCCTGTTTGGTCCTTGAAAGGCATTCTGTGATGACTTACAACATTATGCATGTGGTGAGGCACTGCAGAATGTTTTATGCTAATGGCTGCACAGGAAAGAAAGCAACTTTTACTTGGTGGGAGTACATGTTCGTGTTCAAAGGTGGAAGAAGAGCTGGCAACATTGGAGATTAACCTGGAAAATACCTATGTCTCCAGCAGTGTTGTGGTGAAGTTGCCTGAAATTTTTGTATGTTTGACTTGATAGTGGCTTGAAACAAAGAAAAAAGGCATTACTTGCTGACTAACTCTTTTATGTTGTTAACCTTTTCATGATTAGGAATAGGGGTTTCATTTAAGAACATACCCTTCCGAATTATATTTTTGCAGGATATTGAACTAATCAAGATGTTCTGACATTTTGTATTTGTAGTACACTGCATCTTGACATGGTGTTTGTTACAAGTTACTGTGGAAAAATGTGGGAGTCAGAATTCAAGATTCTAGCTCTTCTACCATAAGCTGTGCAATTTTATTTGCACACAGAGGAAGTATGACAGTTGTGGCTGCGTATATTGATGTTAATGGGGGAAAATTTGGTTATTGTCTCTACACTGGTAGATTAAAATGTGCCCAGAAGTTGCCAGAATCCTCTATTATAATTATCTTTCAGCCGTATGTTATTCGTGGCATGAGTAATTTTTTAAATGAGATTGAGTCCATTGTCCCATAAGGTGATTAGGAAATTTATGTCATGGCTGTAAGTAATTCCTGTTCCAGGTGAAACCTGTCATGACACGTAAACTCCGCCGACGTCCAAATGACCCAGTTCCAATTCCAGAGAAGCGACGCAAACCACCGCCAGCGCAACTTAACTATCTGCTGGATGAGAAGGAGATTGAAGGAGATTTGAAAGTAATCAGTCGAGGGAAGCTGCTTGGTCCTGTTAGAAAACCTGGTATTTTCATAAAATATCGTATATAAAACTTTTTTCATTTTAGGGAAGAGTGTGTTTCAGCAAGACCCCATAACTGTATGAATGTTAGTAAGTAAGATGACTAACTGTAGGCTGGGCAACCAAGGTTTTGTACCCAGCAAGGTCAGGAATTTTTCTGTTTGCCATCACATGCAGAATAGCATGGGGCCCATACAGCCTAATTGTTTCTGTGCACCGCAACAAGTTTCCTTCTCTGGGTAATATGGCCAGAGAACGTAGCTGATGTGTCAGTTTTGTCTAGAGTTAAAATCTATTTACTGGTTTACTTTAACCTGAAAAAAGTTTGGTGTAAAATCTTGTATTAATATCATTATTTTGTTCTTGCACATAATAAACACAAATACATCAAGATAGAAATGAGAAGTGGATCCATTTTTTGGCTTGAGCAGATGGTGTGGCAGTACTGTTTTCAGTAAAGTGAGGCATTAATTGGATATAATGTTTGCAGCACTTCTGCCTTCTTCTGGCATTTCATCTCTGGGACCTTCACTCTCTGATAATTCTGTTCCTGACACTAGAATAGAAGATGGAAAGTTGCTGTATGAACGAAGATGGTACGGAAAAATTTTATAATGTTGTGAAGAGTTGTGTTGCACATAATATTATTTAATAATTTATTATTTTTTTTGTAGCTAATCCTTCTTTCTACTGTTAGGCATCTTCATAACAGTTGAGGTTGTAATGGCAGTGAATATTAAGATCATTGTATGTGGAGGTGTGGCAACATAGTACGGTATATGGGTATGAACTACGTGGTGTTTTCCCAGAAGACCACAATTTCTGATATTTATGAAGGTTTTTTTGGGGGAGTTAAACTTTAATATTGACTTCTGATTTACAATTTCCCGTACCCAAAATATTAAATGTTTTGTAGTTATCTATACATCCATTAAAATACCCAGCATTTGTGGTTGCCTGTTTTATTGCTTGTAATCAGTAATCCTGTATATCACCAAGTTGTTGGTGGTATGTAATTAAAAAAGTGTGCAGATTGCCAAACCACTTGCAGCAGCTTAAAACACAATGTCTGTACAGATATATTACACATGACATTGGAAGCTCATGTATTATATAGGTGTTACTTTTCTGTAGAATAATAATAATAATTTACTTTTAAAACACTGTCTTGAACAAAGTGCTAGTTCAAATGCCATATTATTCTCAGCAAAGACAACTGAAAATTTTAGATTTTATAGATGATAACATAAGAATGACAGCAACATTCCTGTCCATAAGGTGAATACCAGGAATTTTGCAAGGTGAATTCTTCTGTTTTGATCCATTTGCTGTGCATATTCTGTGATTGAAATAATCAGGGTCAACTGACAGTGGTGGAGTATAGACATGATTCATAACATGACCCTGTAGCAAAAGTCCATAGTGGTTGATTCTAAAACTCTAGGGGTTATAGTTGAGCATATTCTTGGATGATCCACCTTCCAGGACTGTTAAAATTCCCATGTCATATGCAACATCTTCTTAAAAATATGACCAGCCAAGTTAGGAAGTAACATATTTTTATCTTGATGGAAGACATCCCGTTGTGTTTCATGAATTATTAACATAATAGAGAAATACAGTCTAACATGGCTGTTTTATTTTAAAAAACTGTGGATTTTATAGTTATGTGAAATTGCTGCATTGGGTCAAAACATGTGGCAGCGGTATATACGAGCAAAATCTATAAAGTTGTTTTGTTAGACTGAATTTCTTTATTGTATTACCGTTTTAACTCGCATGCAAGATGAGTTTTTTTCCTTAAATGTGGTGCTTAAATTTGTGAGGTTGTATTAAATTTGCGTATGAAGCGCCAAACCACATCGCACCAATCCAAGGCCTGCATCACCAAATTGCTATGTGTAGACAAATGAGAGAACATAGCATGGCTATAGTTAACTCACACAATCTTATTTTTTCAGACATAGTGTAATTTTTTAAAAAGGCACGTCATTTCAGAAGCTGGCTATGTTTTTGCCTTCAGGCAAAGAATCTCCTAACCTGGCAGGCTCCTTCAATTAAACTGTCATGTCATTGTGCCCTACTGAAACAGTAAACTTGTTAAGATATGTGCCCAAGAACAGATCTAGTCAGAGGGTAATAACAGGAAAGTGGGTATTGGAAAATTAAAAATTAAGTACAAAACTCGAAAATAAAACCTTGACCAATCTACAAATTAAAAACCATAAAAAGAACCAAGAACTCAGACTGATCAGACCACAGACACAACACAGAGATCCAGAACACAAACATTTAAAATTCTTAATACCATTAACACATTGTCTGAAGTAAATTGTGAAACTCTTCATGGGTTAAAATAAGTTTAAACCAAGAAATATAAATATATTATTTAGTCAGTGTGGATGAGAATAGCATGGCACTGCATCACACCCAAAGTGATTGTGAAGGGTTTTGAGAAGTGTTGTATACCCAATGCAATGGATGCAACTGATAATTATATGTTGTGGAATGATATTATAGAGAATGGGAATGTAAGGAGTGATTGTGAGGAAGATGGACCTGCTGACTGTGTAGATGGAGACAGTGACACTACTTGGTAAAGGTAGATAGAATCCGACGTGCTTGTATACTAAGTGTATGAAATGAATAGTAAAATATTTTCTTTTAGCAAACATTTTAGTTTTGTGGGGTTGTCTTAGATTTGGATCAAAATATTTTCCATTGGCCATGATGTTTTATTTGGGGTGCTGTCTTGGATTAAAGTTTTGTTGCATTTGGGTAAATATGGTATTAATATGATTTTAGTTTGTGCTTCAGTTCATAAAAACTTCAGCAGGAAGTTTATTGAAGTGAGATTTAAAGTTTTCATGGCTGTGACTCTGAAAGTGGCTGTGTTGTAGGATGTGACATCAAGTACATGTAATTTATTAGACAGGAACCAACATCTTGGAGGAAGATTGGTACCTGTCTACCAACCTATATGGTATTGCTTCCTGGAAGACAGCAAGCTTTTATAGTGTCTTCAGAATACATTGTAAGAGCATATTCATGTCTGTAATTACTCTTTGTTGTCTTCATGAGAAGACATGATGTACAGGATGCCCTCCACTATGAAGATCAGAGCAGATACAGGTCTCTGTGTGTGTGTGTGTGTGTGTGTGCGTGTGTGCGCGCGTGCATGCAAGGACCTGGTACTTGTACATGAAAATAAACTACTTGTCATCGGCACCATCTCACCCTCTTCACTTGCATTTTCTTTGTTGCCCATTTCAGGGCTTTGTCCTTTATTCTGAAATTCATTTTTGTTGAATTCAAGGTATTGGGTTATTATAAATGAGGTCTAAATGCTGTGTATGAGCTTCATTGATAGTAGTTGCAACATCCAAGCAGTGTACTTAATTGAAACATATGACAAGATTTCTGGTTCATTTAACCCTTCAAGGATGCAATGTAGCCTGTTTTTATTTACAGACCCATTTTGTACCACCCAGAAATCACTCTGTCTTGGTTATAAAAATGAAACAGTTAATGCTGTATATGGAAATAATACTGTTTTTTCTGAGATCAATACCAAACACAGGAACACACACTGTGGTCAGAAGCTAGACACTGTAAATGTTAAAACTGGTGGTATATGGAGTAACCATTAGGAGATAACAGGTTAATGCAGTCATTTAGAATTCACTATTTCAAGCCATTAAAAGTCTTATGGTAAGAGAGGAACATAGACTTTATTTATAATATGATTCCATCAAAAATGTTCTGAGTTTGGCTGGGAATCAGAGGACCATAACAAAAAATTTTTGTTTCAGAACATTCACTTTGTTCAAGATGGCTTGTTACTGTGTGCTTGCTTTGTAATAATTCTATATGTGTAACTATTGTGAAATTTGATACTGCTGTTGGTTCATAGTCCTGTCTTGTACTTAGGGTGCAGTAATGTGATTTGGTATGAAAAAAAAGTGGTGACTGTGCTGCACAATTCACAGTGTTTTCAGGTAGTGTTGAATCTTGAATGATGTTGTGGACATTAACTCTTCATCATGGTTTTGCAGCTGTATATCAAGCATTTGAACATTTTACTTGTGGTTTGCCGTTCACTGTACATTCTACTGCAGACTGCACTGTTATTGCCTCGAACCACAAAGCCAAGAAACTTACCAGGATGTTGTTTGAACAGAGCTAAGACAAAAACACTAGACTCCTTTCACGTGAAATATGAATAAGGAAGAGAATGACCAGCCAGAGAAATAAAGTTTCTGTGCTGGCTGTGGCATCATATTCAGCATGTAATTGTAATTCGTCACATGAACAGACCTCTCTTTCTAACGACACTATCAATTCCGCCCTACGACATCAGGATGTAGGTCGGGCCAAGGACTTATCAACACCCCTGGGTAGCCGTTTGCAACATATACAAAGGAGAAGAGATCGATGGATATGTATGGCAGCAGACTGCAAAATGTCACCCTTTCATATTTCACTCTCGTATCAGAAAATGGCCAGGTGTTGCAGTGGGTAAGATGTACAGTGTTATGGCCTTTCTCATGCCGCAAGGCATTTTTAGAAGCCAGCATGAAAGTCGTACATACTGCCTGTTCTTCACTCTTGCCATTCTTTGTTATTTTTGTGTCTAGAATGTTACTTCCAAAAAGTTTGGAACTGAATTTTTATGTCATTGCCAGTTCCACATTAAATGGATATAAAAATGCCAACATACTTTCCAGAATTAATCCAGCCCTTTTACACTGGAGCAAAAGAAGTCAACAGTTTCTACCTTGCAAACAAGAAATATGCTGTAGACATGAAATCGTGTCAGTTATGTTAATCTGTTACATAAGGTATATAGTTTTCCATAATGTATGCAGAACTGTCTAGCCAGTTTGTGAATTTTGGCACTAAATCAGCAGCAGTAATGCTGAAACGTATGGAGACTTTGTTGTTTTGCAGTCACACACACTGGTGAAGAGTTTCAATAATTATGTTGAGTTAGCACAGTTCTTGAAATTGAAGGAAATATTATGTTGCCTAATTATGTTGTGTCAGCAGAAAAAATTTTCCAGCCACTGTGAAAGCCAAAACATACTAAAGAAAGGAAAGTGATTTGGTCAACACACAGTACACAGAAGTAAGGAAGACAAAAGTCGTATACTGTGGCTGACAACAACATTGGAGGGCTGGACATAAAAAGATAACTGCTCTGATCATACCTGCTGGAATGTAAGAAAACTTTCAAGTGTTACGTGAAGTTATTGAAGAAGTTCGCATTATTGCCCTTCATAATGCATTGGTAATATAGTGGTGTCTGTTTGTGAGACAACTGGTGCTCTCACATTTGGGCTTCACATCATTAAAGGACTCCTGGAAAAACATCACTTTTTGGAGAGGTTTTCTGTCTCTTGGAGAGAAATCTATATCTCAGTGATAGTGTATAAGCTCCTCAAGACTGGCAAAAGAAAGAAATTTGCGTACTGATAGTGAAGTAAACCTGCTTTACGTTTGGATACATGCTTCAAGTGGTCCCTCACAGGCTTCAGCTTGTAATCTGATTCGTGGCTTTTTTATACAATGTACTACTAGTAAGATAAGATTATAAATTACTTTTATATGTCACTGTACTGTGAAAATCTTGTTTATTTTGTGAAATTTGTATCAACTGCAAAGTTCACTAATGTATTTAAAATGTCACGCTGAACATTTAATCCAAGACCTTTGCCTCCAACGGTGTGCATTACAATGCACGTTATTAGTAATACTTCCCAGGCATATAGCTATGAAAACAGTCCTTACTCTGTATTTTTGGCGAATGGCACTCTGAATGGAAAGAAATCTGTTTGACCATCTGTCACACTTTAAACTAGACATTTGCTTCTTTGTGCAGACATTATCATGAATTGAAGTCAAAGAAGGTCTTTCTGAAAAATTCATCATGAGGAGGGTTAAGTATCTCTGTTGCTGCACTTATGTCACTGCCAGTGCTTCCTGCATGTATTTGTGTTCTTCTCTTTTGGTTTGCATTGAAAAACGTTATTCTGAAGAAAACTGAAGACTGGTTTTATATCAGATGTTTGGATAAATATCAGACAAGTTTATTTTTATTGATATATTTCAGGTTTCATCGAGGACAGCCAGTTTACGTAGAAGGAAAGGATCTTCCTCGTTTCCCAGCAATTATTTCTGCCATTGGCACTGAAGCTGTAAGTGTAATGGAGTAAACCATACTCAGACACAAAACTATGAAATTGGAGTAATGTCTTGGATGTATCAAGTTCCAGTCGTGATGAGGTTACGGGCAAATTCTGCATTAAAATCTTGAAATTACTTCTTATCGTCATGCAAATATTTACCTGCTCATGATTCATAATCTTCACATCTTGTGTAACCTCTTAAGTTGAAACAGTATTGCTAAAATTCCTAACCTAAATGTGAGCAGGTTGGTTTAGCAGGAACACCATAAACTTATTTGTAGTGGTGTGTGGTACGAATCTTGGCTGGCTGCTGCATCCTGTACAAGAAGATGACACGTATCAAACTTAAGATAGACGCACAGGCAACTGCAATAGCAGATATGTTTAACAACACAAAGAACATACAACACACAGATATGAATGCTGATACAACAAAAAGCAAACCAGTGGAAATTGATATATAAGTCAAAACAAATGTAACCTGTTTTAGTGAGGTCCATTGAGGTTGGCACCAGTGTAGATATCAAAATATCTATCAGTATTGTCAGTCAGAACCAACATACAGCAATTTTATTAGATGGCAGTTGGTTTCAGCCCTAGATTTGGGTTATCATCAAGACATGATACAAGAATGTGAACATTTACTGAAACTAAAAACCATAATTTGGAGATCTCCCCCTTTTACATTTAAAATGTATGTAGAGTATACAAAGGTAAAATTAACCCTTTGACACCTAACAACCACTATAGTGGTCGTACCCCACTGCTAACCTCTAAGCGTTGCATTTTATATATTTATTCAACAAAGATAGGTACAGAATATTTTAAACATGGTGTATACTCTCCGTTTCTTTCTCTTCAAAATGCAGTTTGTTTCATAATTCTAACATATTTGATTCCTGTTTTATTCACATTTTATATACAGGTTGTGCTAAAATTGAAAAAAATAATTCCGGCGCCAAAAGGTTAATAAGAAAAAAGGCCTAAAGTATTTAAAAGTAATGACTATTTTGTTCTTGAAAACTGTTTAAAAAAACACCAATTACAAGAATTTCATAATGTAGAGGTGTTGTACTATCAACTGTGATATTTTATAATAACTGCATTAAGAATAAAAGTACTTGTATGTTGCATGCTACTAGGATTTCAGGAAGTGTCGTGGTGTTTTGCCATTTAATAATTTAGGATGCAGTTTCATTTATAATAGAGTTATGTTAGATAAAATAAAATAAAGTTCTCTTAGATCCTTATGTAAATGATGTTCCAAGAATGTTTGATTGAGGTTCCTGAAATTTCATGAATATGTAACAAGTCAATATTAGTTGGAAAGGCAGAAGTTAAAGAAAATATTATGTAAGCAACACAATCAAATATTATACTATTAAGGTGGTTATTATGTCTTGGTATTGATACTGAACATGTTTGGATTTATGCAGTTTTCTGGGCTATCAGGGGATCCAGTGTGTATTTTGCTGCTATTTGTTTACAGTTGACTGCTGTAACATCACAGAGGGAATGGGTTTTATCAGGGCGAAACTTTGGTCAAATGACCTTCTCGAGGTGTCAAAATGTGTATGTTATAAACAGTACCTGTGACAGACAGTGTCATGAAGGTTGTTACTGTATAATAGTAAATACAAGTACTTTCTATTCTGCTACTGTTTCTCTTTGTCTATGCCATTATAATATCTTCCAAGAGGTTACATATTTCTTCTTTCAAATTCCTTTCTATTCACCATTCCTATGATCTGCCCATCTTGTTTGATGACAATTACGGCAGCAGAAGTATTGTCAAAAAAGAGTTTTAGAAAGAACCAATCAAAAGTTGTACAGTAGGGATTAGGATGTTGAATTTGAATGTGAACACAGACCCCCATCTTCCAGTGAGGACTAAAATATGTAATCTGCTAACTCCATGCCACTTATGCATTCTGCATAATATGGTGCACAGGCACAGACATTACCTCTAGCTTACAATGTTTAAATTTCAAATTAAGTTCAGTTTATTTTGTACATTATTGTCATTGTAACTAACAATTTTTATGTCACGGAGCTCAAATTCTGCACAATGCTGTCTGATAGTGTACTGATGCAGAAAAGTAAACTGGAGTATTACATGATGCATACTTTCTGCATAATGTTAAGGTTTGAGAATACTACTTTGTAACATAGAAACATAACTTGTGTCTTTTTTTTTTTTTTTTTATTTACAGATTTGGGTAAAGAAAACCGTGGATGGTAGCAAGGTACGGATTTACACATCGCAGTTGAGTCGTGGAAAAGTTGCAGTCAAGCGCAGAGCTTCGTAATGTAATTGTTTTTGTAAGATATTTTATGTCAATAAGAACAACATTTTTTTAGAATCTTTCAGGCTCTTGTGCTTTGTGAATACATGATAAATGAATAATGTTAACTGCCAAGCAGGACCATGTACAATAACCATGTAGTCTTGTATTCACTTGTAATTTTTTGCTCTGTGTAACAGGGCAGTATCTGTACATTGAATTCATCAAACTAGCCACAAGGCCTCAAAGAAATTTTGTACTTGGAATACTCAATCAGAATTGGCTATCATTTTGTTGTGTACTTATCAGTTATAATCTCTGTATCATTTTGTTGTACACTGTTCAATTATAAAACTTATCTTAACTTTATGCACCCAATTGTGTTGTAGATGTAAATAAAAGTAGATTAACAGCCATCAAAAACACAAGTTTATAAAAATAATAACTTAATCAGCTACATGTTTTGACACTCTAGGGGTCATCTTTAGGCTGATATATGAAACATATTAGGAGGTATACAGGTCATATATGGAAGGGGGATCTCACTTTTTAAAGGTTTTTACTTCAAGTCTGGTCTTTATGTGTAATTGATTCAAGATAAAATTGAAGATTAAAAACAGAAGATTAAAATTAAAATTGAAACTACAGTTAGTGAGAGCAGTTATTAAAATCTTCAGTTTTTAAATTAACGGTTGTTGGTAGTGGAATTTTTCTGATAGATGTCATGTGGTTTCCTATAACAGTACATAGTATATTTTAAATGGTGTGATAGCTTCTATGGTTACATGGTTTATAATATGTACTGTTCAGAACTTACATATTGGGTGTTTCAACATTAGGGTTTGTTGTGTCCCTATACAGTGTATGTCCTGTTCCCATATCATAGTGCATGGCATTCTGCCGGTATTGCGTAGCGACAGTGTGTGGTTCATGGTATGCTATCTATCATGGACTGTGTTTCATTATTACATCAAATACTGTGTTTTTAGTAACAGTATTTCTATCATTAAGCTCTATGCCTTTTTCTGTTTTCTGCTATATGTAGTATTTCTCAACTGTATCCAGGTGTTTTCCTTTGTGTGTGTGGTAAATAATTACATCCATAATGTCTTCCATATGGCCTAAGGAATGGCCGTGATATCTTAAATGCTGGGCGTACGCTGTATTACTGTAATTATTTTTGTAGGCTAAGGCATTTATTTAAACCTGGTTTCATGTGATTTTGTAATTTTGTATTGAAATTGACATCTCCTTTAGTAGAATATTGTTCTGTATAATGCACTAAGTGGTTCATTTTCACCATTCAGACCACATTTCAGAATTCTACCTTAATTCATGATTTTGACACATTCTTTGAACAAAGACCAGGTTTCATTTTAAAGCTCGTGTGGTAAATGGAGAACCCATTCTTGCAGGAACTATTCTATAAATACCGATTCTATCCTATTAGTCTCAGCTGTTCACTTACAGACCGAGTACTGTGTCATGTGTTGTAAGTGAACACAGGCATGCAGAGTCCTTAAATTTTTTTTGTTTGGTGAGGAAAATTGTAAGTAGCGTACACTGTTTTTATAATATCCAGCTTTCCTTGAACTGAGAGCAGCTTGTATTTTATTCCAGTTTTTGATATAGTACCTTTGGTGATCATGTGTTCAGTAATTAATGGCTGTGGTGCAGGATGAAAAGTGAACTGAACTGAGGATTCATATAATAAAACCAACTTAGGTGCATAGGTGCACTTAATTCTCAAATTTATTTTTGGAGTAAAACTGTACGTGTTTCGGACAGTTCATCAGTTTGCTGACAGCGTGCGAGCAAGCTGTCAGCAAACCTGTATGACATATACCACTGCTGTGTCTACAGTGAAAAACTCGTGATGATGGACAGAGGAACTGTCCAAAACATGTAGTTTTATTCCAAAATAAATTTGAAAAATCAGTGCATCTAGTTGGTTTTATTATATGAATTTATCACGATGAGCCAATAGTTGTGACCCGTTGAAGGTTACCTAATAATTTCCTTGTTGGTGACCTGGGGAGGGGGTCATGGCTCATCTAACTATTTTTCTTATGACTCCGAAGGGTTAATGCTGTGCCATGTGCAGTGGAGTGGACGTGGTTGCTGTGTAGCAACTGACAACATCCCTGCTCTACAGGACTCTGTTCCACATTAAAGAACTCTGTATACAGAACATTAGTTATTGCATGTAACCCATTGCAGCCAGGCAGTCCTGAGGAAAAAATATACCCTGGACAAACAACTTGTGGTTCAGTGCACTCCTACAGGCCAGTTTTGCAGCATTAACAATTTGAATATTGCCAGTATTGTGGGCTACTTAGTAGTAAGTTTATTGCCCTGATATTCCTGGGGCATTTTTCATTCTTATGCTTCAGCTTTTAGGTATCAATAAATGGACAATGAGAGTTAGGGAAAGAATTGGGCATTTAATTGTAATGAAACATTATGGCGTTTGCTGTGAGGGATGATGGACTTCCCACCCCCTACCTGAACCCACAGTGAAGCCATTACAATTTGCGGTCAGTAATTCAACAGATACAGTGTGAAGAATATTATAAATGATATAATCTAAATAAAATTTACAATAAGAGGATTATGCATGCAATGTCATATTAGGCATCTGAACTAATTAATAATCTCCAATTTCAGTTATTTGTTCAGTACTTATGCTGTATCCATGCCAGATTTTAATATAGTTTTATCCTGTATCTACATCCGTCGTTAAGTATAGGTGACCCAAGACCTATCTGCTAATTTCAGATGGTGTCTGAATAATTATATACAGTCATGAGTTGAAGTCTCAACAGTTATGTTCCATATTGGGTATGTAGTTGTGTTTGATATTAGTGGTGACAGTCTCAACCAGTTGGGGGTCCTCGTCAGACATGGATGTATGAAGGGATGGTGGTTAAACAGCTGGAATTCTCATTCCTATGAAAGAGATTAAATCTTATCTGTAGAAGTGAGATTCTTAATGTTTGATTTCATTTGCTACTCTGAAAGTGAGTTTTGGTCCCCATTATTTCACGGCAAATAAGTCTGCCCTCCTACTTGCCATAGTTCTGTGTTTCACTCCAATTGGTATAGTGACTGGGCTACAGTCTGCATGATCCAGGGTTCAAATCTTGGAAAGAGCAAGAGATTTTTGTCATCTCCAGATCATCCAGACTGGCTGTGAGGCCTACCCAGCTTCCTATCCAATGGTTACTGAAGATTTTCCTGGGAAAAGAGCAACCAGAATGTGAAGTTGACCACTCAGCTTGGTCTAGTGCCAAAGTTGAGAATGATTGGAGCTATACCTATTATTATTATTATATTATTCCACTACAACCATGCGTGGGTTTGGTCTTCTGCACTATATCATTCCAGGCTTTTTCTGTCTTTAGTGAGCTGGATCCAATTTCTCACTTTTAGTTTCTTGAAATCATATACTACTTCATCTCTCCAGCTGTTCTTTGGTTCTTATTCCTGGGGGGTTCCAATCAGTGTTCTTCTTAACTAGTTTTATATCTTCCATTCTGTTGAGATGTCCCCACCATTTTATTTTTTGTGCTTTTGTATATATAAACAATACCTTCTCCTTTTATAAGCTTTTGCAGTTCGTTATTACTTCTTACCCTCCATCCTTTCTTACACTGAATTGGTCCCAATATCTTCCTTAAAATGTCTTTTAGAAACTAATAAATTGTTTATGTCCCATACAGGCAATGTCCAGGTTTCATACGTGTAGGTCCTTACATCATGAAAATCCTCCGTGTAGTATATTTAGTAATTTAGAAGTCATTAATCCTTTACATGCATAATAGGCCCTATTTACTTCCTTAATTCTGTGTGTTATTTCTTCTGATATGCTATTACCTTCATGTATTATTGAACCTAAATAAGGAAAACTAGAGACACTAACCTATACCCTCGTATTCCTGTCTGTTGATTGTGTGCCGTCTTACTCATATATTTTGTTTTTTCTTGATTATCAATCCCATTTCTTGTGCTGTCTACGCCCACCTGTGTGCCTTCACGGCTTGGATGGGATCAACTTTACCCCTTTTTTTTTTTTTTACTTCTGCGCCTTCTGCATAATCCCCACGTAAGGAGTTTTTTTTTTATGATTTTTTTATTGGCGCTTTTTCATACTCTAATTT
>Ga0123355_10002181_pt1 | contig 27625 bp, 20 predicted proteins | sample TergutEmb28metaG_3_FD_89872 | JGI IMG/M metagenome (GOLD analysis project Ga0123355, IMG submission 89872) | Embiratermes neotenicus P1 segment gut microbial communities from Petit-Saut dam, French Guiana - Emb289 P1 | ecosystem: Host-associated > Arthropoda: Insects > Digestive system > Gut ... | reverse complement strand
TAATACAAGCCACGCGATTGCGTGGCTTTTTCAATTATAAAAAAATTTCAACGTAAAAACAGCCCCTTGCCCTTTACCCCCGCCATCAACCTCAATATCTCCCTGCTGCCCATGCATGATTGCCTTTGCCAACGGCAAACCAATGCCTGTGCCTTGTGCATTACCGCCGAACCGTTGGAATAGACTTTTCACTTTCACCAGCGGAATGCCCTCTCCTGCGTCTGCAACGGATATAAATTTACATATCGGATTTTCTCCTGCGCCAATTTGTATTGTACTGCCGTCAGGCGAATGCTCCAATGCATTCTTGATGATGTTTGTTAAGGCTTCCGCCGTCCAGTTTGCGTCGCAAAAAATATCTATATCGCCCGATATTTCTATGTGCTGATTTTTGATATCCAGCATAATTTTCAACGGCGTTACTGCAAGGTCGATCAATTCCTGTGCGGATATATTCACAGGATTAAAAACCACTGTCCCGGATTCCAGCTTTGCCATTTTCAGCAACGCATTGACAAGCCAGCTTGTTTGCGTTAGTCCCTGCCGTATGTTGGCGATAAATTCCGCTTGCTTCTGGGCTGGCGCATCCTCCAGCAAGTCTACCATCACCATCATGGCGGTTAGCGGCGTTTTAAGCTGATGAGAAATGTCCGCCAATGTGTCGGCAAGGCGGGCTTTGTCCTCCTGTAAATTTACGGCTTGATTGTTCAGGCGGCGTGCCAAGGTGTGGATATCATTTTTCAAAATAGAAAGCCGACCCTCCAGGTTGTCCCGCAGGTCTAGGGCGTGGCCGTCTACTATGCGGCGCACATCTTTGGATAACTGCTCGGCCTCTTTACGGCTGATAATCATTGGCTCGATACCCCATTCCTTTAACGGTTTCGATGTTCGCCCCATCGCCTATTTTCGCGCGTAGGCGCTTGATATACACAGTGAGCGTATTGTCCTCTACAAATTGCCCGGCAGCATCCCATAGCTGGTTGAGAATTTGGCTGCGGCTGATAACTTGCCCTTTGTGGGTGGCAAAAGTCAGTAGCAGGCGGTATTCCAAGGCGGTTAAGTCCAGCGAAGTGTCGCCGTGGAACGCCTTTCCTTCATTCGTATGTATCCTGATGGCCCCCAGCGTTAAGATATCACCCATGCCCCCCCTGCGGCGAAGCACGGCTTTTATGCGCGCAATAAGTTCGCCCATGCGGAAAGGTTTTGTCACATAGTCCTCTGCGCCCACTTCAAATGCGCGGATGATATGCCCTTCTTCGTCTATGGCGGTTAGGAAAATTAAAGAAACCCCGGCAGATTTTAAGTTTTCCACAAGGTCGAAGCCGGAACCGTCTGGCAAGCCTATGTCCAGGATTGCCAAGTCGAAAGATGGAGGGAAGGACTTTGCCGTTTCGATATCCTTGGCATGAGTGGCATGGTAGCCCGCTTGCTCGAATGCGTATACTAGGCCAGATGATATGATGGGGTCGTCTTCTACCAGCAGTAACTTGAAAATGTTGGCTTCTTGGTGCATGAATATCCCTCCGATATATGTAATGGTATTAAGCCAAACAGATTTGTGGCTTACGGGAGGCAGGTTGCCTCCCCTACGAAAAACCATAACGTAGCCTTTGTAGGGGCGGCAATTTGTCGCCCGCAAGCTTACGTTATAGATTAATAATTCTATCACAAAACCTGCGGCGGTGGTAATTTTTCAAGCATTGTATCAAAACCTGCACGACTGCATAAGTCTGTACCGTCACGTATTACAGATGCGGTTGCGGCCGCCACAGCATAGCGCAAAAGGTCTGAATTGTGCACATTGCTTAAAACCCCATGTACCAGTCCCGCAACCATAGAATCGCCCGCGCCTTGCACACCGCGTACATCAACATCAAGCGCAGGGCAAAAATACGCGGCGTCGGGCGTGATAAGAACCGCTCCGCCGGCCCCCATAGATACACATATAAGTGAAATGCCTTTGAAGCTGGTATTCTGCCTGCAGAAATCCAATACTTCTATCGGGGAAGAAAGTTTCACACCAAATGTGCTTTCCAACTCAAAAAGGTTGGGCTTAATGGCGTATGGTTTAGCTTCTGCTTCTAATGCAAGGCGCAGCGGGGCACCATCTGCGTCCAAAAATACTTTCCCCTGCCATAAGCTGTTGAGCCTTGCGTAAATATCTGCCGGTACGCCGGCGGGCAGGCTTCCGCAAAGTACAAGAATGCTGCTTTCGCCATGTTTACGCGACAGTGCTGCTACTTTTTTTTCAAGGTTTTTTACATAAACTTCGGGAACAAACCCACCAAACTGATTGAGCTCTGTCATTACACCGGTGGATTCTTCGTAAAGTTTAATGTTTATGCGCACTGTGCCTGCTATGGTTTCAAAGTCGTGAGGAATGTTTAGGGAATCGAACTTTTCTATTACCTTTTCGCCACCGTCTGTGAAATTAAAGCCTATGCATACGGGGGCTTGTCTTAAATTTTTTAGTACAACGGCTACGTTTGTACCTTTGCTTGCGGCAGATTGGTATGTGCGCCGCACGCGGTTCATTCCGCTGTAGGTGAATGCGGGAACGTTGTACTGCCAGTCTATGCAGGGGTTTAAGTTTACAATGGTTATTGGCGTCATGGGAGGGTTCCTTTCTGATATGAGATCATGTGTATTTTATCACTTTTATTGTACATATGGGAAATTTAGGTGCTACTGTGTTAAAAAGCGGCTTCGCCGCGCGTTTCGTACAGAGCAATTTCCCAGAGGACAAAAAAAGACCTGGTACCAGGTCTTTTCACAATTCTGCCAAATGCTCTTTTTCAAATATCCTCCAACACAATATCCGCACCCAAACTGCGCAAATCTTTCTCTATACACGCATACCCTCGCTCTACATAGTGTGCATTCTGCACCACTGTTTCGCCTTCTGCAACCAGCCCCGCAAGTACCAGCGCCGCACCGCCGCGCAAATCTTGCGCTTTTACAATGTCGCCACGCAGCGATTCCTTTCCTTCAATTGTAAAAGTTCTGGAATTTTTGGAAACTTGAATACCTGCGCCCATGCGGTTCAAGTCCAGGGCATGAGCATGGCGGCTTTCAAAGATGGTTTCAGTTACAGTGCTTGTGCCTTTGGCAATTGCCAAAGCCGCTACAAATTGCGCCTGCATATCTGTTGGAAAGCCGGGGTGTACCTCTGTCACAAGATGTGGAAGGGCTCGCAATCGTTCAGGCGCAACCAGGGTTATGCAATTTCTGCCACTATGAATATGACAGCCCATTTCTTTAAGCATGGCTATAATTGGGGCAAGATCCGTGGGGCAAACATCGTGCAACCTTATGCAGCCCCGCGTCATTGCCGCGGCCACCAAGTATGTCCCCGCTACTATACGGTCCGGCATAATATGGTGCGGCTTGCCGGTGTGCAATTGACCCACGCCGGATATCAAAATCCTATCCGTTCCAGCCCCTTCAATTTCCGCGCCCATACTTATCAAAAATTTTGCAAGGTCTACTATCTCCGGTTCACGTGCGGCGTTTTCTATCACGGTTTCGCCCTTGGCTTTCACAGCCGCCAGCATCAAATTTTCTGTTGCGCCAACACTGGCAGTGTGTAATTGAATTTTCGCACCCTTTAGCGCTTTCGCTTCGCAGCGCAGTTTATCACCCTCTATGCAAATCGTTGCGCCCATTGCCGCAAGCCCAGAGATATGCATGTCAATTGCGCGTGCGCCAAGCTTACACCCCCCGGGCATGGCAATATTCACCTTGCCGTTGCGCCCCAACATTGCCCCCATAAATAATATGGATGACCGCATTTTTCCAACGATATTGTCTGGTATATCGTGCGACAACGCCCCGGACGTATCCACTTTAAGCGTTGTGCCTTCAAGTTCCACTGGGCAGCCAATACTTTCCAATATCTCTATGGAAGCAAAGGTGTCTGCAATGGGCGGGCAATTGTGTATCTCATTTATACCTTTGTTCAAACATACAGCGGCCAGTATGGGCAGAACGGCATTTTTCGCCCCTCCCACACAAAGCTCGCCCGTAATCCGGTGTCCGCCACGGATACGGTATTGACGCATAGCCTTCACATCTCCCCTGCGGCGGACAATTCTCGAATGACATTGTCCACATAGGCATGTGCTAGTGTATGCCTACGCAATAAAAATGGTGAAACATGCTTTTCGTATTATTTCGAAACGTGGATAAAATCAAAATCGCAAATATTTCCCGAAATAGTTTGCACTATTTCCGAAATTTGAATATAATTAACCAAACCGATGGAAAGTACGGTTTGTTTATGTAGAGGTTAATGATCATGCGTGTAATTTCCGGAAGTGCCAGGCGGGTCAGTTTAGTCACTCCAGAAGGGTTAAGCACTCGCCCTACGGCTGATATGGCGAAGGAAAGCCTGTTTAACATTATATCTGCGGAAATTCGCGGCGTGCGTTTTTTAGATTTATTTTGCGGAAGCGGCGCAATTGGGCTAGAAGCCTTGAGCAGAGGTGCTAAAGAAGCAGTTTTTGTAGAAAATTCCAAGCCTGCCATTGCGGCAACGCTTCAAAATTTGGAAAAAACAAGACTGCTGCAACACGCGCAACTCCTGGAAATGCCAGTAGAAAAAGCCATAGATAAACTGGATACAAGCGGGCATTTATTTGATATAATATTTCTGGATCCCCCATACGATACAAATCTGCTCATACAAACTCTAAACCACCTTGCCAATACTCATTTACTATGTAAAACCGGTATAATAATAGCAGAAACAGATGCACAAATTCACAAAGCAAGCCCAATACCCACGCCAAGCGCGTTCGAATTAACCGATACGCGTATCTATGGGCGCACATGTTTTTTGTTTTATATGTGGAGGGCTAACCTATGACACTCATCTACCCGGGCAGTTTTGACCCTGTAACACTAGGGCATATCGACATAGCCATACGCGGCGCAAAAATAGCAACCCACCTTATTGTGGCGGTGCTTGATAACACAAGCAAAACGCCCTTATTCCCCACAGCGCAAAGAGTTGCGTTTTTGCAAGATGCACTGGGGCATGTGGGCAATATAAAAGTAGATTCATTTTCCGGGCTTTTGGCAGAATACGCAAGGCTCAACCATGCAACAGCAATACTCCGCGGGCTGCGAGGCCCCAGCGATTTTGAAAGTGAGGCACGTTACGCCGCATGTAACAGCCTGCTTTCCGCAAACAACATTGAGACCATTTTTATTCCGGCAAGCCCGTCGCTTTCATTTATTTCAAGCAGCATAGTTCGCGAAGCGGCGTTTCATATAAGTACAAGCAATTTAGACGACTCGGCACTACGCAATATGGTAAGCCCAAGTGTGCAAGAGGCGTTAAAAAAGCGATTTAGCAGTAAGTGAAGTAAAAATTCTATTACGCCGCCGGACGGGACGGCATTTAGATAAGGTGGTTTAGTATGGATGCATTACTTGATTATTTAGATGAAATTGAAGAGGTACTGGAAACCAGTAAGGCGCTTCCTTTTACCGGCAAGATATCTGTAGAGAAAGCGCGGATTTTAGACATTATAAGTGAAATAAGGCTTCATCTGCCGGAGGATATCCGCCAAGCGCAGCGGATTCTTAACGACCACGATAAAATTTTGGCAGATGCGGAACACAAGGCTGTCGGCATACTCGATGCCGCCGAAGCCGAAGCAAAGCTTATGACGAATAGCCATGAGCTATTTAAGCGTGCGTCGGAGCAAGCTACAGAAATAATAGAAGAGGCGAAAAAAAGCGCAAGGGATCTTAGGGCAGGCGCATCTGCATATGTAGATGAAAAACTGGAAGATGCCGAAAAACAAATGAAAGAATACATGGCAAACCTAGAAGCACAACACAAACGAATAATGGCATATTACACAGAAACAATTGATGTTTTGTACGAAAACAGACAAGAATTAAGACGCTGAGAACCGCTCAGTGTCTTTTTTTGCATTTGATGCTAGAATATTTAATATGCATGTTGCGTCATATGTATAGATACCGACCTAGGAGATGAGAAAATGGATATGTTTCGGCAGTTTTATGGCCAGGGGAAAGAATTTTTTGAAAGTAAAACTTGTGGCTATACGGCCAAGGAAATTGCGCATCAACCTACTATGTGGCGCACGCTTAGCAGGTCTCTGAAAGATACTAAGCAAGAAATCATTAATTTCATGAATACAGTCGGCTCACTAAAAAATATCCGTGTCGTGCTAACTGGGGCAGGCAGCTCTGGTTTTGTGGGGTATGCCGTAGCTGGTTTTGTTATACAAGCTACCGGTGTAAACTGCGAAGCTATTCATACGACAGATATTGTATCCGCGCCAGAAATGTATTTGTTTGCAGATACACCGACATTGCTTATTTCTTTTGCGCGCTCTGGTAATAGTCCAGAATCTGTTGGGGCAGTAGAATATGCCCGCAAAATGGTGAAAAATTTATACGAAATAGCCATTGTTTGCGACGGCAGCAGCCGTTTAGCAAATACTACGCGCAAGTCCGACAAAGGGCTTTTATTCGTAATGCCGGAAGGTACTAACGATGACGGATTTGCTATGACAAGCAGCGTTTCTACTATGATTTTAGCTGGTTTTGCTACCCTGTGCTTTAATGAAATAGATAAAATTGCAGACGATATATGCGTGCTTGCAAACCAAGTAGAAAAAAACGGAATAGACATGTCAAATGCCGCTATAGAATGTGCAAAATTGGGCTTTGAGCGTGCTTGGTATCTTGGTAGCGGGCCGCTAACAGCGCTGGTTCAAGAAGGTGCATTAAAGATGATGGAGCTATCCAATGGTAATGTAGTTTCTGGCTGTAACAATGCCCTGGAATTTCGCCATGGCCCTAAAACAGTAATCAACTCCAAGACACTCACTGTACATTTTATTTCTGCCAACACATTTACAGCCAAGTATGATATAGATTTGTTAAACGAACTTTATAACCAGCGTGATGGCAACAAAGTTGTGGCTTTGCACAGCGAAGCCAACCCGGTGCAGGCAGATTTATCTGTGCCATATATAGCGCAAGGATATACTGTTGGTTTAGAAATTGCCGCCGGTATTCAAGGCTTGGTCTTTATGCAGTTATTATCTATGTATACATCTTTGAGGCTTGGCATACCAACCGATAATCCATCGCCAAGGGGCTTGGTCAACAGAGTTGTTCAAGGCGTAACGGTATACCCTTATTAGGGCGAAGGATGCTATTGTACCAATAGCCATGCACCTAGACCACGGCAGCAATTTTGATTTAGCCATGGCATCGATTCAAGCCGGGTATACTTCCGTTGGAAAAGCTGGGGATGAAAAAGTGAAAAAAAACGGTAATTGAAAAATTAGAGCTGCCAAACAGATAACACATTGAGGAGCATTAAAATGACTAAGCGTGAACGTGTAATAGCCGCATTACAGCATAAGCAAACAGATTTCATCCCATATGATATCGGTCTTACTCAGGCGGCTTATGAGAAAATGGTGAAATTTTACGGCAACACAAACTTTGGGCAAAAAATTGGCAACCATATAATATCTGCCTATTACGACGGCGGCACTGCGCCTATGCCAGACAAGGCAGATTATTACAGAGACGATTTCGGCGTCATTTGGAACCGCACAGTAGATAAAGACATTGGCGTAGTAGAAAACATACAAATTCCCGAACCGGACATGAGCTTATATCGTTTTCCCCAGGTTCCTGCGGAACGTATGCGCAAGCAGTGCGAAGCTGTCCTTGCAAATGCGGGCGATTGCTTCACCTGTGGCTCCCTTGGCTTCTCGTTATTCGAGCGGGCTTGGACGCTTGTGGGAATGGAAAACCTGCTTATATACATGATAACCGACCCGGATTTTGTTACAGCGCTTATGGACAACATTGTAGATTTTAACCTGCAAGTTATAGATGTATTTTTGGAATACGATTTTGACTGCATCTTTTTTGGTGACGATTGGGGGCAGCAAAGCGGTTTGATTATGGGGCCGGAAATGTGGCGCACATTTATAAAGCCGCCGCTTTCAAAAATGTATGCTGCCGCGAAAGAAAAGGGGCGTTTTGTTATGCAGCATTCCTGCGGCGATATTCAAGAAGTTTACCCCGATCTTATCGAAATAGGGCTGGACGCACACCAAACTTTCCAGCCCGAAATATTTGATATTGCGGCGATAAAACAAAAATATGGCAGCAAGCTATCTTTCTGGGGCGGTATCAGTACCCAGCGCCTGCTTCCCTTTGAAACGCCGGAAGGTGTTGTTAAAGAGGCGAAGGAAATCATGGCTGTGATGGGAAAAGGCGGCGGGTTTATTGTTGCGCCAACCCATTCCGTTCCGGGAGATGTGCCTGCAGAAAATATAGATGCACTTATTCGGCTATTTCAAAACCAAAAAAGAAGTATGTAAAAACCTGCAACAGCATTTACTGCCGCAGGTTTTTTTGCTTATCCTCTATGCCGGGTTTACAAGCACTAACTCAACAGTTTGCTCAAACACCGTAGCTGTAAAATAAATACGCTGCCACGGGGCATTAAAGTTAACATCAATCATATTTACGTAACCCGGGTTATTCCATGGCTCATTAATGCGTACAAACTCCATTGCGTTGTTGCCATCTTGGTCTATTGCGGTTACTGCCAGGCTAATTGGAACAGGTGCGTTTGCACCATCAAGCCGTGTCCAAATGCGTATTGTCCCTGCACTTGCTAAGGACGCATTATTAATTACACCGTTGTTAAATGCCTGTAAACTGAATACCGGATACTCAACCGGAGAAGTAGTCACAACCCAAACCGCAAACACGGTAACAGGGCCGCCTACGTGTATTTCGTCCCCTGGCTGGAATGTATTACCGGAAACGGCATCATTTGAATAGCCTGATACCCACCAGTGAGAGAATTTGTAGCCCTCAGGAGGGGTGAATTGGTGTGGAGGAAGCCTGAAAGGCTCTCCATCTTGTACCAGCGCATCTTCCATTTCGCCACTGCCATAGCCAGGGCGGAAGCTTACGGTATGTGATAACGGTAACAGCACCCACTGGGCATATATAACTGTGTCCACTGTAATAGGCATTGTAAAGTCGAATGGCACACCGCCAGCTGCTTGTGTGTGCCAGCCTGCAAAGGTGTATCCGTTGCGGGTTGGGTCGCTTTCTGGCTGTGTTGCGGTGCTGCCTTCCGGTATGGTTTGTGGGTTGAAATGCGCTTCGTTTCCTTCTGTGGCTTGGCCGCCGTTTAGATTAAAGGTTACCTGGGATGCAACACTGAGCCCCAAGATTTGCCTAATCTCATTTAGCTGATCCCAGCTATGCTGGCTGTGGCGGGAGGATAGCCTGTGAAAACCCGAGTTGCTTGTGGCAACCGGACTGCTTGGTGTAATAGAAACAATATGCGTTTCTCCCGGAGAAACTGTATCGGCGAAGACGACAACTTCCACTAACCCGCCGACTTGCCAGTCGCCCTTTAGCACCTCAACAACAGTAGCGTTGTAAATATCGTTTGGTAACGTTAAAGATGATACAAAGCCTTCGCTTGCTAAACGCCATGGTTCGTTTATTTCAATAATTAAGACATGGGGCGAGTCCGTTATAATGTCCTCCAAGTTGTCAGACCTAATAAACAGTCTTTGCGGGATAGGGTCTCGCGGGAGTGTACTGACATACGAAATTATTCTTTCTCTTGTAAGATTTCTACTGTTGAAGTTAATACCCGAAGCGTGTGATGCCAATGGTTCGTTGTGCATGGTGCCGCCAGACGGGTCATTTAAGTCAAGCATAAGGTCGCTTAAGAACCTGAATCCATCATCATGCATAGCAGAAAAAACGCCAAGAGTTGTTTCTAACAACAATAAATAATGCGCACCCACAGTAAACTGTGGCTCATTTCTCTGCCAGTCTGTTTCCCTATCCCATGTGTACACAAATATTGTATCTGCGGCATCGCCAAATATTCGTTCATGCACAATAAATTCAAATTCAGACGCATCATATCCAAAACGTCTCTGTGTTACAAACTCCGCAACTACTACATCGCTAGCCAGCCCTACCCAATCTTCAAAGGTTCTATGCCCTGACAATCCAAAGCTTCCACTGCCGCTTGACCATGAACCTCTTAGCCCGAACAGGGGGTTAGATGTGTTACATGCTGTTAAAAGCAATGCAAGCATAACCGATATCATTGCGATTGTTAAAATATACTTTTTGTTCATTGCAGTCAGCTCCTTCTTTAATCGAATCAACGGTTTCTAAAAGTGTGATAGATTTGCCTTAAATGTTCTATCTCGGCCGGTTGTAGTGTTTCATTTGGGTTACCGGTAAAGAGAGGTGCCCTTCGTCTCATAATATCATTATTATTAGGGGAATGCCCCATATATCCCAATGCATGACCCAATTCATGCATAGTTGTAAATGTTGCCAGGTTAGTGTGGCGCGTAGTGCCTGTAAACACAAATATAACGGCGGCACCTCCCCCAGTGCCAAAAAATCTATATACATCACGTGTGGCACCTCCCGCTTGAATTGTACCCGCTCGCTCTCTCCCTCGTAACATTCCCAAAGAAGGAATATCTTCTTCTAGAGGCATATAAGCTGCACCATAGTCACGAGAACTAACCCAAGGCCAGTTTGCTGCCTCTTGAATCTCAAACCTGCATCCGGCGTATACCCGAATATTTGCATCAGCCCGGTTCGTAACCTCGTTAAATGTTATGCCAAGCACACTTCCCCAAGCATTACGCGCAGTATCCATTCTTTGGGTAAAGTTAAACCCCGCAGGATGTGTTTCTGGTGAAATTGGGCGAACCTGAATGTTTATCGTCCCATCCCAAAATCCAACCCCATTATCCTCATAATTACGCCCATAATGCCAAATATACCCTATCCACCAGCTTTGCCTATGGTAGCGAGGATTTAGTGCTGCAAGCGTTATTAGGTCTGGACTATGAGGATTTATGTCTCCCGTAATGTATAGAGATGTGTTTGAAAGGCTGCGAATTCTGTATGAGCCATCAGGCTGTGCAACTAAACGCCAACGTTGCCTGTTGTTGTAGTTAGTACCGGTTCTGGAAATTCTTGCTTCGTGCCTAAAAATTCCATTTGTTTCTGTGAAGTATCGCCCTGTTGTATCATTTCTAATTGCGAAATCATTGCCGGATATATGAACAAAGTTCCATATCGGCATTCTTACACTAGCCCCTGAAGTATGCTCAATGACTGCGGTAGTTGCACTGCTGACATTAATATATCCATTTCTTTCAAAACCTTCAATTACTCTCGGCCCTCTTATTTGCGTTGCTGAGCCAGCCTGCTCTACAAAAAACACCCTGTTGCTAATAAAAGTCCGGCCGCCCAAAGTTGCGGATATTTGAACTCGGAATTGATGCCCTGCGGTTAAAAGGCTTTCCGGTATCGTAGAACTGTTTCCTGTAACTATCTGATTGTTTATTGGTGTTGAGCCGGTAGTCATATTGAATAAAGTTAGCCGGTGGGTTGCGCCGGTAATTGCTTGCCAAGTAACATTTAATGGTAGCATGAGAACGATTTGCCCATCTGTTGCGGGGTTTGTAATTCTAGGGTTTGCCTGCCACCCTGCCCAAAAATGAGTATGGCCATTTACAATGGTAGCCGGAGAGATTGGGTTGCCGCCGGTTTGGGTAGGAAGCCAGTGTAAAAAGGTGTGCTCTGCCCATCTAGGGTCTGGCGGAAACGCCCCAATTGCTGCGCCGGAAGCTACAACCCGGGTTGTGGTGGCCACTGATAGTGGTTCTGGCAGTATATCATCTGTGGTGCCGAAAATTTCAGCCGCGTTTATAATCTCTGTTTCATCGTAAGTCCAAATTTCAGTTTCGGCCAGTTCTGTCGGGTCAAATCCCCCGCCGTTGGCATTAAAGGTTACAGTGGAGTTCCACCTGGCCCAATACGTGGTATTGGTACTTGGTACAGTGGATGTGGATGTAAACTGTGTACCCCCTGTAACTGCCTGTGTAGTAAACCAACCGGCAAAGGTGTGGTTTACCCTGGTTGGGGCGGTTGGCATTGTACCCATAACACTACCGGGCGGTCTTGTTATTTGCTGTGTTGTAGGTGTGCCGCCATTGGCATTAAATGTTAAAATTACGCTGGCTCCGCGAATCCAATATGCATCTAAAATCAGCAAACCACTTGTAGCGACATTCCATGTCACAATTGAACCGGCGGCAAATATGTTACCTGCCTGATCTCGCCATCCACCAAACTGGTGACCAATTCTAGCCAAATCTCCTTGCGGCCTTAGTGTAATAGAGCCGGGTGTCGTAAGAGACTGCTCTGCTGGTGCGGTTCCGCTAGTATGCCCGTTACCTCTATAGTTAATTGTTATAATGTTGTCAACTCTCCATCTGGCCCAATACGTGGTGTTTGATGCAGGTGTAATAGTGTTTGAGGTAATTTGTGTACCGCCTGCTATCGCCGATGTATTAAACCAGCCTAAGAAAATATGTCCTGCCCTGGTTGGGGTTGGCGGCATTGCACCTATGGCTGTACCCGGCGGTCTTGTTATTTGCTGTGTTGTAGGTGTACCGCCATTGGCATTAAATATTAAAGTTATATTGGTTACGGGAACCCAATAGGCATCTAAAGTTATTGTGCCACTAGTAATACCACCCCAAGACATTATATGTCCGGCAGGGAACAACCTGCCCATGGAGTCTGTCCAACCCCCAAAAATATGGCCCGTTCTTACCAAGCTACCGTGCGGCCTTAGTGTAATAGAGCCAGGTGTAGTTACAGAATGGCTTGCTGGTACTGTTCCGCCAGTATGCCCATTGCCCCTGTACATGATTGTTATTACATTATCTGCATCTGCTCTCCACCTAGCCCAATACGTCGTATTTGATGTAGGGGTAATTGTACTTGAGGTAATTTGTGTACCGCCCGTTGTTGCCGATGTATTAAACCAACCCAAAAAAGTATGCCCTGCCCTTGTTGGGCTTGATGGCATTGCACCTATGGCTGTACCCGGCTGTCTAAATATTTGCTGTGTTGCAGGTGTACCGCCATTGGCATTAAATGTTAAGGTTACATTGGTTACGGGAACCCAATGGGCATCTAAAGTTATTGTGCCGCTGGAAATACCGCCCCAGGACATTGTATGTCCGGCAGGGAATAGCCTGCCCATGGAATCTGTCCAACCCCCAAAAGTGTGGCCTGTTCTTACCAAGCTACCATGCGGCCTTAGTGTAATAGAGCCGGGTGTAGTTACAGAATGGCTTGCCGGTACTACTCCGCCAGTATGCCCATTGCCCCTGTATGTGATGGTTATTACATTATCTGCTCTCCACCTAGCCCAATACGTCGTATTTGATGTAGGGGTAATTGTACTTGAGGTTATTTGCGTACCGCCCGTTGTTGCCGACGTATTAAACCAACCCAGAAAAGTATGCCCTGGCCTTGTTGGGCTTGATGGCATTGCGCCTATGGCCGTACCCGGCTGTCTAAATATTTGCTGTGTTGCAGGAGTACCGCCATTGGCATTAAATGTTAACGTTACATTGGCTGCCGGAACCCAATGGGCATCTAAAGTTATCGTACCGCTGGTAATACCGGTCCAAGACATTGTATGTCCAGCGGGGAACACCCTACCCATGGAATCTCTCCAGCCTCCAAAAGTGTGGCCTGTTCTCACCAAGCTACCATGCGGCCTTAGTGTAATAGAGCCGGGTGTAGTTACAGAATGACTTGCCGGTACTGCTCCGCCAGTATGCCCATTGCCCCTGTATTGAACTGTAATAACATTGCTTGCATTGGCAACTTGAAAATAATCCCGTTCAGTATAAACAGGGTCAAATGCTGGCAACATACCTTCTTCTGCAATAATTATGGCATTCTCATCAACAATATAAGTATACAAATAAACAAAATCAAATGCCGGCAACATGCCTTCTTCTGCAACAATTACGGCATTCTCATCAATAACAAAGGTATGATAATAAACGGGGTCAATAGGATCAAACGCCGGTAACATACCTTCTTCTGCAATAATTACGGCATTTTCGTCAATAATAAAGGTGTGGTAATAAATGGAATCAATAGGGTCAAGTGCCGGCAACATACCTTCTTCTGCAATAATTACGGCATCTTTGTCAATAATAAAGGTGTGGTAATAAATAGGGTCAATAGGATCAAATGCCGGCAGCATACCTTCTTCTGCAATAATTACGGCATTTTCGTCAATAATAAAAAATTGGTAATAAATGGAATCAATAGGGTCAAGTGCCGGCAACATACCTTCTTCTGCAATAATTGCGGCATTTTCGTCAACAACTAAAATGTCACCATATACATACGCATCGTCCGGTACCAAAACAGAACCGCATAAAGGAGGCAACGCATAACCATCCAGCCATGGGTTATTTTCGTCGTCTCTTTCCGTAAAATCCAGTTCCTCTAAATAGTATACGGCCTCACTGTCTAAGTTCGCGGTGATAACCGACATGTTAAACCCACTAAACATGAGGACTACAGCCAGCAAAACACATAAAACCTTTACTGCTCTCTTTCTTACGTTTCTCATTTGTCAACTCCATTCTACCGCCTGCGGCAGTTCAAATAATTGGGGCGTGAGCCTGCACACCTATCTTGAAAACAGAGTTATATGTATGGAAGTAGGTAGCAACCACGGCCATTTTTTATGTGCCAATTCTATTGCCAAAATAAAAAAATGTCAATAAATTGAAAATACCAATTGATGGGAAAATTGCCACTAGTGCCGCAAAATGTATATATTGTCCAATTTTTTGGCAACGGATGCATTTTCACCCCAAATGGTTGCAGCCATAATAAGTAGCTTTCCTCCTGCTTTCCCAGCAAAAAGACCGATTGCAAAATTATACCTGCCATGCCGATACCACAACATAACAAAATTAAACTTTGCAAAGGGTCTGAAAAATGCCACTGCTGAAAATACAAAGGGGCGAACTGTGTTCGCCCGGTGTTTCCAGAGTTTCTTATACGCGCTTCAAAAGCACATCCTTCTCATAAACCTTAACGTCCCTCATCCACTCATCATCCATCGGCACACCATTCCTTACGCAAAATTCCTCCCATACCGCACCAAATGGGTACGTCTTCACCGCTTCCATTTCAACCATAAGCTCGGTAAAATTGCCGCTGTCCTGCAATTCACGCAGCCTATCCCATGGGCTAAGCAGCGCACACAACAGTGCCTTCTGCATATTGCGCACGCCAACCACCCATGCCGCAATGCGGTTTATAGAAGCATCAAAAAAGTCCAGCCCAATAAGCACTTTATTAAGCGCATCGCACCGCACAATTTCTGCCGCAATATCTTTTAACTCGTCCTCCAAAAGCACAACATGGTCGGAATCCCAGCGGACGGGGCGGGTTACGTGAAGCGGCAACTTGTCGTACTGTGTTAGCAAACTCGAAATTTTGTCACTTACACGCTCGGTTGGGTGGTAATGCCCGTTGTCAAGCAAATTGTATACGCCGGGGTTGCTTGCGGTATACGCGAGATAAAATTCGCTACTGCCTACGGTGTAGGATTCCAGCCCTATGCCAAACACCTTGCTTTCTACACAGTCGATAACGCCGTCCCGTTTTTCTGCAAAAATTTCTTCAAGGCTACTCTTCAGGCGCATACGAGGGCCCAGGCGGTCGGCAGGGATATCCTTAAACCCGTCGGGGATCCACAAATTGTACAAAACCGGGTCGTTTAATTCTTTTGCTATTGCAGCGGCAATTTTGCGGCTGGCTATGCCGTGGCGTACCCAGTATGCGCGCGTGGTTTCGCATGGGCTGGAAAGGGTCAAATTGTCTTTAACCATGGGGTGCGCGTAAAATGTTGGGTTAAAGTCGATACCCAGTCCGCGTGCCTTTGCGTATTCAACCCATTTGGCAAAATGTTTCGGCTCAAGTACATCACGTGAGACAGCTTCGCCATCAACCATAGCATAACTTGCATGAAGGTTAATGCGGTGCTTTCCCGGGATTAATGAGATTGCCTTGTCGAAGTCTGCCATTAATTCCGCGGGGATACGCGCCTTGCCGGGGTAATTGCCTGTAACCTGAATGCCGCCGGATAATTCCCCTACGTTTTCAAAGCCGGCAACATCGTCGCCTTGCCAGCAGTGGATAGAAATTGCAATGCTTTGCAATTTTTTTATGGCGTCCTCTGTATCAACGCCAATTTTTGCGTATCGCTCTTTTGCGATTTGGTAGTAGTGAGACATGGGTTACCCTCCTAGATACTCCTCAATGGGAAATGATTTTTTCACTAACGTCCTTGCCTCGCCAACACCGGACAATTGCCCTGCGCCAATCATTTGCACAAGTATATTCCCTGCGGCAGTGCCTTCTGTTGGGCCGGCAGTAACAGTGCGCTTGCAAGCCTTGGCGGTGAGTTCGTTCAAATATACATTCCGGCTTCCGCCGCCAACAATACATATTTTGCTAAAATGTTTACCCGTTAACGCTTCCAATTCTTGCACGGCTTTGGAATAGCTGTCCACAAGGCTTTGATGTACGCAGAAGGTCAATTCTCCAACGCTTTCCGGGGCTTTCTGCCCCGTTTTGGTGCAGGCATATTTTATTACGTCAATCATGCTTTCCGGGGCCAAAAACCTGTGTTCGTTAACATCTATGCGTGAAGAAAAGTGGCTGTTTTTCTTTGCCTCGTTGCACAAATCTTCAAAGCTGTACTTGTCGCCAAGTTCTGCCTTTATACTCTGGATAATCCACAACCCCATAATATTTTTCAAATAGCGATATTGATACCCAAAGCCGCCTTCATTTGTAAGGTTGGCTTTGCGGCTATCCTCTGTACATATTGGGGCAGGCAATTCTGTACCAATAAGGCTCCATGTTCCGCTGGATAGGTATATGCTGTTTTCGTCTATAGGCGCGCACACCACGGCCGACGCGGTATCGTGGGTACATGGTAAAACCACCTGACAGTTGAAGCCCACCCGCTCCTTAACATGCGGCAGAAAACCGCCAAGCTTAGTGCCCGGTGCGGCAATTTCGCCAAAGATATTACAGGGCAGCCCGCTCTGTTCAATTAACGCGAAATCCCAACCTCTGGACGTGGCATTTATCATACCTGTAGTGGTTGCATTTGTGTATTCATGTTTACAAACGCCGGTTAGCAAATAGCTGAAATATTCAGGCATTAGGAGGAATCCGCTGGCCTCATTAAGTAATTCTGGGTTCTGTTGCTTTAACGCCAAAAGCTGATATATCGTGTTAAATTGCATTTTTTGTATGCCCGTTCTTGCATATAATTCCGCATCGCTGATACATTGGCTGAGCACTTCTTCCATTCCGGCAGTGCGGTTATCACGATAAGCCACAACATCACCAAGACGGTTTCCCTCTGCATCTAGCAAAGCAAAGTCTACGCCCCATGTATCAATGCCCACGCTTTGTGGGATTTTGCCTATGGCTTTACATTTAGCAATGCCTGTTAGTATTTCTTCAAACAAGGCGTCTGTATCCCAACACAACTGCCCGTTTTTTGTAGCCATTCCATTTTTAATATTACAAGATTTCTCGACGTTCATCATACCATTTTTAACATTGCAAGATTTCTCGACGTTCATCATACCGTTTTCAAAACGGTGAATTTCTTCAAGTATTAGTTTGCCGTCAACAATCTCGCCCAATATATGTCTGCCACTCGATGCCCCGATATCTATCGCTAAATAGTGCAATCTGTTACACCTCCATCAAATATTTTAGCAGCATTATATCATATGTTGCGAATTTTACTTGCATTTTTTCAACTTCTTTGATACAAATGTTATAGCTCGACATGAGACAAAGGAGGATATTTATGGAAAATAGGTACATTCAATTGTACTCTGTAAAAGACGACGCAGAAAAGGATTTTAAGGGAACCCTAGAACGCCTTGCCAAAATGGGGTACACCGGTGTGGAATTTGCAATGGGCTACTACGGTGGGTACAGCGCAGAAGAATTAAAGGCCATTTTGGCGGAGTTAAACCTAGAGCCGCTTAGCACGCATATTATGTCCGACATGGTTATCGGCCATTTGGACTATGCAGAAGCATTGGGCATCAAGTATATAATCGACCCAATGGCTACATTTTCTACTTACGAAGAAGCATTGGCGTTTGCGAAAAAGCTGGACACCGTTGGCGCGGAATGCGCAAAGCGTGGCATTAAATTTGGCTACCATAACCACCGTCACGAATTTTTGGAAGGCAAAGACGGCTACTTGATGGAAACACTATTGCGAAACACCAACCCTGAAAACGTTTGCTTCGAGCTGGACGCGGGCTGGGCAACGTGCTCTGGCGTAGACTGCCCGGCATTTATAACCAAGTATCCGGGACGGTTTAAGCTTATACATGTAAAAGAATGCTCGGAAGTGGCAGGCCCTGAAAAGCCTGTGGATTGGAGCCAGTTCCCTAGGGACGAAAACGGCAGGCCGCAAATTCCGCCGGAAGTGATTCAGGCATTTATGGAGCAGGCGAAATGGAATGTGCCTACCGGCAAGGGTATTATCGACTGGGCTGCGGTTAAAGATGCCGCACTTGCACAAGGTGCGGAAGGCTTTATTACCGAGCGGGAATACAACTATGCAGGCGATATTTTCAAATGCATAGAAGAGGATTGCACGTTTTTGAAGAATTTGTAAAAGGGTATGAAAAGCGGCTTCGCCGCGCGTTTCGTGCAGAGCAATTTTCTGGTAGATGAAAAAGGGCGAAAGCGCATTTGTTACTTATGCTTTCGCCCTTTTGTTTTATTATTTTCAAGAAATTCTATGCAGACCCGGCGTTTTTCTTTTCCCATTCACGCTTAAAATCATTTAGGCTCAAGTCGTTAGCTCCGCCGCAAAAATCGGGGTTATCCCGCTGCAAGTGGTCGTCTTCCCATTCACAAGCGGGGCACACATCATATGAAGGATGCTCGCCGGCATTGTTGTTTCCGCATACCGGGCATTCCCAGCCGAACCCCCGCCAATGAGAGGATTCGATAGCCTCCGAAAATGGGACGCCCTTCCAACTGTGATAATGCTGCCAGTTGCACTTAATGCACTCATCGTGTTTTACGCCTTTCGCATGGTTTATATTCTTGCAGCCTTCACATGTCCATGTATCCATAACTATTTGCCCCTCTCGTGTTCAAAATATTTAATGCCGCTGCTTGGCTTAAACATTGTTGCAACGCCTGTGCTGTACCCCTTCACAAAATCCCCGGTTGCCTTATTGTACCTTACAATTGCGCCATCGCTTTCCTTAAATCCCACAATATCCCCGCCCACGGCAGAACGCACAAGTTCGCTTGCCTTTTGTACATATTCCGCCATAGACAGCCCGTAGTAGCTTTTGCCCTCCCGCAAGTGTTTCGCGTGCCGCAACTGCGCCGCTTCGGTCATTTCTGGGATGGATGGGTTGGCACCGGTGGCGTTGTATGCGTTGTTGTTTTCACTTAATATAGTAGGGGAATGGGGCTGTGGCAAATTGTGAACTGAAATTTGCCCACTTTCATTTGCACTATTACTTGTTGACATTGTATTCTCCCCGGCTCCGACTTGCAAATTCACGTTTGTTATTATTTTACCAGATTCATGAACATGCGCCAACAAAAAAGGGCGAAAACGCAAATGAGAGGTTTGCGTTTTCGTCCTTTTATTATTTCATGCCTATTATAGTGAATTAAATTGAAAATCGCCTCAAGCTTCGTCCGAGAACCCGCCTACTGCCGCGGGTTTCGGCCTCGCCGTTGGCGCGTTGCTGCCAACCATCGGACTGTTTTCAACTAAATTCACTCTACATAATGATAATTGCGGCCCTGTTTGCGCTGTCCCATTCTACAGTTGCGTTAAAAGCGTACATTACAAAACGCAGCGGAATGAATACACGGTCGTTTAACATGACAGGTATGCCCATACCATCTAGCAATTGCTGGCCTGCAGGTAGTGTTAGCGTACCTGTGGGTAGGTGAATTAATGCGGAGCGGGTATCGTTACACCATTCTGCGGTTGCACCTGTAGCTTCTGCCATTGTGCGCAGCGGAATCATCATGCGGTTGGTGGCTGGGTCTATGAATGGTGCGCCAATGCTTGTGCGTGGTTGGTTGTTTAGCAGGTATTGGGTGGTGCCTTTTGTAAATATCAGCCTGTTTATAGATAGCTGAGCAGGAGGTGCGGGAATAGACGAAGGTATCGAAATAGGCAGAGGAGGCGCGTCATCCAGAACATCATATTCGTCGTATACCACGTCATATATCACATATGAATGATCAGAACTGGTAGGTTCTGATGATTGTTGCTGTTGGCGTACCAGCGGAAGAAGTGGCAGCTGTGACGATGGTTGCTGCTGGCTGCCGCTTTCATTCCCACTACTCTCTGAGGCTGGCAACGGCGAACTTTGTGGCGCTGGCGGGCTTTGTGGTGTCAGCACGTTTACAACTGCCCTCCATTGAGCAAAAATAATCAGATGCGATGCAATATCATCAGGTTGCACGGCTACGCCGCCCGTTGGTTGTGTAAACCAGCCAAGGAACGTGTGGCCTGCTTTTGTTGGTTGTGTAACTTGTGCAATCAAATCGCCATATGTCGCACTGCTATTTCTCACCAAGCCTTGCATCGCGGGTGTGCCACCGTTGCCGCAAAATGCGAGCGGGAATGTTTCTGCTTCCCATACAGCAAATAACGTAATTGGGGCATTAAACACGTGGCTTGGCGAAAGCAGCGAACCACCTGGTGTAGCCGACCAGCCGATGAAGACATAGCCATCACGAACCGGATCTGCAACCTGTGGGAGCACTTGCGCAAATGTTGCCCCTGCCAAAACGACTACTCTTTGCTCGGTTTGATAGATGCTGCAGCGGAAGGTTAATGTCAACTCTGCCTGTACTGGATTAGCTTTCCATTGTGCATAAATAGCCAGACGCGCGGCCGTGTTACTAGGTTGCACTGCCACTCCGCCTACTGGCTCTATATACCAGCCAAGGAATGTATAACCTGTTTTCCATGGCTCTTCAACTTGTGATATCAAATTGCCATAAGTTGGGTCGTTATCTCTTATAATTGCGATTTGCTCGCTTGGCGTTCCGCCGTTGCCTAGAAACTTGACCATCCGATGTGGGCGTACCTCCACCTCCCATTGGGCGTATAGCGAAAGCGGGCTACTCATTACAATGTCAGGCAGTGAAACAGGTGAGCCTCCTGGTGTAATCGCCCAACCAAGGAAGGTATAACTATCACGAACCGGGATTGCAGGTGGTGCTATATCCCCAAGTGATGCCCCAGCCGGAACGGACACTGTTTGTGAGGCAGGGCTTCCGCCGTTTCCGTTAAATGTCACGTCGATGTATTCAACAAGAATGGGGTCGGCTTCCCATTGGGCATAAATAGCCAAGCGCGATACTGTATTACCCGGCTGCACTGTCACTCCGCCTACCGGCGCTGTAAACCAGCCAAGGAAGGTGTAACCTGTTTTCCGTGGTTCTTTAACTTGTGATATCAAATTACCATAAGTGGGGTCATTATCTCTTATAATTGCGATTTGCTCATTTGGCATTCCACCGTTGCCCAGAAATCTGACATTTCGATGAGGATGTATCTCCCGCTCCCATTGTGCGTAGAGCGAAAGGTGGGCATTAACTATATGGGTTGGTGAAAGTTGTGTGCCACCTGTAGGTGCAGTAAACCAGCCAATGAAGGTGTTGTCATGAGGAAACAGATGAACCGGCTCTGTTATCTGCGGAAGTATATCACCAAATGGTGTGTCCACTGGAACTATAATTCTATTGTGTATTATTGCTGTACTATCGTTGCGGTGGAAGGTCAATATAATTTCCTGTGGGGGAGGGTATGCTGCCCATTGGGCATAAATAGCCAGATGCGCTACGGTATTACCGGGTTGCACTGCTACTCCCCCTACCGGCGCTGTAAACCAGCCAAGGAAGATATAATCTGTTTTCCATGGTTCTTTAACTTGTGATATCAAATTGCTATAGGTCGGGTCGTTATCGTTCACAGTTGCAACTTGCTCATTTGGCGTTCCGCCGTTGCCGAGAAATCGAATATTCCGATATGGGCGTGGCTCTTGCGCCCATTGTGCGTATAGCGTAAAAGGGGCATTTACGACATGGGTGGGTGAAAGCTGTGCGCCACCTGTAGGTGCAGTAAACCAACCAATGAAAGTGTAATCTTGAGGAAACTGATGAACCGGTGCTGTTATCTGCGAAAGTACCTGAGAAAATAGTGTATCGATTGGAACGGCCAAATACTGGTATACTGTTGTACCATCGTTATTAGAGAACGTTAGTACCACTTCCGGCGGTACTTTGGATATCCATTGGGCGTATAGCACAATTACGCGAACATTGGACGCCAATAGCTGTGAAATTGGTGTGCCACATGCAGCAGCCCAATGAAGGAAGTAATAATCCGGATGAACCGGGTCTGCCGGCAGTATTACATCTTCCCCTTCTCTAATTACTACTCTTTGTTCATCCATCAAGCCTAAGCTGCAACGTAGGATAAGTGTCACTTGTATTGGGTTGGGAAGGTGGATATTATGGAAAGGCCAGCGGCTATAGAAGATATCCATTGTTTGGCTCTGGGTTACATCTCTGTCACTCATAATCAAACGGCCTTGTCTTTCGGCCTCTCTAAACGCATCGACGGGGTCGGTAAAGCCATCACCCACAGAATTAATTCCCGCTCTGTTATTCCAAAAATCGTGGACATTGTCAGCATCAAATACATCAATAAAACCCATGGATTGACCAGGTACACCAAATTGTGCCGATGCAATTTCAAACAATGCTTGGCGGCGTAATATAGTTAGGGCAGAATTTCTGTACTCTTGCCGCCCAAAATGCGCACCAATCGCATTTGCCCACTCGTGGTTATTTGTTACCATTTGTGCACTTTGTGCACCAAATGTTTGCGCCGCTAATCTGGCCCACGTAAAATGACGCAGCGTATCTTGCCTACATAGGTCATTGGGATATACTTCTACGGCCCGGTTTGTTGCTTGCCGGCCAAGCTCTAAATTTAATGTACGGTTTAACAAAGACATGCCGTCTGCCTCATTAAGGTCTCTGGCCATATGCATATCAGGGCTTAGTTGGGGTAGGAAAAACGGCAGCACTTCTATTACGCCATCATCTTCAACAGAGAACGGTTGGACATAGGCGGCAAACTCGGGATTAGTGGCTATAAACTCCCAGGCAATTCTGTCAATTTCATACAACACATTGGCCCATGCTTCTTCGTGGCTAGCCGTAATCGTATAATAGCTGCCATCGTCATTAAATACAGTTACGGGGGTAGGCACGATAGTGTCAATTACAGAAAAATCAGGGAACTCGAACAATTCTGTTATTGGGGTATGGCCGCTGTCCGCAAATACAGGCATTTCCAGCAGCGCTGATACGATGTCGGTTTGTAGGCTGGCTTCTTCAGCCAGCGGGTCAGCAAAGCTACTGTAATAATCTGTTTCCTGTGCAGCTTCTACGGTGGTATAAGGCACAAGCGATGTGCTTAAAATAAGTGCAAGAACCAACGTAAAACTCAAAATTCTTTGATACATCTTTCTCAAGATATGCGTCTCCTTTCAAAAGACAAAATTTTCTAGGTACAAAAAAGCATAATCTCGCTGGCTCTACCCTTCCATTATGTATTAACTGGCTTGCCCAAAAGGAACATTAAGAGTATCACAAAGCTGTAATATTATATAAGGAGGACGTTCCCCATGTCAATCAAAAAGCCACAGTTTCGACGCATTTATGGGGCTTTCAAGGGTTATGTGTGCAACGCCGTATGGGGGGTTCCATGTCTTGGATATATTTGCAAACATTCGATAAAATCTTACTTTTTGGAGTTGTAGCACGTTTTTTTATTTCAAATATACCCCTGCCAGCAGGCGTTTTCATATCTATACTATAGCAAAAAAGACCTGATGCCAGGCCTTTTTTGCAATTTACTAATTACTGGGTAACCGCATTAATATCCCTTTTACGGTAAAAGAATATCCCCACAGCAGCAAGCCCAATGCCAGCTACAGCCATAACAATCATCACAAGCCAATTAATTTCATCCATTGGCAGTTGCGAAACCCAGCCAAACGGGGTAAAATTCGCCAGCCACTCGGTTTGTGGCATCATGCGCCCGTACATCATTGCAAAAAATGTAAAGGCATAATATGCCCATACCCACCCTATGCGTCTTGGGAACAGCCCCACAAACAGCACGGTTAGGCCGCCCATTATCCACATAGCCGGAACATACACAAGCGCAGACTCTAAAACGAAGCGGAGCGGCAAGTCCGCAGGGTTTTCTAGTGCAGATTGTGCCAGGGAGTACAGCCCCATCGCCTGCGCAACTTGTATGAATATCGCTGATACAAATGCGATAACCACAAACCCCAGCAGATACTTTGTTTTCGAAGTTGGCGTGGCAAAAATCAGTTCTGCCCGCATTGTTTTTTCCTCTGCTTTTGCCTTTAGGATAAACATGATTACAGGCACGGTGGCAATCATGGCCATAAAGAAGCCAATCATATTTGCAAACATTTGCACAATACTAAAGCCCGCAGCATTTAACACGACATTCATTTGCGCGGCAATTTGCTGGGTAGTCATATCGTCAATCGCAATTTGGTCCAGTAAGCCCGTGGGGCCAAGTATCATTTGACGGTACATGTCGTTGCCGGCTACAAAATTGTCTATATCCTGCAATACTGTGGAGTACGAAAGCCCCGTAACAAAAAGTATAACAATCCACGCAATCAAACTGGTGCGCAAAAGCCTGAAATTCAGCCCAAACGCAGATTTAAGCAGCCTGCCGCCATGGGCCTTACCCGGGCGTGCAGGTATAAGCCCTTGGTCGATATCTCTAATGCTGCATAGCCTGTATGCCAGTGCGGTAAATGCCGCCGCAATCCCCAGAATAACCAGCACAGGCCACCAAATATTATTGATATAAACCCACGTGCGAGACATTAAACCAAGCGGGCTGAAAAATGCCAGAAATCCCATATCACCGGGGTTCATATCCGCACCTGCACGCAGGAAGTAGAACAAACCCATGGCAAAAAATGAGTAGCTTATAGCCCCACGGGAATTAGATGATAGTTGGCTAAAAAATGCCGCAACCGCCGCAAATGCCAAGCCTACGGCCCCCAATGTTACGCCCCACAAAAGCGCCGCGCTAAAGCCCATGGGGTCGCTAATAATATGCATACCCAGCCACATGGTTAGGGCAAATAATATCGCCATTATGGCGTTTATCTTAACCGCGGTAAGCATAGCGGCATTGACATTGGCCAACCGCCCTACGGGTAAGCTGCGCAGTACTTCATAGCGGCCTAATTCTTCATCTGCACGGGTATGGCGCACCACCAAGAATATGTTCATGATACCCACGGCTATGCCTATGAATACGAACATCATCATGGTGTATAACGCCCCAATGCTATACATATCTATGCTGTATAGCGGCCCAACCATTGCAAGCATTGCGGGGTTTTCCAACATGGCCATAAATTCCAACCTGTCAGAAGCTTCTGGCATTAGTGATAAGCCCATCAACACCAATATACCAAAATTTAGGATAACCATAGTAAATATCCATGCAGAGGACGTGACTTTCTCCCGCTTAAGCATAAACCTTGTAAGTTTTAACGAGTTGTCGAACATTCAGCCCACCCCCTATTCTGCTTTCGTATAGTGCTGCATGAACAAATCTTCCAATGAAGGCGGCGCAGATTCCAGCTTCTTTATGCCAAATTGATTTAAGTGGTTGATAATCTCGCCCATTTTGCGGGTGTCTACATGGAATGTGATATTTTCGCCGTCTTTGTGAATGTCAAACACGCCGGGGAAGCTGTCCAAACCCTCAATAGTGCGCTCGGTAGACACTTTCATGACATAGCGAGTCAAGTGGCGCAACTCGTCTAATGTGCCCACCTGCACCACTTCGCCTTCGCGGATAATACCCACACGGTCGCAAAGCCGCTCCACTTCCGACATGATATGGCTGGACAGGAACACGCCCTTGCCCTTATTTTTCTGCTCCAGAACACACTCTTGGAAAATGTGCTCCATAAGCGGATCCAGTCCGCTTGTGGGCTCGTCTAAAATATACAGGCTTGCATCGGACGCAAAAGCTGCCACAAGTGCCACTTTTTGGCGGTTGCCTTTCGAATATGTGCGGCATTTTTTTGTAGGGTCTAGGTTAAAATCCTTGATTAACCGCTCGCGTAGCTTTTTATCATGGTTGCCGCGCAGGTTTACAAATAGGTCAATCACTTCGCCGCCGGTCAGGTTAGGCCACAGGTTTACGTCGCCCGGTACATAGGCTATTTTTTTGTGGATGTCTACGGCGTCCTTCCATGCGTCCTTGCCAAATACTTTTGCGGTGCCGCTTGTGGCTTGCAAAATGCCCAAAAGTACGCGAATAGTGGTGGATTTACCTGCTCCGTTTGGGCCGATGTAGGCGAACACTTCGCCTTCGTTTATTTGCAAGTTTACGCCTTTGAGGGCCGCTGTTTTGCCAAACATTTTTGTTACATTGTTCATTTCTACGCTGTAGCTCATTACAAATCCTCCTTATTTATAGAAACATTTTCTTAACGTGCTCAATACTGCTTGAAATTCCTCCAGAAACATGTCGTAATTTTCTCTGGCATCACGGCCAACTGTTTCTGCCGGCGACATACTCACCTTTGACTGCCCATAGCCCTGCAACGCCCACGTAATCACCTGCATAGCAATGTGCGGGTCTATATCATCACGGAAAAGTGACATGTCCGCATGGGCATAAATTTTGCCCATGATAGTTGCTTGCAGTTCGTTAAATTTTGCAACCTTGGCGGCCGTGCTTTCGTTTTTGGCAGAATCATCTACAAAGGTACTGGTCATAAAATCGAAAATATCCGGAAAATGCGAAGACAAATCCTGTTTCAACAGTGCCAGCTGCCATACACTTTCCAAAATATCGGGCTGCAAGACGTTAATTAGGTCGAAATATTCCCGCTTGCCAATGTCTATTGCGTAGTCTATCAGGAAATTGTAGAGTTTCTCCTTTGTGCCAAAGTAGTGGAACAGCAGCCCCTTTGATATCCCCGCTTCCCGCACAATATTGTCTGTAGACGCTTTTTTGTAACCCGCCAAAAATTCCTTCATGGCAGCGTTTATGATGCGCTCCTGTTTTTCTTCAGGAAGGGCTAGAAATTTTTGAAAGTTTTCGCAATGCTGCATTTCTTTTTCCGGCATATCATCATCTCCTTTTGTTGACTGAATTGTTACCATGAAACTCAATTGACTGACTCGATGGATCAATTATAATTTCATTGACTTAAAAAGTCAACAACTTTTTTTGATTTTTGCAAAAAAAATTCAGTTGGTGATAAAATATCACCAACTGAATAAGGCAAACGGTTAGTGTGGCTAACCACTTGAAACTGAAAACGAATCTCTAATTCTCATACTGCTCATGCGCGTATGGTATTATCGTCCATGTAACATCATCGGCCGAAAGACTTCTTGGCTCGATAGACCAACGCGATGACACCGCGGGCATACAACTGTGATAATCGGAACAATCTTTTCGGCAACTGCCAAAACCTTTTTTAGCGCGGCACTGTCCGGGAGGGCAGTCATGCTT
>Ga0123355_10002180_pt1 | contig 27626 bp, 23 predicted proteins | sample TergutEmb28metaG_3_FD_89872 | JGI IMG/M metagenome (GOLD analysis project Ga0123355, IMG submission 89872) | Embiratermes neotenicus P1 segment gut microbial communities from Petit-Saut dam, French Guiana - Emb289 P1 | ecosystem: Host-associated > Arthropoda: Insects > Digestive system > Gut ... | reverse complement strand
GGGGGGGGAGAATACAGTAAATTTCTAACAGCACACATTATGTAGATGAATAGTCAGAGGTGCTGTTTCTTATGTAAGATTGTGTGCAGATTCATCTGTTGGGTTCCACATGTGATCTACAGCCATATTATCAGATGATTTCTGCTTCTACAGTTCTTCATACTATAACGTTGTGGCCATACATTTTGTATTATTAATTCAATGAATCCTATTAAAAACAGAATAAGTTGCTTGCAAGATATTCATGTAGTCAATGTGGGAGAAGAAAAATTAATGAAATATTTTACTTGTAAGTGATTGATTTTTCAGTGAAAATATTGTCCTGTTTATAGTTTTGGAGTACTTGTTGAGAACACCATCTTACAACTTTTAAACACATTACACATTTACATAATAAATTCTGTGACAATGAATTGTCCTTAGCCTGAACAGGAAGGAAACAAGCTAATGTTTCTGTCAGAATGGCGTGAATTTCGTTCGGCACATTGCCTTGCAGGAAAAAAAAAAACTTGATGACAGCTCATATCTTGATGTTGTTTAAATCATGCACATACCTGACATGCTTCTGAGCTTGTTTCCTTCCTGGTCGGGCTAAGGACTTATCGGCTCCCTGGTACATAAGGTTCCAACAGTACCAGCAGCACAGTAATCACACACTTTCTTACTGCAAGATTAGAACTAAACAAGTGTGTTGTGATTGTTAGATACATAATGCCTTCTTCAGTAATATCACAACGGAGTGTCCAAATTAAAATCAGTCTCTTGTAGGTCTAGATATGTAGTTTAAGTAAGATGTGACACAGATGTGATACTCATTATTACTAACATTGATTAACATTACAAAATGTAAACAGCTGGGTTACATGTTGTACTACCTGCATTAACATAAAAAATTCTTGTGTTATTTGGCTAAACATTGTCTGTGCTTCAGCGATTCTGACAAAAAACAGTTGTTATTTTCCCACATAGCATGTACTAATTCAGGGGCACATGGTGGCACAGTTAGTTGAGGCACACCGCTACAAGATGGAAGGTTGGGGGGTGTTCGATTTCTGATGGTGTCATTGGAATTTTTCATTGACATCCATCTGGCCACACTATGGCCCTGGGGTTGACTCTCACAGAAATGAGTACCAGGAATATGTACTGGGGGTTGAAGGTGGCTGACAACCTTACCACCTTGTGTGCCAACTGTCTCGAAATCTGGAAGCCTTAGCCTTCTGGAACCCTCTGGGCCTGTAATAAGCCTGTACCAGGATTGCCTTAACTTTTATATACTAGTTCATCTTTGTGATACAGAGATGCCTTGTGTTTACTATGAAGTAGAATCTGAGGCAGTAAATGTAACTCAGACAAACTTCATTGTTCAAAGTGCTGAGTGCTTTTATGTTATTACAGCTGCAAGGAGTCAAGTGGATAAAACAGAAATATGGCGATTCTCTGAAAGTGATACGCTTGGGCCAGCGTGGATATCTGGATGTTATTGAACAGTCTATTAGCAGTGGTGCAACTGTTCTTCTAGAAAACATTGAGGAGAATGTGGATCCAGTACTAGACCCATTACTTGGCCGTAATCTTATCAAGAAGGGGAAGTATGTACCTCCATCGAATTTCATCTTGTGGTGGTAACTGTAAAGACTGAGATGTGACAATGTGTATTTTGGAATATATCTACCTCTAAGATGTGACGTGATGTAGTTTGGAATAGAGGTAAAAAACTGCATGTTGTCAAATTCAGAAGGCAGAGGGATCTGTGTGTTTAAGGCATAGACATTTTACAAGTTGTGAAACTCAAATGGAGCATTTTCTTCAATAAAGAGGAACACCTAACAGCGGAAAATGTGTGTATGAGACAATGTGCTGACTGTTTGAAAGTTTTGTCTATTTCAGTTCATTTAACAGCCACTTTTTAGTCACTGGACAAATATACCATGTTATCTTTCTAAATAAATCAGTATTTTCAGATGAAAAGTAGTTTGGTTATAATATAAATTTCACCTACAAATTTAGCTGTAAAAATAACAGTTCTTGGCTGCATAACTGCAATAGCCAGTTTAAAGTTTCAGATAGCATAAATTTTGTGATATCAGGCTTTTGCCATGGAGTAAATGAGATCTGCACTTTTCTGGGATTTTATGCAGCAAAGATTGGTAGTATGTTACCGATGTTTTAGGACAACCTATAGGTCCCATCTTCCAAGGGGTTAAGCATTGACTGCTTGACCCCTGAGTATGGGCTGCTTGAGTCTTGAAGATGGAACTGATAGGTTGTTCCTAAATGTCACTAACAAACTACCAATCTACACTGCATAAATCCCAGAAGAGTACAGTTATTAGCAAATTATATTATGGAGAAGTAACTCAGTAACCCATTGGTTACAAAAGTCATACAGTAGAAGCTTACATTAAATATGTGTGACGAAAGCATGATGGAATATAAGTTTTCTGTAAATTTAGGTTCTGAAAAAGGTAGGCAATTGAAGATTAAATACCAGGAATGATTTCAGGATTAGTCATCTTGGATATATCACCATTATGGTGAATGAACCTGTGTGTTCCATTTTTAGTTTTCTAGCCTTCTGCCCATGTATATGGTGTCACATCCAAAAAGACTGTAATCTTGATGCTCACTGCCATGAGAATCTCAAATATCACGTACGAGTATGAAAGATATTGTTTGTTACAGGTACTGAAATATGATTTAAATATATCAGTTGTTCTTTGTTAAGGTAATGAGCTATGAAGCACCAGAATGGAGAAAATAATCATGTAAAATTCCCAAGAGCCAATGGAATTTTTTATGTGCAAGTTCTTTATAAAGCTCTAATAACTCCATAACCCTAGGATTTTCTGTGTGTTATGGAAGTATTTATTAAAGGAGGAAGGTAATGTGTTTACTGTTCATGTTTGTTGCACAGGGCGATTAAGATAGGAGACAAGGAAGTTGAATACAATGCAGACTTTCAATTAATTTTGCAAACAAAGTTGGCCAATCCACATTATAAACCAGAAATGCAGGCTCAGACCACACTTATAAATTTTACTGTTACACGAGATGGGTTAGAGGATCAGCTGCTAGCAGAAGTGGTGAAAGCTGAAAGACCAGATTTGGAAGAACTCAAGGTACATGCTGAACATGGTTTTAAGAAGTTTTATCTTTTTATTCAATGTTTCATTGGTCATACCTGTCTAATGGCACACTGTATGCCTGTGGGTGATGGTTTTAAATCTGTAAGTGTATCTACATAAAGCAGAAGGAACTGATATGGCTGATAGATGCATGATTCCTGTATGATGAATTGCTCATGTGCACAGACAAAAAATAATGAAGTTACATAATGAAGAACATATAATTTATAGCTGTCATCAAAGAGTGTTATGGTTTAGTCAAGAAGGTTTGGTTGCATGTGTAACTTTGCTATGGGAAACAAGTAGTGCATGTTACCTAACTGAGTCCACTGCAGTTCTAAATCATAGTATGGTATTATTACATTTTTTATTACACCTCTGCTCTAGATTCAAACCTGGACAGAAATTTACTTTTTTTTACTAGTTAGAAATGAAATATTACTATGATTTAAAAAAAAAATACTTATAATTTACCCAGCAGGACCATAAGAAGAAAGGAATTTGTGTTTGAAAGGTTTACAATACTGCAGTTATGTATGCATATCATTAGTTTTTAGCTTTTCCAGTAATAATGATAACTGCTTTCTCATTCAAGGCTTCTCAAACACTGAATTTTAACAAAAAAAGTTCCTTCACTCATATAAAACTGACTTTGTGTATATTGTTCTCCTACTGACTATTGATTTCATCACAGGCAGAACTGACTAAACAGCAGAATGACTTCAAGATTATGCTCAAAACACTGGAAGATGATCTCCTATCCCGGTTGTCCTCTGCTGGAGGGAACATCCTAGGTGACACAGCTCTTGTTGAGAATTTGGAAACTACCAAACGTACAGCAGCAGAAATAGAACAGAAGGTGGCGGAAGCTAAAATTACCTCAGCCAAAATTGACCAGGCTCGAGAGTTGTATCGACCAGCTGCTGCGCGAGCCTCACTGCTTTACTTCATTCTTAATGACCTTAATACCATCAACCCCATCTACCAGTTCTCTCTTAAGGTATTTGTTTTCTATACAAAATAACTTTGCATGAAATTGTGGAAATATAATAAGTTGCAGGTTACAAAAAATTAATTTGGAGTGGTGTAGTCACTATAATGACTAGGCTAAGGGCTGGACAACTGAGGAATCCTGTTTTGATTTTTTCAAAGTGTCACTAAGAACCATTGCAAATTTAACCATTATCAGTTAGTCAACCAGAACCAACCAACCAGCCAACCAACTGTCCAGAACACTCATAATTGCATCATGTGATAAAAGTGATGGTGCATGTAAATTAGGTGTTCTTGTTTCTTTCTCCTGATAATTATTAATGTGTACACCTGGTATTCTGCATGGTCTTATTTTTATTTATTCAACTTTATGAAGTATTTCAGTATAGCTATGTACTTCGTTTTTAAAATATGCTGTCAGTAAAATACTTACATAGATATGCTTATTGTTCCTCCTTTCTTTAATTTAACATTTAAATTTCTGTCCCACAAGTCTGGTTAATGTAATATTGCATGTAAATTAGTAAGAATTACTGTACATTATTTTTCTTTTTCATTTTTGAGCTCTAAGTATTTTGCACTGTGACATGTAGTAAAATTATGTTTATAGCCCAAGTACTGCATGTATTACATATATTTTGAGATACTGTTTGGATAATTTCAAGTGTTATGCTGTTTGAATACATTGTAGGCATTCAGTGTGGTTTTCCAAAAGGCAATTGAAAGGGCAGTACCAGCTGAAGATGTATCCACAAGAGTTGTTTACCTCATAGACTGCATCACATACTCTGTTTTCATGTATACCTCTCGAGGACTATTTGAACGTGACAAACTGATATTCTCATCACAAATGGCTTTCCAGGCAAGTTGTTTTACTCTAAAAAATAATAATACATTAACTTATCTCTACCTTTGTTTACTTCAAGTATCCCATTGTCATTCAGGCTATGTTAATCGCCTCATTTTATTCAAAATTAAATTTCACTGTCACAGCACACGATGAACATCTCATCATTAGATAGGTGTGCAAGGAGGGAAAAATAAGCATTATGTTAGTGTTTCATTGCTTTCCATAATAAGTGTGTCTCTGTAACCTTGCATGGTGTGTCCTCAGACTGCAGATGGAGGAATGGCCTCCAGTATGAAGGGTAGCTGCAAATATATTGAATAAGCTGTTGTGGACAGCCGACAAGGTGTGGTCTTCCAACTTGGAGGTTGGGCAAGGTGCTAACAACCCCTCACCATATAAACTTGCCTTGTTATGAAAGAGATACATGTGCCTTGGGCCTGGACTGATCCTCTGGGATGACCTAAGCAATGGCAAAGGGACATGAGATTTGGTGCATGGAATGTATGGAGCCTGTATAGGTCAGGTTCACTTACAGCAGTAGCCAGAAAGATCACAAGGTATAAATTAGAGTGAGTGGGTGTGCAGGAGGTTAGGTGGGAGAAAGGGGGCACCATTAGAGCAGGGGATTCTTTTTTTGTATGGAAAAGGAAACAAAAATCATCAATTGGGTACAGGCTTCTTTGTTAAGATAGTAGAATTTGTTAGTGACAGGATGTCCTATATAGTTCTGAGAGGTTACTGGTGTCATATCATTGTTTTGAATATGCATGCACCAAGTCAGAAGAAAAGTGATAATTCAAAAGGCATTTTTTATGAGGATTTACAAGAGTTTTTTTTTAATAATTTTCCTCAGTACCATATGAAAATTCTTTTAGGAGATTTTAATGCAAAACTGGGGAGAGAGGATATTTTCAAACCAACAGTTGGCAGTGAGAGTCTGCATCAGGATAATAATGATACTGGTGTTAGAATAGTAAATTTTGCCACATAAAAAAATGTAGTTTTTAAGAGCATGATATTCCAGCATCGAAACAGTCATAATTACTCCTGGACCTCTCCTGATGGGAAGACTCACAACCAAATGTTCACATATTGATAGACAGGAGATGGCATTTGAGTATCTCAATGTACCATCTTTCAGGGGAGCTGTGATATTTGTCACTGTCTGTTGGTTGCAAAAGTTAGGGAGAGATTGACAGTAAGTAAACAAACAACACAGAAGTTTGAAGTGGAGAGATTTAATCTCAGGAAGATAAGTGAGCTGAAAGTTAGGAAACAGTGTTAGTGTCTATAAATATTCACAATTACAACCAACTAATTTGAAATCGTTTTATTTATATGGCTTTTTTATGTAAAAGAGGGAGATCTCCAACTTATGCTTTTAGTTTCTGTGTACGTTTAAAGGGTTTGTTTTATGACCTGATAATGACCCAGGTTTAAGGTAGAAACTTGTTGCCATATAGATAAAACTATTTACAAGTGGCAATATAAATAAAACTACATGTGAGTTGGTTGTGATAGTAAATATTTATAGAGATTGTATTTGGTATACCAAAGAGGATATTTCATACAAAATTTAAACAGTATCATATTAAGATCTCAAACAGGTTTGCAGTGTTGGAGAACTTAAATGATTGCAGTGGCACAAATAGGGCTTGGGAAAATGTTAAAGAAAATATCAAAACCTCAGGTACATAGATCTAGGTCTGTATGATTTGAACAGCTTAAACTGTGGTTTGATCAAGAATATTCTTGATTTTTAGATCAAAGGAAGCAGGCTAAAATGCAGTGGTTACAAGATCCAAACCAAACCGAACCAGTTTAGGTAATCTAAACAATATAACACGTTAAACTACTAGACATTTCTGGAACAAAAAGATGGGATATCTGAAATCTAAAATTGATGAACTTGAAACTAACAGTAAAAAAAAAAAATATCGGAGACTAGTGTAGGGGCATCAGTGATTCTAAGAAGGGTAACCAGCCCTTAACTAATATAGTAAAGGATGATACGATGATTTCGTTACAGATCCCACAGTATTTTGACTAGGTGGAAGAACCAATTCTCTCAGCTGTTTAATGTACAGGAGGTTAATGATGTTAGACAGACAGAAATACATAGAACAGAACCAGTAGTGCCTGAGCCGAGTGCCATTGAGGTTTAGATGACTATTGTAAAGCTAAAAAGATGCAAATCACCAGGTACTGAACAAATCCCAGCAGAATTGGTTAAAGCAAGGGGTAGAACAATTCGCTCTGGTATCCATCACCTTATTAATTCTATTTGGACTAAGGAGGAATTGCATGAGGAGTGGAAGGAGTCGATCATTATACCTATTTATAAGAAGGGTGATAAAACAGATTGTGGTAATTATAGAGGCATATCACTATTGCAACTACATACAAAATTTTATTCAACATCCTGCTGTCAAGGTTAACTCCATATGCAGAGAAAATTATTGGGGATGAGCAGTGTGGATTTTGATGCAACAGGCCAACTACTGATCTTATATCCTGCATTCCTCAAATACTTGAGAAAAAATGGGAATGCAATGAAGCAGTGCATCAGCTCTTTGTAGACTTCAACAAAGCCTTTGATTTAGAGAGGATGGAGGTCTTGTACAATGCTCTCATTGAGTTTGGTATCCCCATGAAACTGGTAAGGCTAATAAAAATGTGTCTGAATGAGACTATATCAGAGTCCAGGTAGGCAAACATTTGTCTGACATGTTTCTTTTTAAGAGTGATTTAAAATAAGTAGATGCTTGGTCACCATTGCTTTTAAACTTTAGAGTATGCCATTAGGATGTGTCAGGTAATGCAGGATGGCTTGAAATTAAATGGTACATATCAGCTTTTGGTTTATTTTGATGGTGTTAATGTATTGGGCAGACATATGCATACTATAAAGAAAAATACAGATGTTTTAATAGTTGCTGGTAAGGAGAGTGGACTAGAAGTAAATACTGTTAAAACTGAGTACATAGTCATGTCCAAGATCAGAATGATAATAGTTCCTTTGAAGGGGTGGAACAGTTCAAATATTCGGGCACAACCCCCACAAACCAAAGTTCTATTCAGGAAGAAATTAAGAGCAGACCGAAGTCAGGGAATACATACTGTCATTTGGTGCAGAATCCTTTGTCTTCCATTTTTCTATCTAGAAGTATAAATATTAAGATATTCAGAACTATAATTTTGCCTGTTGTTTTGTATGGGTTTGAAACTTGGTCGCTGACACTGAATGAGGAACATAGGCTGAGGCTGTTTGAGAATAGGGTGCTGCGGAGAATATTTGGACCTAAGTGGGACGAGGTAACAGGGGAGTGGAGAAAAACACATAATGAGGAGCTTACTCCTTACCAAATATTATGTGGGTGATCAAATTGAGAAGAATGAGTTAACCGGGACATGTGGCACGTATGGGGGAGAGGATAGATGTATACAGGTTTTTTGTGGGGAAACCTGAGTGAAAGAGACCACTTGGAAGACCCAGGTGTAGATGGGAGGATAGTATTAAGATGGATCTTCAGGAAGTGGGGTTGGGGGCATGGACTAGATTAATCTGGCTGAGGATAGGTACAGGTGGCAGGCACTTTTGATTTTGCTAATTAACCTTTGGGTTCTGCAAAATGTGGGGAATTTCTTGACTAGTTATGAAATGGTTAGCTTCTCAAGGAGGACTGTGCTCCATGAAGTAAGTAATTAAGTAAGTTTCATTACTTTACATTATCCATTCTATCATCAGTCTCATTGATAAAGTGTAATTTTAAATCATATTTGTATTGAATGTATATTTTGTGGTTTTTTCTTGATAATAATCTTCAGCATTTGAAAAGCATCTAACCGACTGAACATTGCAGTCAGGTTGGTAGCACTGCTGCTTTGTATTCATGAGGTCCTGAATAAAATGTATGTCTGGAGATCAGCACTCCTGACCAGCCAAGATTTTTATGGCTGCCCTTAGTCCTTCAAAGGAAATTCTGAGATAGTAACCATATATAGACCATTAAGACTTTCATCCATAGAATGCTTTTTATTTCATTCTCCGCCATTCATTCTGTCACTAAGTTCTCAAATGTTTGTGTGTGATGAAGCACAGGACTGATGCCTTCATTGTACCAGACCTTGAAATCTCTGTACTGAATTGTAAAAGAAAACGCAAATGCTTGTGTGATGTGGCCTTTGATAATAAAGGAATATTATAATTTCTTGTTCAGAACACCAGGCAAGGACCCTTGTTATCTAGCCCTTATTGGGCTGTGTCTTTATCTTTATCATCTGTATATAATTGTAATTCTTATTAAAATTATAAATTCTGTGGGTATGCACTTCATGTTTGACATCGCATTTTGGCATCTAATTGTCATCATGGTGACTAGGAAAACTGGTATTTTCTGGCATGTGGTGATGTAGCCTGGTATAAGACATATTAGAGGAAATTTCTGTTTCCGTATCCTGTTATTTATGTAATTGTAGATAACAAAGTATACTGCACACATTTTAGTACATTTGACTGTGTTTATTTTGCCCCATCAGAATTATTATTTCCCACAGATATTGCTTATGAATGAGGAGATCATGGCATCTGAACTGGATTTTTTTTTGAGGTTTCCCCTCCAGCCACATGTTGTCAGCCCTGTTGACTTCTTATCTAACAGTAGTTGGGGTGGTATTCGCAGTTTATCTGCAAAGGAAGAATTCAGGTACAGTAAACACAATGTACACTGTGCATTGTAGGACTGTGTATCATGGTACATTGACTGGCACTCCTGCTTTGCATTCAGGTGTTAGCTACAACTCAGATATCAGCTATCCTGGCTTGATTTTATGGTTTACCTTGGTCCTTCGATGCAGATTCTGGGCTAGTACCACAAAATAGGCCCTTCCATATCCTATTGAAGTCATCATTACCATTTATTCAAACAATTGATTCTAACTAATCCATATAGTTAAACAGTAAAATTTAAAAAGTCAGCAGTCATTTTAGTTGAAATAGCATTCTCACAGTTGCTGTGTTTGAATTTGGACATTAGGTCCAGGACTTCACTAATGTGCTGTCAGAGACAGTGGAATAGTTCATAAATAAATTTCTTTCTTTGTATTAAGTTAATCCTTTCTCTGGCTTGAATGTGTGCATGAATAATTTATAAAATTTGAAAATGCTGTTATCTTCAGCCTGAAAGTTACAGAAGCTGAATATGAAAGGTGTCAATAATATGGAATGTAATGTTCAATGCCATGATATATGGTACTTAATGTGTAATATTTTGTTAAAATTTTATGTTAATCTTAATTTCATGGCCTTTCGCTATGCTTAGGACTCAGGCTGAATAGTAAACACAATGAGTTAAACTGGTCTAGTTGTACAGAATTACAAGTTACTGTTCTACCCTTCTGTGAGGTTGAGAAGCAAATTTTTAGCACATAATGTACCTTTGGTAACATACATTTGTGTGCCTGGTCTAGTTGTACAGGGTTAAAAGTTATTGTTCTACACATCTGTTAGGTATAGCAAGGTATAGCAGCAATATTTTTAGCATACGATATAGACCTAATCAAACATAAATTAATCATTGTACTGGGTTAAAGGTTATTATTATAATATACTTCTGTTAAGTTGAGAAGAAATTTTTTCTAGCCACAATAGACCTTTTCAGACATAAATTAGTGTGTCTCAGCTGAACTATATTTTTGTCCATATTACAAAGATCTTAATATATTAACTGCTGTTGTGCCTAATGAAGATTGTGGTGATTACAGAAATCTGGACAGGGACATTGAGACATCACCCAAGCGATGGAAGAAGATTGTTGAATCGGACTGTCCAGAACGAGAAAAGTTTCCTCAGGAGTGGAAGAACAAGACACCACTGCAAAGATTGTGTATGATGCGTGCACTTCGACCTGACAGAATGAATTATGCAATTTTGTAAGATATGAATTTAATCTAATTAAGACAGTTCCCTAATAATACATAAACTGAGTTAACCTTTTAAAGCTTAGCAGTTTCTTTATGTACCTCCAGGTTTAACAATGAAAAATTCTACGTGGTGCTCTCCTTGCGTTGAATGTTTTGTGCAGATCTCAGAACAGACAGCGACTTTTGCTTTATACATCACTAACTGATTGGTTTTTATAACCATGGTAGAGAGTGTTTACAGCACGGTATGGACTGATTCCTTATATACAGCAGATTACATTTAGTCTTTGAAAGATTAATTTATACTTGCAGCATTTCATGTCAGGGAATGAGTGAACTGGATGACAGCACTTTGATTCCAAGCAGGAAAGTAGGGACTGTTTTTAATTTATGTCCAGAATGGTTTTGGAATCCAATTGGTCCCTAAGAATTGATGTCAATTTCTTCAAATCTACAATTATTTAGAGCATACAGCTTTATCACTTTGTTTTCAAGTTATATGATTGGTAATGTAATTAGATGATAGTGAGGACCTCATTAGGGCTTGGGAAAATATTAGAGAGAATAACAACACCTCAGCTCAAGAGAATCTAGGTTATTAAGTAGCATAAACCATGGTTTAATAAAAAAAGTTAAAAAAATATGAGATCAAAAGAACCAGTCTAAATTGCTCTGGTTACAGGATCCAATCCAAAGTAATGCAGATAATCTGAAGGGTAAGACATGAAGTTGGTAGACATTTCAGGAACAAAAAGAAGAGATATTTGGAGGTAAAAGTAATGACCTTGAAACAAACAGTAAGAACAAAAATATTAAACGTGTGTAGAGGCATAAACGAGTTTAAGAATTAACATATTAAAGGATGAGAGGGGTGATCTATTTGAAGATTTTGACAGTGTTTTGAATAGGCTGAAAAATCACTTCTGTTAGTTATTGAATGTGCATAAGGTTAATGATGATGGGTGGACTGAAATACACCTGAGCCCCTATTACCCAAGCCAAGTGTGTTTGAATTAAGAATGCTGTTGAAATATATAGGGGATATAAATCACTAGGTATTGATCAAATTCCTACAGATTTGATTCAAACAGAAGGTAGGACAAGGCATTTTGAATGCATATCTTATTAATTCTACTATTGAGAAAGGGAAATTGTCTTAACAGTTAAAAAAGTCCATCACTCTACCTCTTTATAAGAAAGCTGATAGAAAAGCCTGTGATCAGTTGAAATAACACTTTTAAATGCTAGGTGATATTTGCCTTGTGGGAGTGAAAGCACAATGAGACGAAGGTGGCAGAAGAATAATGCAGGTCTGTGACGCAGGCAGTTGGGCAGTCATTCTGTGGCTGATCACATTCAAAGTGTGTTAGAGTTGTGTTTCAATTCAATTTCCTGGTATGTACATGTATAATTACCATTATGTGCACTCAATTATGTCTTGCCTAAAATGCAACTTGCACTGGATATTTTGCAATATAACTGTTGCAAAAGGCAGGGAGTGGCTGTATGAAAGTTCAGATAGGTAACCATTTGTTTGATACATTTCCTATCCAGAATGTTCTGAAGCAAGGAGATGCTCTACTGTCATTGTTTGTCAAGTTTGTTTTCAAGTGTGACATGGGAAAGGTCCAAGAAACCTGGACAAATCTAATTTTATTGGGGCACATAGCTTCTGGTCTGTGGTGATGATATTAATTTGGTTAGCAAAACATACATTCTATATAAAAATACACAGAAGCTCTTCAGTAAAACTTCCCCAGGTTAGCAAATAGTTCTTGGAATGTTGGTTTATTTTCTGTTCAACCACCTGATGTTACTGCTGGCCTGAGAAAGTTTTATTGAATTCAGTTGCCATGAAAGATTTAGATTATGTAACACAGAAGCTATGTTGGTCACTTGTAAGGAGGTTTGTGTAGAAGTTAAATACTGAGGAAACTAAGTATATTTTTGTATCATGTGAACAGAATACAAGACAAAATCGTGACCTAAAAATAGCTAATGAAGTCTTTCAAAATGTGGAAAAATCCTGATATTTGGAGATTACACTGTGAAATAAATATTGCATTGATGAAGAAATTAGAAGCAGATGAATTTCATGAAATTCCTGCTACTGTTTGTTCCTGAACTGTTTCTGTTTCCATTTTCTTTTGAAGAATGCAAAGAATGTAGTGTAAAGAACTATAATTTTTCTTGTTGTTTTATATGGGTAGGAAATTTGTCACATTAAAGGAAGAAGGTAGGCTGAGGGTGTTTAATGGTAGGGTGTTGAGGTATGTATTTGAACCTAAAGAGGAGAAAATAACAGGAGGCTGGAGAACATTGCATAATTAGGAGGTTCATGATTGGTACTCCTCACAAAATATTTTTTGGAATGATCAAATCAAGGAAGACAAACTGGACATGACATGTGGCACATATGGAGGATTGCAGAAATCCTTGAGGTTTTCATACCGTGACCCTTTTGGTGGGAAAACCTGAAGGAAAGAGATTACTGGAAGACCTGGGCATAGATGGGAGGATAATATTAAATGCCTCTTAAAGAAATAAGCTGAGAGGGCATGGACTGTATCCTTCTGTCTCAGGATAGGGACAAGTGGAGGCTCTTGTGAATGTGATAATGAGTGTTTGGTTTCCATAACATTCCAGGAATTTCTTGGCTAGCTGAGGAACTAGTAGCTTTTAAAGAAGGACTTTGCTCCGTGAATGTAGTTAGTAGTTCAGATCCTTAAAACTGAGGTTCAAGATTTTTGGGATGTTATGTTACATCAACTGGTAAATGTTTCACAAGGCACTGTGCTGCCTCGAAACATTGGTAACTTATCAGTTGACATGGCATGACATTCCAGAAGACCTATGGCTTCATCAGCACCAGTATGAGAACCGCAGATCTCGCACTCTTAAATTATTCACATTGATGAGAATTGGTGCAAATGTGAAGTTATTCTTAGGGAGTATATACACTTTGCATAATTATAGCTTATGTTTAAAAGGTATCAAGACCTTTGCACACAAGCCTTGACTAGCATTTCTGTACATTATGAATTAAAACTATTCTCTCTTTTATCAGTGTTACTGAACAAAATTTGTTCTTCAGAGTAGACAATTGTCAAAATGAAAGTTAAATTACAGACAATTGGCACTGGGGTGAAGAGGATTAAGGCCTTTCAGATAGTTTTTGCTTTTATCTTGCTGCTCAGCCATGATATGTGAATAGAATGTACAATATGAAATTTGAGAATGAAAGAACATATAGTATTCTGTATTGTAAATGGAAGGAATAGTACAGAATGGTGGAGGCAGTATGAGAGGAGCCACACAGGGTCTGTGCCATCCATATGTTTATAGTGACGTACAGGATGCTGTACATATAATATTAAGATGTAATACAACTACAAACCACAGAGTAAAGATTAAATGAAGAATGTATAATCTTTCAAGATGGTATAATTTTTTAATAAGATTATAAACTGCAGTTATAGTACCCCTCTTAAAAGTATTATTGATATTTTTTCAAAGTTGAAGTGGGGAAAGATATACCCTTAGGCTGGACCTTGTTTCTGCTGCTAATGGCTTCATTAAAAATGTCAGGGATGAGAGTGGAACATATTTTTATGTTGTTTGTGACAGCTGTACCTGATGTAAAATGTCCCTGTTTTGTTTATTATGTGTGGGGTCTTGGGGAGGGGGGGGGGGCAGCAGGAATTAGAGATGCAACAGCATTGATGGCCATATGCATCATGTGCTGGGAGGACAGAACACTTGTACAGCATATAAAACACAGTAAATTTACAGTATCTTTATTCAGAATGCATCATCCAGTCCTAAATACAGTGCTTTGTACATGGATAAATTTTACATTTCCTGTAATTTTTACTTCAGAGCTTTTATAGAAGAAAAACTGGGAGCCAAGTATGTCGAAAGCCGGTCAGTTGAGTTTTCTAAGTCATTTGAAGAAGCAAGCCCATCTACACCCATCTTCTTCATCTTGTCTCCTGGTGTAAATCCTCTAAAGGTAAATATTTTTGTATGCTTTCAAAAGAACACTGTGGAAAAGTAATTGCACATAAATTAGGAGTATGATATGATATGACATGATATTTTATTTATGCTCCATAAATCCACAATAACAATAAGTTGTATATAGAACATGTCAAGAGTAATACATTATGTAAAATTATAATTGTATAAATGTTTGGTATCAAGCAGATTCCAAATCAAGTACATGAATGATGTTTAATACAGGCAGGACAAAAACCACTGTGTAACGACAGCAGCAGAAGAGATATAAGGACACAGACACAAACAAATCATCAGACTAATTTATTTAGAGCAGTGAATATTGTAATCCAGGGATAATGGAAAGCTGAAAAACTACTGAGTTTCTGTAACTGTCAGTTTTTCCTTTCTTTTTCTTTTGTATAAAATCAAAGAACTAGGATTTTAATAATTATATGTAATCCAGTGTACTATATGTAGTATTGGTTGTGTGTGCTACAGTTTAGCATATGCAGTCTATGGCTTATACATGTTACTCAAGTTTGAGTATGTGTTATTCCTTTACATTAACTATATATTATGTTTCCTGCAGATATGTTAAGATTGTTCACTTGTGAAAACATATTGCAGTAGAAACCCTTTAATTTGGCACAGATGTGACTGGACAGGTGCTGAATTATTAAATATTGTGGATTATTGTACTTTAACTATACTGACCATATTTATTATAGGAATTTTAAGCTCATGGTTCCGTGCATCATAATACAATGTGAATAAAAATCCAACAGATACAACAGTATGCAGATATTTATTCACTGCAAAACAACTCTACATGTTTCGGGTGTCACAGCACCCATCATCAGGATTATTAAAAACTGTACCCACAGCCTCCGGTACAGGTCATACTACTTGTACTGCTACTCCCCTCCAACGTGGTCTGATCGGGACAGGTTTGTGCGAGTCGACTCGCACAAACCAGTCCCGATCAGACCACGTTGGAGGGGAGTAGTAGTACAAGTAGTATGACCTGTACTGGAGGCTGTGGGTACAGTTTTTAATAATCCTGATGATGGGTGCTGTGGCACCCGAAACACGTAGAGTTGTTTTGCAGTGAATAAATATCTGCATACTGTTGTATCTGTTGGATTTTTATTCACAGTATTATAGGAAGTTTTCTGTTACTGCACAGCCGGACATCAGAGCATTTGCACGTGTCAGTTATTTTCATTCTGTTATTAAAAGACTATGCTTTTCTAACTTTCTTAGGCCCAGTCATGGATTTTCCTTAGAATATATTTCTGTAAACCATTTCTACAACACTTTTTCCACCTGCCAATGTATCAGAATCTCCACTGTATCAGCATCCAGATGAGGGAAAGTCTGTAGGATTGTGAAATCTCACCAGTAGAAATCTCAATAACAAAGACCTCTATATATTCTTAATATAGAATGTTCTAGATTCCAATGACATCACAGTTCATTACATATATTATTAAACTCCATATAAAGAATATCCATATGAAGACCTAAATGTCACATGTGTGAAATTTAGTAAGAACTGCATTTTTATTTATGTGTTGCCAGTTTTAGGAGTTTAAAAGTATTTTCATTAAAAGTATTCACATGTTAATGTCATGTAAATTAAACGAATAAGTTTTTTCTCATATTTCTTAAATATGTTCTTTTTCAATTTTGCTACCTCATTTGGTTTGATGCACATTTATTGCATGTATAAGTTAATCATGCACAGAATTAGGAATTACATTTCCTCACATTCCATGAAACACTGTATGAATACATGCTTCCTAGAAAAGCTGTAGATCTTAAATAGTCATAGAACTACCTTCTATGTCATGCGTGAATCTGTTATGAGATGGATCATTTTTGAGAATGAATTTCTGTTTGAAATTAATGGGAAGTGTGTCACTTGCATGATACACGAAATTCTTAAACTTGCTTGACAACTTTCAGTATAGATTTCCATACATTAAAAATGGTTGAAATCAGTACATGGATTGTGGGTAAATAATGCGCAGATCAGTATTACCACACCATGTACTTTCATTTGATGCATTTAGTGAAACAGAACACATTTAAATGGCTTCATGTTTCATTTCATCTTATTCAAGTGTCATCTGAATGGTAGAGACTCCATCTGAGCTATGTAACATGGTGGCTATACTAATGGCCATTTCTGCTGTGCAGGATGTGGAAGAGCTGGGGAGGAAGCTGGGCTTTACTTTGGATAATGGTAATTTCCACAATGTATCATTAGGACAAGGACAGGAGGTAGTAGCAGAGCAAGCTATGGACACTGCAGCTGGAAAGGGACATTGGGTGGTGTTACAGGTAATTCTGAACTCTATGTGTTTATCAGGAACACAGGTTTCTTTGGGTGTTGTTATGGGTAATTCTGAACATTGTGTAGGGTTCAGGAATGGAGGTGCCATTGGCAGTACTACAGGTGATTCTGAACAGTTTGTATGGACAAGGAATGGAGGTGCCATTGGATGGTGATTCTGAACATCATGCATGGCTCATGAATGGTAAAGTCATTGGGTGATGTTACAGGTGATTCTGAATATTATGTATGGATCAGGAATGGAGGTACAGTTGGGTGTTGTTACAGGTGATTCTGAACATTATGTATGGCTTAGGAACAGAGGTGCCATTAGGTGTTGTTACAGGTGATTGTAAACATCACATATGGCTCGGGTACATAAGTGCCAATGAGTAGTGTTACAAGTGATTCTGGACATTATGTGTGGCTCACAAATGGAGGTGCCATTAAGTATTGTTAAAAAAAGTGATCTTGAACGTTACATATGGCTCAGGAGTGAAGGTACCAGTCTAGAAATAAAGAAAATGGTGTGATGAAATTGGGACTGAATAACCACTATGAAAGCATAAATCATTGGGTCATTTTTGAACCTGAAAGTTGTCCATGCTGCTTTTCGTATATATTCATGGCAGTTTTTCACATGTAAGTCAAACAGCAAGACGTGACAGAACAGGTTTCTTAGCGTTAATATGATCAAGCTTGAAAGGAATTTTAAGTAGTAAGTAGACACAGCTGCTCTTTCTGGTTAAATTACCTCATTTGTAGCACAGAAATGTTTATAAAACTAAATGCCACCACTGGGCCCTCTTCTTAACAAGCTTAGTGTAATCCACATTGCTGCAAACTGCTTTCCCAAAACTGATATTATGGTATCTTAACAACTCAGTGTCAAACTTCTAAATGTTCTTCATACTAACATTTTTGTTGTTGTTTCATCTGTCTTCATTCCACATCTAACCATTTATAACCTACGTAATGCCAGGACTGGCGTATAAACCGTTACATTACTTAATAATTTTTCTTCATCATGTCAGTAAGTCTGGAGTTGTGCTTGAAAACAGGGATGTTATGCAGTGTACTGTTTTGTATTTATACTTTACCACACGATACTGAGAAATATTTACCAATTTGGCGTTCAGAGGGCCATGAGATGTTACATATTCTTATAATAAAGCCAATGAGATGCACTAGTTTCTCAAATTTATTTTTGGAATAAAACTCTACATGTTTTGGACAGTTCTTCTGTCCATCACCAGGAGTTTAGCACTGTACACACAGCAATGGTATATGTCATACAGGTTTGCTGACTGCTTGCGAGCTGTCAACAAAACCCATATGACATATACCATTGCTGTATGTACAGTGCTAAACTCCTGGTGATGGACAGAGAAACTGTCTGAAACATGTAGAGTTTTATTCCAAAAATAAATTTCAGAAATTAGTGCATCTTGTTGATTTCATTATAAGAAAATATTTACCAAATATGTGTGGTGGTAGTATGGGAATGTTCACATAGAAAATTTGTACATTTACAGAACATTCATTTAGTCAAGAAATGGTTACCAGCACTGGAAAAGAAGCTGGAGCGTTACAGCCAGGGCTCCCATTCTGATTACCGCATATTTTTGAGTGCTGAGCCCGCAGCCACTCCTGCAGCACATATAATTCCACAGGTACATAGTATGTAGTTTGTCTGTCATAGGTAGAACTGTGTAGTGTGCACCATACTGAATAATGGTGGTATACTGATTGTGTATCATATACTGACCACCTAAATGAGATGCTAAGTACTGGTATCTCCCAACCATTTGACTGTTAGGAGTGGCTTGTCTCTTGCAATGACCATCTAAGTGATATGAAGTACTGGTGTCTGCCAACTGTATGCTGGAGACAGGTTACTGTGCATTCAGTTTCAGAGTCCTGGCTAATATAAGCATTGCATTACATGGTAGAATTTTTCCTTGGTGCTAATTTTTCAACTGTATAAAACTGCACATTACTTGTGACATACATTTTGGTACAAAAATCACCATTCAGTTAAAAGTGGTATGATACTTATGTTGTGTCATTTTATCTCATAGGGGGCTGGTATAACATATTATGGCAATTTGCTGTGGGCTGGACAGGGGTAAAGAGATTTTCTTTTCTCCACATTAATACTGAATGACCCTGAGGCCCATTCAGCCTCATGTACAATGGCTACAGAGGCTGTGTCCTAGGAGTAAGCAGTTGGGGTGTAATGTTATCACCCACTCCTTTCTAGTGCCAACTTTAAGAATATTTTGTTATAATTGAAATTCGAATAAACTAGTACAGAATACAACAAGACAGGCAATATACATTCAGCATAACATTGCATTGCATTCATGAAACCATTGTTGTCATGGAAAAGCAATAAGTTTTTATATATTTTGTGTGTGTGTGTGTGTTATCCAGCACACAAAGTGCATGTGCCATATTATTGTCTGTGGCCTGTTTGGGTGTACCATATTTTTCCACATTATCTCACAAACAGCACAATTTTAAAACAAAAAAGTATTAGACATAAAATATTTGTTTTGATTTCTCTACAAATTTTGCCTCAAACATTTCCAATTTTCAGAAGAATTCATGAGATATTATTATAAATGTACATAGGTTTTCATGTAAAGTACCCATTACTTTTGTCATATTTTAATAAAACTTGAATTTCTGGACAGATTATCAAAAAATTCTCAAATATTAAATAATCATGAAAATTTGTCTAGTGGGAGTTGTTCTGTCTGGATGGAGAGGCAAATGGACAGACATGATGAAGCTAATAGTCGCTTTCTGCAAATTTGTCAGCACACCTAAAAACTGCCAGATATGTGTGTGTGTGTGTATATATATGTATTTATTTATTTATGGATTTATGTATGTACATATTTGTGTAATAGTGTGTGTGTGTGTGTGTGTGTGTTTGTGTGTTGATGTGGGTGCATGCTTTAACAGCCTTCACAGTGATTAACAGGCTACAAACCTTTATAACAAAAGCAGTTCTATCATGTCTTACTGATTTGACAACAAAATCCTGGATTTATTGATGAAGAGACTTTATGTCTCATTTGTAGGGTATACTGGAATCATCAATTAAGATTACTAATGAGCCACCAACAGGTATGCAGGCAAACCTTCACAAAGCGTTGGATAACTTCAACCAAGAAACCCTAGAAATGTGCACTAAAGAGGCAGAGTTCAAAGCCATTCTCTTTTCTCTATGCTACTTCCATGCAGTTGTGGCAGAGCGCAGAAAATTTGGATCTCAGGGATGGAATAAAATATACCCATTTAATGTAGGTTAGTATACTTCACTGTTGTCTGTTTATTAATGAATGTGCAGAAGCACCACACCATTCATCCTTAACAGGAGGCACAGAGATGAAACTTCACAACATTTTTGACCTTGGAAATAAATGGTGGTAAGTGGTCAGCTTCTGTATTACTAATACTGACAGTATTATTACATAAACTGTGAAAGGAATATATTAATTCATACATAGCTGATTGTCAGTGTCTTTTGGGTGAGAAGATGGGAGAGTCCTGCCAAGAATTTGACCTGATATCCAACCCAGAACTGTAAAATCTGAGGTTTTAAAGGCAGTGACTAATAAAAATACTTTCTTCAGGAATGTGACACCATGTAGCCTTATAAAGGTACCATCATTTATGGGGAATGTGCTGCTTTCATCCTCAATCCATACCTAGTCGCTTGCATGAATAATCTGTTCCAGATATTATTATAGCTGAAGACATCACATCTTCATAAGAAAATGAAAATAGCAATGTCTACTTTTCTGGAATGGAGCTCATGCCATTGTGTGCCAGAAATAAATAAAACAACAAATGGTCAGTCAACAACTATATTTTACGGGAACCACACTGCATGTTTCAGATCACTTGATCGATCATGAGGTGTATACAGGCTTGAAATTTATAGGCCAATGCAACTCATTGTGTAACATTTCAATTTCAATACCATAACTTGAAATAATTTTTCTTGTAAGGCATTGTTGATTGAAATAAATAGTTGCATTACATATTAAAATCTTCTGTTTCAAGTTTTTTATACTAGTTGATGGTGTGGGCTTGACTGGCCAATATTACTTTAATGGAGCTCATCCCATTGTTTCCCACAAATAACTAAAACAACAAATGGTAAGTCCACACAACTGTATTTTATCAGAACCATGCTGCATGTTTTGGATCACTCAGCCCATCATCAGGTGTATACAGACTTGAAATTTATAGACAATTGCAACTCATATTATAATATTTGAATCTCGTTATTGAGATAGAAATGTTGTAATATAATATAAAGCAGATCTAAACTTTTTCCATAAGAAGTGGACATACACAGTACTCAGTGAAATTAATGATGCTGCCTTATGTCAGAATGTTTCAGCCTTTGGACTGGTAAGATTTCTGTCCTCTGCTATCCAGTTTGAATTTCATGTTTTACTAGTTGCGTATGAACTTCAATATCTTTAAATGAAATTTTGAACAGGTACATCAACTTCCATATGCTATTACTTACATGGTAGACATAACTTACCTTGTTGGTCTGTTTTTCTGAAGACTTCATGCAAGACATCTAGGAAAAAATGAGCAATGTTGCATATGACAGTTAAGATGATGTACGTGAACTTCAGTTTTTTTAAATGAAATTGCGAACATATACATCAACTTCCATTTGCTATTATTTACGTGGTAGACATAAACCTCACAAGCCCCTTTTACTGAAGACTTCATGCAAGAGGTCTAGGAAATACTGAGTCATGAATGAGTTAATTATTTAAACTCCAGTCTGTATTCTAACCTTATCCATAGACAATTTTAGTTTCTTTCTAACAGTAATTACTTTGTTAGATGTTTTACATGAGCAAATGTTAAAGTGACACAGAAAATTTTGCTGTGATGGAGTGTTTTCCATTATTAATTCATATATGGCTCTAAATGTTTGCCCAACAGGTGGCAGGAAACTTAAGTGTGTTAACATTAAGTGTGTAAAGTGTTAATATCGTCCTTTGTACCTGGTGTAGGTGACCTGAATATTAGTGTCAGTGTTCTGTACAACTATCTGGAAGCAAACTCTAAGGTTCCATGGGAAGACTTGAGGTATTTGTTTGGTGAAATCATGTATGGTGGCCACATCACTGATGACTGGGACCGACGGCTGTGCATCAGCTATCTGGAGGAACTCATGCAACCTGAACTGGTAACTTTTGCACTGAATTGTTATGTAACATGCAAAGTAAGTTATGAACAGTTGTTTGGGACCTGTTCCATAAAATTCTAATAAGAATATCAGATAACTCCAATTGCTTTTATCCCACAGCTAAAACTTTTGATGTTGTCAGTGAAGATGTGTTAATAATATGAGCATACTTCTACTTTTTCATTACATATAATTCATTTTGGCACACTCATCGGTTGGGTTAGTGACTAAGCGATGGGCTGAAGGACTAAGGAGTCAAGGTTTGATTCCACACAGGGGCAGAAATTCGTCTGTGCCACACAGCATCCAGAACTGTTCTTGAGGGACTCAGCTTCCAAACCAGTAGTTACTTGTGACTTTTTCCCTGTGGACAAAGCAGCTGGGGTGTGAAACTGACTACTCACCTACCACTAGACTGATGCAAAGAATGCATAAATCTATAACTACTGTCCACCTTATGTCTTCATGGTATAATGCTTAATTAAATGCAGGGACAACTTTACCATATATATGAGAGACTGTTCACCATTCACCCAAATGATGAAAATTCATTTCTGTTTGTTTTAAAAGCAACAGAGATTGTATAACACCAGCTATATGAATATTTCATCCTTATAACTAGAGGGTGAGTTTGGTATTTGTTGTCTGTGCCAGCGTATATGAGACACTAAATTTTGTTCATTCTGGTTCATTTCATGCATGAATATGATTTGAAACATTATTTGTCATAGAAGAGAGTGGTTTATGACATAAAACATGTATCTCATATTATGGTAACCTCAAATTCTGAAACACTTTTTGTTGTAGTTTATATGAATTAAATACATTGGAGTACATCCTTCTACTTTTTTGTAATACTTTTTAAATCATTTTTGACTGGCTCTTTGATTTACGTAGAAATGAATTAAATACTTATTTGATAATTAAAATTAAATGATCATAATGCTTAAAAAAACATAACAGAATCAGACCCTCCATGCAAACTTTCTGCTACAGCAGTTTATGCACTCACAGGTGGATGGGGAATTGATGTTAGCTCCTGGTTTCCCAGCACCTCCAAACACTGATTACGTTGGATACCACACATATATAGGTATGTGTACTATGTTTGTTCAAAATAAATATAAATGTTCAGTGCACCATCATAAAATTCAGTTTCTTTGGTGTAGTTATATTTTTAAATTTCTGCTTGTAATAGATGGCTGTAAAACAAATAATTTCACGATGAAGTTTTCTCAAAATTTTCTTGGCTGGACCTGTAACAACCAGGAGCATGGCTATTCAGCTCAAACAACATGTACTGTATGTTGATCAACCACATGCCTTAGCCCAAATTGCCTGTGCAGCATTCATGTGCAGACAAGGAATTCAGGCCCCAAGATATTTATGCAGATAACAGACTGATGTTCACTGCATCCCACATGATTGTCTAAGAAGACAGTTCAATAATGTTATCATGGAAGCTTTAAATTATGTGATATATAATTAGTGAAAAAATTCTAGCATTTGTATGGAAAGAATTTACATGCTTCCCAATGAAATTTTACAAGCTTTCCCTTTAACTTAATCAGTCACTAAAAGGCGATAGTGCAACTCTGTGATGAACTTTAAAATACAGATTTATAGAACATTAATCTACTTTTCAGATGAGATTATGCCTCCAGAGTCACCATATCTGTATGGTTTGCATCCTAATGCAGAAATTGGTTTTCTCACGACCACTTCTGAGAACTTGTTTCGGACTGTGTTTGAGATGCAACCACGTGATGCTGGAGCTTCAGGTGGAGCCACAGTTACACCAGAAGAGAAGGTAATCTGAACGTGATTACAGTCCCAGGCTAATACCATAATATACCTTCCAACATATATGTTGCACAGAACCTTATGTTGTGGATTACATTAAGGTATAAAAATTTAACATGATTATTTTCTTTCTTTACTAGGTAAAACAAATTGTTGATGAAATCTTGGAGAAGCTACCCGATGATTTCAATATGGTGGAGATAATGAACAAGGTAGAGGAACGCACACCTTATGTCATAGTGGCTTTTCAAGAATGTGAACGTATGAACTACTTGACGGGAGAGATGAAGCGTTCACTAAAGGAGCTGGACCTTGGGCTTAAAGTAGGTTTTTTATAACTGTAATACTGTCACAGTTTTCCAGCATCATTTGAAATACAGAGTGAATCTTTTACAGCAGCTGATTTGTTTCTACTATTGTATCTCTTTCAGGGGGAACTGACGATTACTGGTGACATGGAGGAACTCCAGAATGCACTCTTTCTGGATCAAGTACCTTGCATTTGGGCTCAGCGAGCGTACCCATCTCTGCAGGGTCTCACTGCCTGGTTTGCTGACCTGGTTCTGAGACTAAGAGAGCTAGAGACCTGGTCTACAGACTTTGTGGTAAGCTGCTGTTCTGTAATTTGCTGCCTTCTAGTTATAAAGTTGCAACATTGTGTGTAGTATTTTACTCTCAAATTTTGGGTAGTTTTTGTGAATTAATGATACACAACAAATAAATAAAATTAAAAATAAAGTAATTGATTCAACAAAGTCTTTTCCAGCCAGTTATGATTTCATCCATATCTTAAACTGTAATACCACTAGTATAATACAATAATACAATTTGGTATCTTGAATTTAAAAGGCAGCAATTTTTTCTACTACTATTGTACACATCAATAAAAATGGTGGAAATAACATTAGCAAGTCACAAAAGTGGTATTGTGTATTTTGTTGTGTTTGAAGTATGATCAGGGAGTAATATTGTATTTTTTGGTATAATTATAAAAAAAAAACCTTTATGCCATCATTTGCCATGTTGAAAGATGCTCATAAAAAATCTGTGTCCCTTCCATGTATAGGCATATGAATTAAGTTTACTTAAGTACAGTAATTATTGTGAAATCATCACATAAGTTCATGTTGAGAAGATACTGTTGCCCACATAGTGGAATTTATCATCATCATCATCACCATCATCATCATCAGCAGCAGCAGCAGCAGTAGCGGTGGCAGTGGTGGTGGCGGTGGTGGTGGTGGCGGCGGTTGTGGTGGCAGCAACGGTGGTGGTGGTGGTTAATGCTCAAGCATTTTTGTATCCCAGTATAACTGTACAAGTGACTGAATATTCCCGCAGTTAAAATCTGTACAATCTGGAAGATGATCTTGATTCATTATTGAGTTATCATGTTTGCACAACATACACACTGGGGATGGAAAAGTTGACAGTCTGTGTAAATGACCCACTAGATAATCATGACCCCTGCAGCTCTTCATGGGAAATTTGAAATTATACTTCTCTTCATGACCATTTTGTTCCCGTGGTTTTGCTGGTTTTTAGTGGCATAATATCCTGCAATGTCAGCTTGGATCTTTCTTTTTATTCTTAGTAATTCAAGTTAACCACTGATGAAGGATTGATGAAGTTGCAGAAATATTTTGGAACTGTATATGGGATTTGTCATGATATTCTTTATGATCTGTGTATTCACTACCAGTGTTAGGTGAATATGTGGATGGTGAGTATGAGGAATAGGGTTCTGTTCTGTATAATAGTCATACTGAAAATGCACGTTATCAGTTATGAACTATAAGGTTACGGAATCCGGCATATCATTAGTTGCTACTTCATACAAGAATGTTATGCCATCGAGAATGTCTTGCCTTACATTCTTTTCAGTGCCTTGTTTGTAGACCACTTCAGTTTGTCTTCTTGCCTTCTGGTGAGAAAGAGAGATGAAGTCTCTCACTTACTCATTACAGCAGATGAAATTATACTTTTGCATGTCATGTATCAGGTTATCACAGTGGTGAGTGATAGGATTATAATCTTCAGGGATGTTGCAGTACGTAATTTAGTAGTTAGGCGTCAGCATTTTGGATGCTGATTTTTCTCAGACATTTGAATATTGTTATTTTCTTTCAGCTACCATCATCTGTGTGGTTATCAGGTTTTTTCAACCCCCAGTCTTTCCTTACTGCTATTATGCAGTCCACAGCTCGCAAGAATGAGCTACCTCTGGACAAAATGTGCCTGCAGTGTGATGTAACAAAGAAGCAGAAAGAAGATTTCACGTAAGTAGAATGAATACACTGGCATGCAGTTTTATATGACACTACTGTTGAGGGTTCATCAAGAACTGAGCCTCTGGAAGGGATGTAAGTACGTACATAAATACATTCATACATACATACATACAGAAATAAACACCTGCATACATACGTATGTACGTACATACATACATATATACATACATAAACACACATACACACACAAATGCACGCCCGCGCGTGTGCACACACACACACAAACACATACACGCATATTTCACAAATCCAGTATGTGTTCAATGACATTTGAATATGGAACATCCCCTAACTCCAAGTAGTACCTGTATTTTAAGTTATCTGCAGAATTCATTTCATTTGTTATTACAAAACTCCAACCTAATTAGTCTGTACCATAGGTCAGGCAGTCAGTTACCAGCTTGTCACTTATGAGCCCCAGGTTCATTCTTAGGGTTGTCCACATGGGATAGTGGGTAGAGTGACATTGATGTAGATCTTCTTCAGAGCAGTTTGGTTTTCCCCTGCCAATTATCATTCCACCAGTGCTCTATAGTCACATTATCCAGGGCTGTTTTTTTAATGTACTTAAAGTTGCGGTGGCAAGTGAGTTGGTCTGACCACATTGTTACAAGCAATGTAACCGTTCCTTTTATACAATGTATAATGTGTGTGCCTACAGCAAGTATGAAACAACTTGAGGCATAACTAATAAAGGTACTGCTACAATTGTCTTGTCTTCCAGATCAGCACCACGTGATGGTGCATATGTTCATGGTCTTTTTATGGAAGGAGCTAGATGGGATATTCAGCATGGATGCATAATGGAATCCAAACTGAAGGATCTGTTTCCCATTATGCCCGTTGTTAACATCAGAGTAAGTGGCCATACTATGGAAATTCTTCTCCTACTTACTGTGTGTCTTTTTTGTAGAGATGTTCATTGCACCATTGGTTAGACATTGATGAACTGTAAAATTGCTAATTTATCACTTTGGCAGTGTGGTTAATGCACCTACTGTATTTAATGGATTATATGCTGCCCCCCCCCCCCCCCCCCCCCCCCCCCCCCCTCCCCCCCCACTCC
>Ga0123355_10002179_pt1 | contig 27626 bp, 26 predicted proteins | sample TergutEmb28metaG_3_FD_89872 | JGI IMG/M metagenome (GOLD analysis project Ga0123355, IMG submission 89872) | Embiratermes neotenicus P1 segment gut microbial communities from Petit-Saut dam, French Guiana - Emb289 P1 | ecosystem: Host-associated > Arthropoda: Insects > Digestive system > Gut ... | reverse complement strand
GATTTTTGAGCCTTCCCTACGCATACTCCATTTTCCCGTTTCGTATGCCTTCATTACTACATCGTCGATTTTTTGATTAAAGAAAAGTTTACCAGACTTGTGGCATTTTCTGAGCGCATTAAGAAATTTGGCATTCAGCTTATCAATTAGCAAATCTACATCGTTAATGGTTAAATTTTTCTTGTCGCTTTCCTTAAACGCTCTAGTAAATGGATTTCCTTTTTTCTGGGCGCATTCATAATTTTCTTTTGTTGTGGCAGTAAGATATTTTTGCTCGATTTTATATGTAAAATCGCTCATATCATCCGCTGTCCATCCTACCTCTGGCATTTGCACGTCTTTGAATATCTTTTCCCACACTTCATCGCCATACATTTTTCGCGTGGTGTCGGATAAATGTTTCATTGACCCACCGCACCACTCGTTAAAATCGGTCATAAGTGGGAAAACCTCAGACACTAATAATTCGTCTTTAGTAGAATCGGCGTATTCCTTCATTGCGTTTATTGTCATTAGCATATCGGTGTTTTCAGCTTTCTTTTGACGAATAAATTGATTCACTGTTTCTGTTGATACACCATGTTCCTTTACATACAATTTAAAGTCGTTCATGATTTGAGCTTTAGTCATAGCTACCCTCCATAATATCATTAGGAATGTCAATTTCAAAAACACATTGCAAAACGCCTTCATCCACCACGGACTTTACTACTCTGCCATCAAGGTGCCTGCCAAAAAAAGTCTCGAAACCTTGTTTTTGATAACCTAAGCTGCAATGGCAGAACGATGATGCCACTGTTTCCCCCTTTAAAATAGAGGCTCTTACCCAAGGGCAGCGACAGGCGTAATAACGCTTCATTTTCTCATCGGTTTGAGATAAGTATTTATTCTTTAGAAATGGAATTTGCACTACGGTAACTTTTGAGCCTTCTCGGCGGATTTTCCATTCTTCCGAATCAAACGCTTCCAATGCTGTATTATCAGTGCCATGATAATTCACATGGTTTTCATTGCTTTCCTTAATGAACGCATCCAAATCGCTAAGGGTTACATCTTTCTTTGTTGTTCCTACTGACCCGTCATCAGAAACCCATGTGCGAGAGACGCCTTCCATCGCACGTCTATAATCGTCCTCTGAAATAACAGACAAGATTTTTTTCTGAATAAACAGTGCGAAATCCTTTCTTTCGGTTTGTGTCCAGTCTGTCCATGATTCAGTAGGATACTCTACACCATCAAAAATCTTTGCAAATATCTCCTCGCCATACATTTTTCCAATCACATTCGACAGCCTTGTCACTTTGCATCCACAAAAACCATGCAATCCAAGCTCGTTAGCCAAATCCTCATCGCCCGCATCATTAAAATGCCTAATCAGCAATTGTATCAAATTGTAGATATGGGCATTTTCTATGCGTTTTTGGTGAATATAACGGTCTATCGTTTCCATGCTTTTGCCAGCTTTGCTAAAAAGCACATCAAGCTCGGCAGATACTTTTTCGATTGTCAGTTCATTCATTTTTTCCTCCTTGTGGGCGGCTTATCCGTCCAAAATAAAATTCATACATTGAACTATAAAAACTTTCGCTCACAAATAATCTTAGCAAAAGCAAATTAGCATTACCATACCAAATAGGTTGTGTTTTCTGCTAAAAATTTAATTTCAAGTTAAGTTGTACTTTCGACTTCAACCTTTGAACACTCCTACGTTTCCACCTTTCAACCAATAAGCAGGCATGACCCCTGTTCCATTCAGAGTTCATGCCCGCTCTTCTGCTTAATCTTTTTTTTTCTAACTTTTTGGGGTCAGTTCAATTAATTACCCTGCTTGTTTTTAATAGTCTTTTCCGGAAATGTCTATTGCTATTAACTCAGTTTTACTGGCATAAAATGCGCCGGGCATATCCATTTAAAGGGCAATCCAATCTTATCCCTTATATAATTTTCAAGCTTTTCTGTATTCCAATTGGTTCGCATATATGGCGGTTTAAGCCGCAATTTTGGGTGGCGAAACAAATCTCCGGTAAACAGGAAATCTTCGAAAAGGAAGCAGCTATGCCCCGGTGTGTGACCGGGAGTATGAGTTACAGTAATATCCCGGAAAGTTGCACTTTCTAAAGGAGAAAGCCTGGCGGAAGTATCCGTTTTTATAAAAAAATCGAATACGGCCTTTACACTTGGGCGACGTTTCTCTCTACGAATGTACGGCAAATCCAAAGAATTGATATATACAGGGCAGTTATATTTGCGCTGTAGCAAAGACATATTGCCAATATGGTCTGCATCGTGGTGGGTAAGCAAAATTTTTGCTAATGAAGTTACTTGTAAATTACCAAGCTCTCTTATAATTGCACGCCCAGCAATAAAAAGGCCTGTATCTATAAGTGTATAACCGTCTGCCGTTAATAGCAGATAAACGGCAGAACCTTTTGTAGAGTCTAATCGCCAAACTTTTTGAGATAATTGCATTTTATATTTTCACCTCTGTGGGTTTGATATCTTTAAACATACCTGATATAGCTGACAAAGTAAAGCATAGGTAATCTGTATCTTTACACTCATAATCTAGGCTTAATTGCGGAAAGCATTGCAATTTGTACAGGGTTTGTCTTTATTAGTGAATCCACCAAAAAATGATAGTACAATATGTCTCACAAGGTAATTTTTGAGAAAAAATACGCCATTTATGTAGTAGACTTTTTGTGTAGTATGGTTATGTCAACCACGCAATAAGTCCAGTTAAGTGACCCAAAAATCATACAGATTAGGATTACCGCAGTTTGTTTTCTTCAACTAAAGAGAAAGGATGCGGTTTTTTTCCGCATGATATTTTTGTATACAATGGATAGAAGAGCCAATTTTAGTTTGAAATATTGCATAATAGACATACTTACCATTACATTTTCTTTTGTAATTGCCTATTTTGTTTACCCATTTTCTATTTCCGGCGGCCACACTATGTTGCTGGTTTCTTTCAATATTGTATTTTTTCTTTTTATGATGGTATTTAGAATGTACAGCAAATCTACGCTTTTTTTCGTAGACAGGGTTACGGTAAATACTACTTTATCCTTATTGGGAACGACAGCGATGATTTATATGCTTTTATTTATGGTGGACAACATAATTTTTAGCCGCCTGTTTTTATTTGTTTTTATATCCATCTGTTTTGTATTGCTAAATATAGAAAAATTGTTACTAATTAAAGTAAAAAAACATGCGGAATCAAAAAATAAAATTATATATGTAGGGGAGATGCGCCTATATGACGATTTTGTCAAGTATTCTCAAAGGTCAGCCTTCGAGTTTAATATTGTGGGCTACGTGAATACAGATGATGAAATTGTAGACGGTCTGGCTTGTTTGGGCCGGTTAGAAGAATTTGAAGACATACTTAAAAACAACCCATGTGACCACGTTATTTTTACCCAGTCTTTATCCGAAAAACCTGAAATAGAGCATTATCTGAATATAGTAAGCGAAATGGGTATTGTATCACGGATACTTTTTGATGTGTACAGGCCCGATACAACAAAATGGTATGTTGGCAATTTAGGGGGGTTTCCCATGCTTACGTACTATAACAACATGACATTGGATCCTTTTGCTTTGGCTGTAAAACGCATAATGGATATTGTCGGTGCATGTGTAGGAATATTGCTTACACTACCTATTATGGCAATTACCGCTATAGCCATAAAGATAGAATCCCCCGGGCCCGTTATATTCAAGCAAGAAAGAGTGGGACAAAACGGGCGAAGGTTTAATATATACAAATTCCGGTCTATGACAAATGATGCAGAAAGTCGCTTACCGGAACTAATGACAAAAAATGAAATGTGCAGCGATGGAAAGATATTTAAAATAAAAAATGAACCCCACACCACTAAAGTGGGTAAGTTTATCCGCAAAACAAGCATAGACGAGCTACCCCAGTTTATTAACGTACTTATAGGCAATATGAGCTTAGTAGGCACACGCCCCCCAACCATACGGGAAGTAGAAAAATACGAAAGGCAGCACTACAGGCGAATTAGTATAAAGCCCGGTATTACAGGCATCTGGCAAACAAGCGGGCGCAATGATATTCAGGATTTTAACAAAATTGTGCAAATGGACGTAGAGTATATAGAAAACTGGTCTGTATTGCTGGACATTATTTTAATTTTAAAAACATTAAAAGTACTGGTGAAGAAAAATGGAGCATACTAGCCCGATAGCATGGGCAACTCCCCGGGAGGTTTATACTAATGATATTTGTTACACTTGGCACACAGAAGTTTCAAATGAACAGACTTCTTAAGCTTGTGGATGAGCTATTGCATGAAGGGAAACTGACAAAACAGGTTATAGCACAAATTGGTCAGTCGGACTATGTACCTAAGCATTTCACTTATCATAGGTTTTTAGACAAATACGACTTTGACAGATACATTTTTCAGGCAGAAGTTGTAATAACCCAAGGTGGCGTTGGGGCAGTTATGACAGCCATGAAATATAAGAAGCCAACGATAATAGTCCCACGCCTTGCAAAATACGGCGAACATGTAGATGACCACCAGCAGGAAATTGCCCATGCATTTGCGAAAAAGGGCTACGCAATCTGCTGTGACGACGGTGATGACCTTGGGGAACTTATAACCAAATATGACAGTAGACAGTTTCCGGAATACAAATCTCAAACAGATACAATTACACGCCTTATTAACGGCTACCTGGAGCAGCAGAGGATATCATGATAAAAGTAAGTGTGATTGTTGCTGTTTACAATGCAGAAAAATATATTAAGAAATGCTTAGACAGCCTGTTATCGCAAACACTTGAGGAAATAGAAATTATAGCAGTAAACGACGGCTCTACAGATTCCTCTTTTAATATAATGAAAGATTACGCCACAAAATCTGCAAAACTCAAATACTATACAAAAATAAACGGCGGTGCCTCTGACGCAAGAAATTTCGGACTTTTGCAAGCAAGGGGCGAGTATGTCGGCTATGTAGATTCCGACGACTTTGCAAAGCCGAATATGTTCGAGCTTATGTACAACAAAGCCAAAGAAAATGACAGCGATATTGTAGAATGCAATCTGCATCGTAATTTTGCTAATACAGAAGATATGGAAATTGTAAGCATGTATTTCAAACCCGGGGAACTACTGTGTTTTGGCAGATACGTTGTATGGAACAAAATTTACAAGCGGGACTTTTTGATACGAGCATCGGCCCATTTCCCCGTAGGTGTTATATACGAAGATGTCGCCTTTGTAGCAAAACTTTTGCCCTATGTAAAAAGTTATGGGTATATGAATGCAGCACTTGTTCATTATGTACAGCGTTGCAGCTCTGTAAATAATTCCAAGTCTGAAAAAACAATGGATATATTCCTTGTTTTGCAAGATATAATTCAATTTTACAAGGACAAAGGGTTCTATAAGCAATACGAAAATGAACTTGAATATTTATACGCACGCATATTATTGTGCAGCTCTTTTGTACGTATGTGCCGCATCCCAAATAAAGTCATAAGAAAAAAAGTATTAAGTTTAAACTGGCAAGAGCTTATAGACACTTTCCCAAAGTGGCGTAAAAACCATATTCTTAGGCAGGAAAAAAGCAAAAATGCCCTTTTTATGAAAATGCAAAACAGCGTAAGTTATAAAATTTTCGGCTTGGTCCTACCTTTTATTTTAAGGTTAACATCAAGGGAATTGAAAGGCTAAAGCACATGCTAATCAGTGTAATTATTCCCGTATATAACGGCGAAAAATATTTGCAGGAATGTTTACTTTCTGTAAAAGCGTGCCCCTCACAGGAAATAGAATGCATTATTGTAAACGACGGCTCCACAGACGACACAGAGCAAATATGCCGAAAAATTGCAAAGGATGATTCTCGCTTTAAGTTAATTAACCAGGAAAATTCCGGGGTTTCTGTAAGCCGTAACAAAGGAACATTGGAAGCTATTGGGGAATACATTTTCTTTCTTGACGCAGATGACTATATTGACACAGAAAAATGGCAAGATATTTTAGATTATGCCAAGGGCAAGCATGACATGGTAGCATTCGGCTACTACAATTTATTTACAAGCGGCAGTACATCTGTAGAGCAATTCCCCCTAAATTGCAGTACTCTGGACGTGCTTTTGTCCACTACACTTTTTAATACATGCTGGGGAAAGTTGCTGCGGCGGGACATTATCTCTCAAAGTAAGTTATCGTTTACAAAAGAACTAAAAACCTGCGAAGATGCAATTTTTATGATAGATTTCATACAAAATTCGACAGAACATGTACTATGCAATACCCCAGTTTTATTTTACAGAATACACCCCAATAGCGTAATGCAAAGCACAAAACTAGAAAATAAAATAGCAGATTTAACCCAGTTATACATGCGGCGCAAAGACTGTCTTGCGGCTAATTATACTAATACTGCAGAAATAACTATGTATCGGCAATTTTTTTCTATAATAACAGATTTGTTTAGGACATATGCAAAAATTCACAATATACCAAAAACGCGCGAAACATACAAAAAAATAATTACAAATACACTTGTTTCGGCAGTTGTCACCGGTACCAAAAGAGCATATCTGCCTTTATATAAAAAATTAGAACATATTTTATTAAGCGGTGGGCATTACAGTTGCCTTGCCCTTTATTTTAAGATAAAAGGACGGTTTTAAACCATTGAACTTTCATGAGTGTAAGGACAAGCTTGTAAAGGAAGCTATTGCCAATCTTGCAGTTAAAGTCCATGATTACAAAAGCAGACATAGAAAAAAAACCATTGTAGTAACAGGCTGCGGGGCCGAAAACGGTACTTCTACAATTGCCACTGGGCTTGCGGCGGCTTTGGCCGGGGCAGACTGCAGAACATTGTTAGTTGATGCAGATTTGCGAAAGCATAGTGATACTACTACAGACAAAGGTCTAAGCGATGCAATTTGCCACGGGTATGAAATTAATAGCATAATTAAACTTACGAATATAGATGGCATGCATTTTATGTCAAGTGGTATTTACACAAAAGAACCAGCAAATTTATTTTGTTCCCCTAAAACGACGGAGTTTATTGCTACAGCCGCAGCAGCATACGATTTTGTCATATTCGATTCCCCGGCGGTTACTGTTGTGCCGGATGCAATGGCTTTGTTCCAGGTAGTTGACGGAATTATATTGGTGTGTGCCCTAGACAAAACACGTAAAGGGCAGTTGCAGGCAGCAAAAGACATGATAGAGCCCTACGCAGACAAATACTATGGCCTTGTGGTTAATTTCGTAGATAAAAGGCAGTACAAGCACATGTTCCCGGATTATCGTCACTATAGCCGCAAGGATACAAAGCAAAAGAAGAAGCAAAAAAAGGATGATAAGTGAGATTATATGATTAGATTAATAAAAACAATTATCTGCATAGTAGTAATTGCCCTTATGTCTGTACTTTTAGTTTATGCATATGAAACAGAATATGAAGAGGCTGAATACGAGGAAGACGAACAACAGGGCACATCATCCCCAAGCCGTGTAATTATAATCGATTATTCTATTCATGGGGACGGCCTTGCAGCCGGGGAAGTTAGCACCGGGATATTTGTACTTAAAAATACAAGTGCCGCAGCCTATGTAAGCAGTGTACTTTTAACAGGCTGGATAGAGACTTCTGCACCGGTCCATTTTACAGGCACAAACCAGGCTTACATTGGCAGAATCCCCCCCGGGGGCACGGTTAACGTGGCTTTTGAATATTACTCGGAAAATATCGACATGGCGGCTATCAGCAGCATTAATGCAGGCTTTGCCATACATTATGCAGACGAAGCCACGGGTATAGAACGGGCAAATAATGTAACACTGCGGTTACCAGTTCTGCGGGAGGGGCGGCCCCCCCTTTACCCAGAACAGCTTACGTGGCAGACACGGGAGCTATCTAGGCTAGATTCTCTATTATATTCAAGGACTATGCAAACGGTATACTTAGGAACAATTATTTTTTGCGCCATATGGATTATTTTGCTGATGTTATTTAAGTTTGGCATTTTAAAGCGCAAATTCTAAATGAGCTAAAGCATGAAAGAAGCGGTTTTCTGCCTTCCGTAAGGATGGCTTTGCCCGACTGGAAGGAATGTAAACAATCATGGATAATCTTACACTAATAGATGCAAAAACATTGATACTTGTATTGTTTAAAAACAAATTACTAATATTTCTGTTTGCGTTAACCGGCCTTTGCGGGGGTTTACTGTATACTGCAAGACAGCCGATTATACATACGTATGGTGCAACGGCAACGGTAAGCGTGGTTTTTGATATAGGGAACAATGCTGTTTCCGGCGTAGAAATTTTATCAAACTATAGAGAGCTAATTACAAGTTACCGGATAATAGAATACGCCGCAGAGCTACTTGAGGCAGAGGATTTGACCATAGAACAGATTAGACGCATGGTTAGTGCAGCTTCCTCACGGAACAATGCCCATATGCTAAGTATTACAGCCCGAAACGAATCCCCCCAAACTGCTATTTTAGTGGCAAATGCCGTAGCGGCAAGTTTTGTAAAGCATGTATCCATTATTACGGGCAACAACTCTATACAGATATTTGACTTTTCTCGCTGGGCAAACATTGTTTCACAAAGAGGAAGCCGCCGGATAATACTGTTTGCCCCTTTTGGGGCATTACTGGCAATCTGCGGGTTTATTATTTTTATGGAACTGGTATCAGGGAAACTGCGCTATGTTAAGCAATGCGTAACCGACCCGCGGGAGTTACTAGCCGTTATTCCCATAGGGCAAGGTGCTCCTATGCAAACTTGGAGCAATTTCCTAAATCGGGTTAATCTACAAAAAAGGAATGAACTTAAATGAACAAAAAAATGAAAATATGTTTTGCTGCGTCCTCTGGCGGGCATCTGGAAGAAATTATTAGACTTTCCGGAGTAAAAACAGACAGAGACTGCTTTCTTATTACCGAGAAGGGCATTATCGAAACTAATTTCTGTGAAAAGATTTACTATGTAAACCAGATAAACCGCAAGCAGCCCACATTTTTACCCGCTTTTTTTGGGCTCTTTTTCAAATCACTTAATATTTTGCGCAAAGAAAAGCCCGACTGTGTAATTACAACAGGTGCCTTAATGGGTTACCCGGTGGCCTTGGCAGGGAAACTTATGGGTAAAAAAATAATTTATATAGAATCTTTTGCTCGGGTAGACTCCCCTTCCCTAACGGGCCGGTTTATTTACCCTATCGCAGACTTATTTATCGTCCAATGGGAAGAGGGGCTAAAATTTTTCCCCAAAGCTATTTACGCGGGCGGAATATTCTAGAAAAGAGCGTGTATATGGTAAAAGTCAGCATTATCATACCCGCATACAATGTAGCCGGATATATAGAGCCTTGTCTGGACAGTATTTTGGCCCAGACTTTTGAAGATTACGAAGTAATAGTTGTAAACGACGGCTCTACAGACGGCACCGGTGCTATTTTAAATGAATATGCAAACCTGGATACTCGCATTCGCATAATTCATAAGCAAAACGGTGGGGTATCCGCAGCCCGTAACGATGGAATACGTGCCGCCCAAGGCGATTATTTCCTGTTTTTTGACGGGGACGATTTTATAGAACCATATACTATAGCCGAACTTGTAGAGGCCATGCAAAATAAAAATGTAGACGTATTAATATACGGCTATTACCGCTGGCAAAATGGGCACATAACCCAAACATGCTTGCCCATATTTAAAGAAGGTATGTATGAGGACGGTGCAATTATATCCCGGCTTATCCCTAGGTTTGTAGGGTTTTCTCATGAAGGAATAAACAAGTGGCTAATGGGGGATAAAGATGGCCTGTATGTAGAAAACCCGGCATTATGGCGTTGTATTATTAGTGCCAAGGTTATCCGCGACAACCAACTAACATTTAATACAAACCTTAGTATTGGCGAAGATACAATTTTTATATCAGACTTATTAAGCTGCGCAAAGTCCTGTTATGTACTGCATAAATGCTATTACTATTTAGTATATAGAGATTTTTCTGCAATTGCCACATATAAAAATAATGCCCTTAAAAAGCTGGATGGCAAACAGCGGATTAATAAAGCTCGGGAAGAACTTACAAGCAGAATTATATACAGATGCGGCGTAAACATAAAAGAGCATTGGCAAGGGAATATAGTTATGTCGGGGATAGAACTGGCCTTTTTGTTTGCAAAAAAAAATGGCGGAATGTCTTTCCTGCAAAGGTACAGGTCATATTTAAGCTATGCAAAACAAAATTATGTAAAACGAGCGGCACGGGCACTAAAACTGCAAGTCAAACTCGGGCTTAAGATTATGCCTTTGCTTATGTTTAAATGGCGTTGGCATTTTTTACTTTTTATATGCGCAGGCATTTTAAATATTATAAAATTTGAATTTAACCGTGAGGGTTGATTAAGTTGAAAATAGCTTTTTTGAATTTATGTCATACAGACCCGGCAATTGTGGCAAGGGCAGCGGCAAAACTTACAGCACATAAAGATTTTGATATGTATGTTCATGTAGACTTAAAATCTGATATAGCACCATTTAAGGCATTGCTTGGTAATATGGAACGGGTTTACTTTTCCCATGGGCGGGTAAAGGTATACTGGGGCGGCTTCAACGCCGTACGCGCCACAGTTGCACTTTTACGCCAAGCCCTTGCAAGCCCCAGCCAATATGACTATCTTGTACTTTTTCAAAACCTGGACTACCCAGTGCGCTCTAATGATTTTATTTCTAACTTTTTTGCCAGACAAAAAGGAACCGAGTTTATGCGAGGTTGCCGTATCTCCCGTACAACAGATTGGCATTATGCTCGCAAATATAAAATATATAACCGCCGGGACGATGATTTTTACACAAAAAAACACAACAAAGCTAGAATGCTACTACGATACACCCATATGCTTTTGCACAGCGGTTGTACAGCATTTTCAAATGGCGTAATACATGAAAAGGGAAAAAATTACGATTTATATTATGGTGCGGCTCAATGGGCGATAACCCGGGAACTGGCGCAATATTTTGTTGCTTTTTATGACACTCATCCTAAATTTAATAAAGTAATGGAACATATCCAATTCCCGGACGAAGAATATTTCCATACGGTTTTACATAATTCGCCCTTTAAATATAACTGCATAAAGTATGATGAACCGGTACAGAGGTGGCTTGTGAATTGGCGCAATCTTCACTACTTCGAATATCCGCATGAAATTACAGTACTTACGGAACAGGACTACCAAAAGATTATGACAGACGGCGCATTGTTTATACGTAAAGTAAAAACAGAAATCTCGGACAAGCTGTTGGATAAAATTGATATGGAAAGCGGTAATTACATTGGAAATTAGCAAAACGGGCATAGCAGCAATTTTTATTGGTACAGTGCTTATTGCCGCTGCCTTAACCATAATAATATCCAGAGCATTTTTGAAAACAAGCCTCTCTTACACTGCAAATGGAACCCCGGGCATTTCTTTCGAAGTAATAGAACTCCCGACTTCTGCCGCCTTTGAATTAGTCAGTTCCATTGGCGTTGGCTGGAACTTGGGCAACGCCCTTGACACAAGAGACGACCACAGAAGAGGAATTGTTGGCGACCTAACAGACATAACACCAGAAGAACACTACGAAACGTATTGGGGCAACCCGGTTACTACTTTTGAAATGATAGAAAGTATTGCGCAAATGGGTTTCGGTGCAGTGCGCATTCCCGTTACTTACTCCGACCATTTGTATGACGATTTTACCATAAGGCCCGACTGGTTGAACCGGGTGAATCAAGTTGTAAACTATGTACTTGATAACGGCATGTATGCCGTTATCAACTTACACCACGATACGGGCATGCGATCATGGCTTAGGGCAATCCCGGACAATATCGAAGGGATAGAAGAACAGCTTGCAGCAGTGTGGGGGCAGATAGCCCAATATTTTATCAATTATTGCCACAGACTTATATTCGAAGGTTTTAACGAGATACGCGATTTGGATGGTAATTGGGGCAGTTCTGACCCAGCCTCTTACAATGCTGTTAATAGACTTAATCAAGTTTTTGTAAACACCGTAAGGGAAACAGGAGGCAACAATGCAGACCGCTTTCTAATAGTAAAAACATATGCGGCCTCTACAGATATCGATTCTCTCCGGGCCTTTGTGCTTCCTTACGACAGTGCGCATGAACGGCTGATTGTAGGGGTGCATAACTATGGGACTCTGGCCTTCACCTGGAGACAAGAACGGGCAGACTGGCTCACAACTTATTCCGACTGGAGCCATACTAGAGACGGCATACCTGTAGAAGAGATGTTACAGCGACTTTACCGGTATTTTGTCAGCATGGGCATACCCGTTGTAATTTGCGAATTTGGGGCAGAAAACAAAAATAACACTCTGGACAGAGTTAACTTTGCAACACACTATATACAAACTGCCGGAAGGTACGGTATTGCCTGTTTCTGGTGGGATGACGGAGGGCGGCATGTAAACCCAGAGGCTGTAACCAACTTCGCCCTTTTCGACCGCTTAAGAAATCAGTGGTTTTTCCCGGAAATAGCAATGGCCCTTGTGCAGGCAAGCAGATAATATAGCAAACTTCAAAGGATGAAAACATGATAAACGGCAAACAAAAAATAAAACCCTTATGGATGCATGGCAGAGATAAATATATTGTTCCAGATTTAACTCTGGGGGAGATATTGTTTTTTATGTCCTTTGCAGCTTTTTGTGTTAAATTTACAATGGATTTTAGCGGGGTTTTCCCTCGTCAGGAAATGGTTAATGCATTTTTTGTAGGGCTTTCCATATCATGCTCTATGCTAAAAATACTTATGCAAAAATATACACCACTGGGCTTAGTAATTACCGTGGCTGCATGCCTGATAATGGGATACTCTGCCTTAATAAGCATAAACTATCTTTTTTTGTTCGGTTTTTTGCTGATTATGGGCATGCAAAATATAGATCTTGAAAAAGTAATAAAGTTTGGTTTTTATGCGAAAGTCGTGACCCTTATAATTCATGTATCCTGGCACATACTTATGTACTTTATAAACCCATCTGCCATTATCTTTGTATTCCGCCGCAGCGACGAACCCCGGCACACTTTTTTTATGGGTCACGCAAATTTATTTACGGCTTTTTTGTTGTGGACAAGCTTCGACTTTATTTTTCTTAACTACAAAAATCTAAAAGTATTTCATATGGTATTAATATGGCTAATTAACCTGATATTTTTCGCCTTTACAGATTCCCACACAGGAATAATTATACTTGGTGCTGTTACACTTGTAATTTTTGCAGACAAAGCGGGCAAAGGTTTCTTTGACAAGCTGCTGACAGTTTTGGCAAAATACGCCTATGCATTTTTAGCTGTGTTTTTTACTGTATTAGTTGCTATATACCCACAACTCACCGGCACTCTTAGGGAAATGTGGCAAAGCTTTGATCACTTTTTAACGGGCCGGTTATGGTTTGGTGCCCACGCCTTTTACCAATATGGGCCTACTCTACTTGGCAGACCAGACATGCCTTCTCAAAATGTGTTTTGGCAAGGCCGCTGGAATGACACACTTACTATTTTTGATAATTCCTATATTGGCAATTTAGTATCATATGGCTACATAAACCTGATTGTAACCGCCATTGTTTTAATAGCCCTTTGTAGCAAAATGGAAAGCAAAGAGAAAATACTTATAACAGCATTTTCCTTATATAGCATAATGGAGGCATATGCCACTAATTTGGGAATATGCTCTGCACTGTTCATTGTGGGTAAGTATTTATACCGGAAGCATTATTACAACCCATAAAATCATTTGCGGGTAACTTGTTTTAAAATTTTTAAGTGCTTACGCAATAATACGGTCCAATAGTCCTTCTTGGGGCTCCCTTACCATAATTATACCGCTTTAACCACATGCGCTTTAGGCAAGATAAATTTTTTTGAATTGGCTCTTGCGCTCCTTAACTCGAATTTACTCATAACTCAATATATGCGCAACGCATATCAATCAAATGCTTAATCATTATGATGTCTTCCGATACAGGATTGTAAAAATCGTAACTGATAATTCCTTCACCGCACATTTGATGTTGTTTTCCCAGTATAGTGACATACCTGCCAGATGAAAAACCTGAGCAATGCAAACAACGGTTTGCATCGCACCCGGATAAACGATTTAGTGCTTGTCCTTGAAAATCCTGTGGCTCTTTAGCTAAGGCATTTTCCATCGCAGCAATATCGTCTTTTTTACCTTTGCTTATAATTTTTACAGCAAGACCTATATGAATATCGCCACCTGTTACAATGGTCATAACAGGTTTACCTTTATAATCATAGAGTACCCCCCAATTCGCATTCGTGCTGGTACGTATTTTGCGTTTCATTGCAAAATTGTGAAGCGCGTATGCCATTTCGCACTGTTCGGCAAATAATGCGGCAAAAAAATCATCGAATGTCGGCTTGTATTTTGGGGCAATGTCACGATAATCGTACATGATGTTGTGCCAACAGCGCGAGATTGTATCCATGGCTAAACGCATTTCGGGGTGGTTCTCATAGATGGATGGCTTCAATGCGTTTAAATATTTGCTTACGGCCTGTTTGGTTTCGGCAAGCACGCTTTTTGTCTTTGAGATGGACTCTCGCTTGACCTCATGTATATCTCTGCCATCCAAAAATTTTTCCAGCTTGCCCACAGGCAAGTTGTATTTTTTGGGGTTATCATACATATCCGATAACTTGCCCATCAAAAAATTATGCAATGCCTGCCATGACTCACGAGCAGGTTCGGCAATTGCTAGATGGTTGGCTAATGGCATTAACCGCCGTGCGCGGCTGTAAATGCTTTCATGGATCGCAGATGGAAACTCGTTGACCTCGATATTAAAATCCATAATCAAAACCCCTTCTTTTATCTAATTGGCTATGTGTAACCAAAGAGCTGGTCGTACTCCCCCGAAATAAAACGGTCAACTTGCCCTTGGGGATTTTCATATCAATGTTTTTCAGATTGTGAATCTGCGCACCGGTTATTTTAATTGTACTGTTCATTATTAATTGTAAATCTCCCATACATACGAAATAGGTTTTATGGAATCGGGTAGTTTTTCAACGATACCCACTCTAAGGTCAAAATATTTGCCCTTGTGGTAAAGTGAGAAATAATTCCACCCTTCAGGCGCATTCATCAGCAGTATGCAGGTATCAGGCAAAACGGTATCCTTGTTAATCGCTATGCGCTTTCCCCAGCTACCCTTGCGTTTTATACCGTAATAGTCCAGCGTGTACTCCATGTAGGAAGGGTGTACTTCTTGCCCCGGGGTGCCTACGTGCATGACGGCGGCTACCTCGGCAATGCTCAAACCCGTAAGCATTGCAATAACTGACTGCCCGCACAGTCCTACATCTACGTTTTCCGGGATTTTAATTTCGTCTATGACACGTATAGGATTGTCATGACCGTAGGGGCTTTGCTTAATGTTGTAATCGTAAACGCACTCGTCTGCCAATGCATTGTTTTTCAAATAATCCGCTCGGGTGTAACGATATTGTTCATGCGGATTATTCTTGCCTCCACATCTTGAATGATGGCTGAGTCCTAATTGGGTAATTACCATTGCAGGGGCAGGGTTTGCCACAAGATGCCCGGCAAAGAGCCAATTTACATTAAGTCCCATGAAGGCAAAGTGGATAGCCTTTGTTAAGGCTTCTATTTCAAGTCCACTGCCCCAATATTCGGGCAACAACATGCAATAAAGCCCCGCATAATCTATTACCTTGGCATTTTTGCTGCCTCGCCAATATTTATCGACCTCAACGAAGCCGATAAAGTCATCCTGCTCCCTTAACCAAACGGTGAAAAATGTGCCGTTTTGCAATCCATGGGTAAATTCTATGCGGTAAGCGTCCGATTTTGCCTGTGCGGGGCGCGCAAGCATAGTGGCGCACCATTCTTTATTGGAACGCATCGCAAACATAGTATCAAAGTCGCTTTTTCCCATGGGGCGCAACAGCAGTCGTTCTGTTTCCAAAATGGGGTACATGCAGTTTCCTCTTTTCTCTACATTTTACGAAATCGGTTTAACAAAAAAGCAAATATCCATTATCCTGTACCCGTTATTGTCCTTCGTTTCACGGTGGTCAACATAACGTTCAAACCACCAGTCATCCATGAGTCCAAACCCTTCATCTTTTAATTTCTTAAAAGCAACCTCTGCGTCAAATACCTCCATGTCATGTCCATAAACCCAACAACTTCCAATATCCATCTGAGGAAAATCAATATAATCGTATCCAGGAGGGACAAGCGTATTTTCAGGTGTAAAGAATCCCAACCAATATTCAGGTTCTGTACGGCTGCCGTATTCAGGCCAATAAGCAAAACGGGAGTTATCGCCGTTTGGATGGGTAATCAACCCTATCAAGGATTTTCCATCTTGCGTATTACCATCTTCGTATAACGCTCCCGGATTTATGTTCAAACGCTGGAATAAGCTGCCGTCGGCATCTGTATCCCAAGCGTCGGGCTGGTCAGCCCATGCATCCGCACCGCTTGCGTATTTTTTGCCAATAAACCGCCACATACCATTCATGCGTTGTCTGTATGCATTTATGGCGATGGGCGTTGTCAACCGTTTATTCTCTAATTTATCTGCCACCTCTAGCAGGCGATTTGTGCTTGGGTTTCCGTTGTAACCCGTCGTGGATAAATGGGCTTCAATTTCCTTTGCCTTGTCATACAGGAGTTTAACTTCAGCATTATTATTGAAGTCGGATTGCTTTACTTGATATATAAAATCCATGACAATGTTTTTTAATTCATGGAGCAAAGCCACTTCGTCATCTATGTCTTCCGCTTTTTTCCCAAGAACATCCAGTACCTCCTCGGAACCCGGAGCCGAAAAAATACGCTTGATGTCTTTGATGCTGATATTCAGTTTGCGGAGAATTATAATTTGCTGTAAGCGGGTAATGGCGGCTTCGTCATACATCCTGTGCGCATAACCCTCAGTACGAGTGCTGGTAATCAACCCAATGTCCTCGTAGTAACGAAGCGTTCGTGCTGTGAGAGCATACGTTGTTGATACCTCCGTGATTTTAGCAAGTTCATTCATGGTGTTGTCCTCCAAAAAATATTTACCGCAGGACGGCATACCATGATTATAAACCCTTCCCTAACGGAAGAATCAAGTGGGCAGTAAAAATTTATTACTGCCATTATTTCTCATCGACTTCCCCTTCATCAGATGAAGTAATTTTGCGTATTTCCTGCTCGTCCAAATCAAAAAAATCCAACGTGAGTGGATTTTTCAAAATGTCGCATGGGTTCTCAACAACTTGTCCTTTATGCGGTCATGCCGCGAGTAGTAATGGCAAAGATATTTATGGCGGTCATAGGGCAATTATCACCTCAAAACCGCCCGCATAAACATCAGATCCCCCTTCCGCTATTCATGATTACTTTCTTTTAATGATTTTAGCGCAAACCCTTAACGGTGCATAGATCCAATACCCTAGAGCTAACAACATAAAATGTATGCGCTCTCGCATGGGGTAGTGACGATATGTAAAAATTCCGGGCGAAGACAAGACATTTCTGCGCAATTGTTTTAGCTCCGCCATAAAATCACCATGGTAGCCAGACGACTGAAAAATACAGTCTATTAACGCAAAGTTAACTCTAACATAGTAATGCATTGCTTCATTCAAAAGCGGCATATTATTCTGTTTTGCAAAATCAATTGCAGATGCTACAGCTGTGACGGCATCCAGTCTTTTTGCTGAGAATGGCGAGCCCATTATACTGTCTCTTCTTTGACGATAAAAATATAGCTTGTCATTAGTGAAAGCGACTAAACGGGAATAATAAAGCAATTTGTATGTGGTGAACTCATCCTCATGAATGCGACCCTTTGGAAAAATAATATCATTTTCTGTAAAGAGATGTTTTCTATACAACTTTGCACATGTGATAACCGATACATGCGAGTTATACAACCATAAAGCCTCCAGCGAAGACAGCCCGCTCATAACAGTAATTTCATGCTCATTAGAAGCAATTTTTGCACATGAATTTTCTTCGTCATCATTAAATTGGTGAAAGTCACACTGGGATATGTCTGCATCGTGCTTTAGAAGCAGGTTTAGTAGACGTTCTACATAGTTGGGGGCTACATAATCGTCGCTGTCTATAAAGGTTATATATTCCCCTTGTGCAATTGCCATACCGGCATTTCTTGCATCAGATAATCCGCCATTGTCTTTGTGAATGACTTTAAACCTAGGGTCTATGGCGGCATATTCATCGCATATTTGACCGCAATTATCGGGCGAACCGTCATTTACTAGGATTACTTCAATTTCTGAATATGTTTGGTTAATTAAAGAATCGAGGCAATATTTTAGCCATGTTTCCACTTTATAAATGGGTATGATGATGCTTACCATGAACTCACCTGACCTTTTCTGACTTATTGTTATACTCAAAACGGTCACAAATTTTCCAGAGACAAAATCCTCCTGAGTTGAATTGTCAAAGTAAGTATAGTTAGTTAATTTATAAACAGGCTATCAAATAAGTTTAGCTTAGGCAGCCAATGTTGCTGCTAAAACTTTCACACATATACACCTCCATTACCCGTTTTTATGAATTATAAGTGTCCCCCCTTGGTCGGACAATGGAAATTTACTTAGCTTGCCGTTAGTTTTTTCAAAATTTTCTACTGCAACTTTAATCCCTTTAAACTCGCAATGGTTATAATCGTGTAAAAAAATGTAGCCCCCGTTACTAAGTCTGGGATAGAAAAAATTTAGCCCGGCAAAAATAGGGTCGTATAAATCCATATCAATGGAGACAAAAGCAAATTTTTCTTCCTGTTCATTTACTGCAGAATCGGGAAAATACCCTTGGCGGAATTCGCAATTATCTAAATACTTCATTTGAGAGCGGACAATTTCTATGTTTTTTTCTACGCCCCTGCTGCCGAAATGGGTTGAATAACAAAAAAAGTTCTCACTTGTGTATCCTTTTTCGATATCTCTTTTTTTGTCATTTTCGTCAAAGCCTTCAAATGTATCATATAAATACAGCTGTCTGTCGGGAAATGCTCGGTTAATAATTTTAGCAAAGTGACCTTGGGCAACCCCGGCCTCTGCAACATTGCCGCACACATTATTTTTGTAAATTTCTTCAGCAACAAGCTCTAATGTGCGATATCTGCAATAATCATATAAAGGATATTCCGAAATATATGTTTCCTTTACAGTGTCGTATAACATATTTTCCGATAAGTATATTAATGCACCCGCTTTTTTGCGGTAGATATTACATAAAAACGAACCTGCTTTATTAAATAAATTTTTTTTCCATCCCATACTTTGCATCCTCCATTACTTATATATATGTTCGCCTTCGTAAAAACAAAATACTGTAAAGGCCGGGGTAATAACGCCCTACAAACTGTTTTGCCCGATGTAGAAACAAGTGTCGCTTGGGTATGTCAATATATGAACGTACATGCCGGATGCTTTTATACATATCTATAGCCTGCCGTCTTAGCCGCTTATGTATATCCCTCTCCTTAGGCAAAAATTTTTTGCATAGACCGTAAGCGTCAAACAGGCGGTTTAAATATACTCGGCGCGCAATATCCGCAAGCTTCGGTTCATATGCTTGCTCAAAAAAACGGATACCTTCGTACCAGCCGCACAGCACATCAAGCCGCTTTAATGTAAAGGGGTTGCGCATTATACTACCAGGGGACTGATAATATGCATAAAGATATGAGTCTGTTATTACAACGTTACGGGCACTATAAAAAAGGTAGTGGGAAACAAAAACATCCTCGTTAATTTTACCTACAGGGAAGCGCAGTTCCTTCCATAGTGATGCCCGCATAAGTTTACACCAGGCCATATTAAGTAGCCCCGCATCTTTTCCAAAGTGACGCAATGTGGCTTCCCGCCCTGTAATAACTTCAAACTCGTCGGTTTTTGCAAATTCATTCTCTGTTAAATTCCCACTGTTGTCGGTAATATACTTACATACGCAAATATCAGCACCGTGTAAAATACAAGCATCAAGCATGTGTTGTATATAATGGGCAGAAACATAGTCGTCGGAGTCTATAAAAGCAATCCATCGGCCTTTGGCCCGTTCTATCCCCGCATTGCGTGCCGCAGATAAACCGCCGTTTGTCTGATGAATTACATCTATGCCCAGGTGTTTTGCCCCATAAGCATCGCATAATTCCCCACTTTTATCTTGAGAACCGTCATTTATAAGTATTATTTGCAAATTTGTATATGACTGCCCAAGTACGGATTCCACACACCGTTCCAAGTACGCTTCCTGGTTATACACGGGTATGACTACCGATACTAAATCAGCCATGGGCAACCTCATCTAAAATCATAAGATATTTGCGCAGCACAGGTATTCCTTTTGCGTTGCCTTTAAGCAAACATTTTGCATATTCTTTTAATATGTCATAATTACTCATCATCCATGGTTTTTTCTTGCCTAAAAAATGTACACCCTTTACAGGCGCTTTTCTTGCGTAAAACTGATAGTGTGGATACCATACATTATACGCTTCAGGTATAAGCAGCTCTTTTTTTTGGGGCCAGTCTTTAAAATAAGCCTGCATAACATCCTGGTCGCCAAATATGGGCTTTTCTTTGGCAACTTGGGGAATTAACTCTGCAATACTATCCGACAGCCCTTCTTGCGGCTGTATAACCATAAAGCCACTGCTAAAATCTACCCAATGTTCGCCCCCCGGATATGATTTCCCCCCAATAGTGGCAGACATATGGGGCAAATCGAAGGCATCGTCTACAGATTCCATAAGCATCATATCGCAATCTACAAATACAATTTTGTCGTAGTCTGTAAGGTCAAATATCCGCAATTTAAAAAGGCTTTTGGCCCAATGGGCAAACCAGATATGCTCTTCTGTAGCACGTAGTATTTCTTTTGGTACTTGTATATGCCTAGCTATAACAAAATTAATATTGCGTCGGCGCATTTTGTCATAACTTTCCGGGCTTAAATCCGGGGGGACAAGTACTATCAGCGGATACCCGCAGATATCCCTTATGTTTTTATCAAGTGCAAGAGCTCCGGGCAGATAACTGTCTGTGCTAATGGCGGTCACATATGTTTTTTTCACGTATGCACACTCTTTTCTCTGTTATCCAGTTGTATAGCATAGGTATGAACCCCTATTAAGCTTTCAATTCTTTGATAACACTCTTTTTGCTTAAAATGGACAGGGATGCCGCAGTTGTCAAGTATTTCTATAAAGTAATAAGCATTGTCATACATGACTATGTCCTTCAAAGGTACCCCTTTAAAGTAAAATGCCGGAGGATACACTTGCGCACCAGGGATCCATGCTATGCCAAAATCGATAATTACAACATTGTTGTTTTTATCAAGATGCACATTAGCCCCATGCAAATCTAAATGCATAATATTAAACTCGTGAAAAAGAGCATGAATGTTCTCTAATTGTGTACATATGTTTTCAAAATCTTTTTCATCTTCGGGTATAAAAATATGTTTCATATGGGGCTTAAACTCTGTTACAAGTAAATATGTGTCCTCCATGTAATTTTCGTCTGTCAGTAATACGTCTGGCACACAGCTTAGTCCTATTTTGGCAAAATATTTATTAATAAATATTTCGTTTTGTGCAGTGATACCAGCAGTCATTGTTTTTATAAAACACTTTGTGCCGTTAAATTCCCCGGTATAATATCTTCTTATAGAATTATCTATTGAAACTTCTTGTGGAACCCAAATGTTACGGTACCAATACTTAATGCGGTATGGACGAATATTTGTAAGACCATAAGAGGATAATTCGGCAACATTCTGATGGTGATGAAACAAAAAATATATTATCACTTGCAGCAGCTTACGAATTTTCACAATGAAGTTATCTAGTTTGATCATTAGTGAATTTATCCTCGCTTTATCTTCTTTACTACTTCTTTAGCCTTACTTGCAAAATAGCGGAATTCATCTGTGTTAAAATGCCTTATAACATATATGATATTAATTACCGTTGTATAAACAATGCCTCTTACAAGCCACTGAAAAAAATTGGCACTTGGCTGCAGTGGAAAAAAGAAATGTATTAAGGCTATGCAGCCGGACAGCATACACAGGTTTAACAAATGCCCAAGTAAGTAACTTGATGCTCTGCTCTGTAAAAAATCCCGGAACAATATTTTTGTCTCGTACCATACGTAAGTAAGGGATTTAGCAAAAAAACTAGCCATAATAATACCCACAAGCCCAAACCGTATGCCAAGAAGTATCGCAAGGACGTTTTTTAATACTGCCGTGGCTACCATCACATACTTAGTTTTTTGGTACATACCCGTGGCTTCTCTAAAAGCGTAAATTGGGAACATGACAATGGCTAAGTAAAAAGATAACAATACCGCTAACTTTGTAAAAATATCAAAAACAAATTCCGGCCCAAGCCACAGTGTAACAAAATCATCCAACAGAAAAAATAAACAAAACACAAAAAAACCACTTACCCAGTAACTTACTGTTTGCATTAAACGAAAAACTCTAAGCCGCTTTTCCGGGGTTTCCTGTGCAAGTAAATTTCCAATACTGGCAGAAAGAGAAATAAAAGTTACATAAGCTATGTGCCTTAAACTGGAGACTGCCAGCACATAGTTGGAGTATTTTCCCACAATTGCTGTAGTAACAAACACAGATATAAGAATGCTATCTGTTCCTCTAATAAAAACATCTGCAATTTTAAACACAGCCATGGATTTAATGTTTTTAAAAACAATTTGCTTTTCCAAGGCTGCCAGCTTTACTTTTCTTTTTATGAAGGGGTAAAGCTTGTTGGCTTTGCGGGATATTAATAAATTGGTTGCAAAAGTTGAAGACAGAGCCACAAGGCAATAAACTAAATAACTACCTACTATTAATAAAACAACTATTTGTAAAGTTAGTTTAATTACAGACGTCCACATTTGGTATTTTGTAATTATGCGTGCGTTTTGGTCTGCAGTAATAATTGTGGCTTTATATACAAACAGGTAGGAGATAACCGTATTGGCAAGTGTAATTAAATAATACACTTCTATATTTGGGATGTCGGTTTCTATATTAATTATATAACGTAGAAATGGAGTAAGAGCCACCCCAACTATAGCAATTATGGCAGCTATAACATTACATACTTTACGGTAAAACTGAATAAGGGCGGCAAGCTTGTTCTCGTCCTTTTCTGCTAGGGGTTTAAAAAAAGTAAAGGCCATGGCTGTTGCCAGCCCTAAATCTGCCAATGTCAGCATCCCCAGCACATCTCCAAATAACCCACGTATTCCCAAATATTCTACAGACAGAACCTGTAAAAAAATTTGTCTTCCGACAAACGTTAAAATAATTGATATGAACTTTTGGGCAATTTCCATTATAAAATTACGTGACGAGTTATGGGTACGTGAATGGGCGTTCAATTAGATACAAACTCCTTTTTTCCCGTTGGCAACGGGATTATATGAGAATGCACCCCGACTAACCGCTCTATTTTTTTATAACATTCTTTTTGCTTATACTCTGCAGGAATTTTACTATGGTCCAATACCCGTAGAAATGAAAAGGCGTTGTCGTATATGCGCACATTGTCAGATTCTATATAATAAGTTCCGTGATGAATTAAATGATTTGTGCGAAAAATTTCCGACCCGGGTACCCAGCCAATACCAAAATCTATAAGTATAATACATGCGTTCTTGTCCACCAGTACATTTGACAAGCTTATATCCCCATGAACAATACTAAACTTTTTTAAGCAACTGTGTATATGCTCAAATTTATTACACATTACTTCAAAAGCTCTCTCGTTGTCCGGCAATTTAAATTTCTTTATATCTTGTATAAGTTCCGTTACAAGCAGTGCACTGTTTATGTTATAGTTACTATCGCTTAACAGCAGCTTAGGGACAAAATTGATACCGCACTCGGTCATGTAATTATTAATAAATATTTCTTTTTTTATAGTGCTGTCATTTGCTGCAAGTTTTATAAAGCACTTTGTTCCATTAAATACACCTTTAAAAAATAGCCTGTCCGTCTTTTCTGCCCCGTGACATGTATACCAGCGTCTAACACAGTAAATACGTACATCCGTAATACCGTATGAAGCTAACTTTACAACTGTTTTACGGTGACGAAACATAAAATACAATAATAAATAAAACAATTTGTATGCCAATCTACCAAATTTTCTATAAATGTTATTCATTTTATCCTCTACTATAATCTTCTACAGTTTTTACTATAACATTAGCCAGATCGCAAAAATGTGGCAAATAAACACCAGTGTCATACTTACCCGGGCCATGATTTGTTACAGTTTCAATGGCTTTATTAAATTCTGATATATCATCTATATATTTTATATATCCTAAATCTTTAAACCAATCTGCTACCCCTTTAATTTTGTGGTTGTTATTACTTACCGCCACACAAGGCGTACCGGTTATTGCGGCAAACACCATACCATGAAGCCTGTCTGTTACAACTACACTAGCCCGGCTAAATTGGTCTAGTTTTGCTTTTATATTAGGGTCGCGGCTTTGGGGTTCAACTTCTCCTTCATGGTCGGCGGCAATAGTGTCTGTGTACCGGACATTCCCATATTTGGTGCAGATAGTTTCTATATATGAAATATCTGCGCTGGTAAATAATTTTTCAAAATCTGAACGCATACACAATAGTACACCGCTGCGTACGCTATCTGTTACAATGTACTCCATGGAAAGTACAATATCCGGGCACAAATATACATTTGTATCTGGGTGAAATTGTTTCATATAAGCGTAGCTTATTTTGTCCCTGGCGAATAAATGTAAGTCTTTATGGCGTGAGTATACCCGCCGGGAAGAATTTAACACTTCTTTGCTTTTTGGGCTGCCGGAATAAAAAATAGACTGCGGAAGCAAAACAATTTTATTATCGGGAAACATGGCAACTGCGCGGCGAAAAGCCTCTTCACCTCCCAGCCAGCAGTCGTGAATGTATCCGCCTCCATGGAAAAGCAGCAATGCATCCTTTGAGATATATTTTTTTAATGCGTCAATACCGTATATGTTTTTGCTAAGGGCACTTATTTCAATTATTGGTTCACCCGGGGCCATACGTTTTAAGAAAGCAATTTCCGCTTCGGCTATGGCAAGGTCACCTATATTTGTATGAGTCGGCGTGTTTAACAAAAAAATTCGCGTTCCTGCATTTATTGCATTTTTATAGTATTCTCCCCATTGTTTGTCCCACTCTTTGGTTTTTTGGTGCCGTCTAATAGGATTGCTTTTTATAAAATAATAAGCTTGGTAGGGCAATATATTTTTTGCTAATTTTTTCACTAACTTTATTGCTTTCATAAAATCAACACTTTCTTTAAGTAAACCGGGAGAAGAACTATTGTTTCGTACCTCTCCCGGTTAATGCTATTAACAATTACAAGCGCTTACCAGGCGTCTGTACCATGTAGACATTGCATCAACATCAAATCCGTCGCAATAACGTGTGTATGTGCGGTGCGGATTAGGCCCCGTATTGGCAATCGGGCAGCCGTTACGAGCTGTCGACCAGTTGTGAAGCTCATCGGTAATGTCCACAAGTCGCAAAGATTCCGCTCTAAAGATATGCTCTGGGAACCAAAGTTCCGTGTGGATGAAATTACCGTCTACTGTAAACATGTAATAGAAGCCATCTTGGATATATCCACCTTTTGGGTTGTCAGGGTTTCTTTCGTCGTAAACTTTATTAAATACTTCCCCAAGGAAATACTTAGGTTCCACAGTACCATCGGTAAGCTCGGCGTTTATCAGGTAAACCCTTACAGCTTCATAGTGCCATCCCATATTCCATGTTACTTCGGTTATTGTAAGGTCGGGTATGTCACGGTTTGGCTGTCTGTATATATAGCGGTAATCATTTGGGCCATGCCCGAATCTATAAGTGATTCCATCTATAAACAAGCCTATACCTGTAAACTCATCATCACCAAATGCCACATTATTTGGTGCACTTGGTGGACCAAATGCGTTTGAAGGGTTTGAGCGTGCCCATAGCCTGTCAACGTTGTATGGGCGACGAGCCCCATATTCCCTATTCATCAAGTACAACTTTAGGTAGTTACTTTGATAGTCGTAAGCTCCGGCAGCCCACACCTGCACCCACTCCCATCTTTCTACGGGGCGTCTGTACCATGTAGACATTGCATCAACATCAAATCCGTCGCAATAACGTGTGTATGTGCGGTGTGGATTAGGCCCGGTGTTTTCTATCGGGCAGCCGTTACGGGCTGTCGACAAATTGTGAAGCTCATCGGTAAAGTCTTCAAGCCGCAGGGATTCTGCTCTAAAGATATGCTCCGGAAAAAAGAGATCTGCATGGATAAAATTACCATCTACTCTGAAGAGATAATAAAACCCGTCTTGGATATACCCGCCTCTGGGGTTGTCAGGGTTTCTTTCGTCGTAAACTTTATTGTAAACTTCACCCAGGAAGTATTCATCCACTATTGAGCCGTCATATAACTCAACATTTAGTAGATAAACCCTTACAGCTTCAAAATGCCATCTCCAATTCCATGTTACCTCTGTTATTGTAAGATCGGGAACATTTGAGTCCGGATGTCTGTAAATGTGACGATAGTCGCTTGGGCCATGCCCGAATTTATAAGTGATTCCATCTACAAATAGGCCTATACCTGTAAACTCATCATCACCAAATGCTACATTGTTAGGTGCGCTTGGCGGGCCGAAAGAATTTGAAGGGTTTGAACGTGCCCATAGCCTGTCAACGTTGTACGGACGGCGAGCACCATATTCTCTTTGCATCAGATACAGCTTGTGATAGTTTTTTTCATAATCATAAGCCCCGGCGGCCCACACTTGTACCCATTCCCATTCGATACAATCGCATGGATCACATACGCAGCCACTGGCCATAATGCTGCCATTATACATACTGCTACTGCTCACCGCCGTAACAGGAGCCATGATTGTAAATATCATTACAAATACAAGAGCTAATGATATTTTTTTCCTCATATTAAAAACCTCCAACTATTGTTTTATTGTACTAAACTCGAGGGCGAAATCGCCACATAGATAGTTATGAAATGAGATTTTGTAGAGGATTGGCAAACATTCGCCCCTTAACAGCCACAAGTGCAATTTACAGGACGTCTGTACCATGTAGACATTGCGTCAACGTCAAACCCATCGCAGTAACGTGTGTATGTGCGGTGCGGGTTAGGCCCGGTGTTTTCTATCGGGCAGCCGTTACGTGCCGTTGACCAATTGTGAATGGAATCGGTAAAGTCTACAAGCCTGAGGGAACTTGCTCTAAAGATATGCGGCGGGAACCAAATATCTGTGTGGATAAAGTTGCCATCTACTCTAAACTCATAAAAGAAGCCATCTTCGATATATCCACCTTTAGGGTTGTCGGGGTTTCTGTCGTCGTAAACTTTATTAAATACTTCCCCAAGGAAATATCTGTCTAACATAGTGCCATCATACAATTCTACATTGT
>Ga0123355_10002178_pt1 | contig 27642 bp, 23 predicted proteins | sample TergutEmb28metaG_3_FD_89872 | JGI IMG/M metagenome (GOLD analysis project Ga0123355, IMG submission 89872) | Embiratermes neotenicus P1 segment gut microbial communities from Petit-Saut dam, French Guiana - Emb289 P1 | ecosystem: Host-associated > Arthropoda: Insects > Digestive system > Gut ... | reverse complement strand
TCGTTTGCAAGAAAAAAAGCGTGCCGTTTTTTCCGGCGCGCTCTGAGAGGCGTTTCTACGTTGCTCCTATTTTAATTTGTCGTAAACTTGCAGTAGGTGGAGATTTTAATTCGCCGCCCCACAGTGAAACTTAAAGTATTTGTTTTTTTCTTCGTTTAAGGAAATATAATCCAACACCTGCAATTGCCATTACAGCGAAAATCATTTTCATATGTTTCGGGCCTGGGTGAATCGAGTAATATCCTTTCTCAAGATCGAATACGGTGATACCCCAGTCTTTGATATTCTCGTAATGCTCGGTTTGTCTAAAGTCCTCTATGCTATCCGAGCCGCTCAGAGCAACAAGAGCACTTAAAAGCTTTCCAATAAGGGGCTTGTCTAATAGTTGTGCTACATCCTTATCTTCTGCCAGTTCAATCAAGCTTTTTAACAAGATTGGCTCTTTTTCGGTGCCTTCAATTGAATCCAAATACTTAGAAACTAACATTATAAATCTCCCCTTCTGAATGCTGGCTGCATTCACTCATACCAACTAAAAACTGTCTTCCTTAGCTCGTACACCGATTCTTGCTTCTATTTTTATGCTACCGTAAATCAGAATATGATCCGAACCTTCGTCACTTCGCTCTTAGGCTTGGCATTATTTGCGGAATTATTCGTAATTCTTTGTTATTCTATTAAAGTCATAAAGCAAATGTGATTAATAAGAGGAGTAAAAACAAAGCAGATATGTAATGTAACTAAACCGATAGCAAACCGCGAGCAAGCGAATAATTTTCAAGTATTCTATAAGCTCTCCAATGGTCGGACATATTTGCCCAACCGCCCGTAATAAAATGTGCGTCTGCTGTCGCACAAAAACGAACGCCTAAAGCATTTGCGTGGCGCAGAATGGCCATTTGCTTTATTGGCATTGTATGCAATTCCCATAAAACATGATGTTCTCGCATACAATGCATCAAAGGCTCCATCAGACTCACTAGAGTATCAATTTCAAGATGATCAACATCAATCTGGTACAGCCTAAGAGGCTCTAGCCCATCTGTCATATGAGCCAAGGTTCTTACTTTCGGATTCCTTTGTATTGCATTGCAATAGGCGTTAACAAGCGATCTAATAATATCTTCTGCTCCAATTTGCTCGACTTTATGTAACCACGGCTCAATAGAAGCGCGATATGCTTCCGTATTCGGGGATAGGATATGTGGATAGTTATCGCTTCTTAAGTCAAGCACATCCAGATAGGGCATAAAATGTACACTCAACGCCACCATGTCTATGCGTTGCTGTTGTTCAATTTCAATGTTGATAACACCGTCTTCATTTATTAACTCGGTTTCAACGCCACTAAACATTTGCAGATCATCTGTTGAGGAAAAACCAGACAGCTCATTTAGAAAGAGGTCAAATTCTCTTGGTATAATCCTAAACCAATCTTGATACCGTGCTTGCCCATTTGGCAATCGACGCGAGTAATGTTTTATAATTGCTATCTCTTGCAGCTCAATTCTTTTTGCCTCTGCAGCAATGTTTTGTACAGTCATTTCATTTGATGCACATACGTCCAGATGATGATGTACATGGTAATCCACTAACAACCCTTCACTTCCTCTCGAGTCAGAGACTTGATATTTTTGAGCATGGCATCAAATATTCGTTCTGACTGCGCTTACTCTAACAGATTATACCATTTGCATAAGGCAAACTCAAATTGACGTAGCATAAAGATTGCTGGATATGAAAACAACTCTCAAAACAGCAAAAAAGGCCCAATGATGTTTAGCAACTGAACTATCTTCGCATCTCCGCGGCTTAAATGTTCATTACCTACGGGGAGGGTAAAGGAACCGCTTTTACTTTCATCAACAAATCGTTCCATTACGCCCATCAATCCCTTTGATTGTTGTTTTTCAAAATACCCTATCATTTCAATTTCTCCCTCGTTTTCAGAAATGACAACCCATATCATTGCCATCCAAAAGGGCTGGAAAATAACGTCACAAAGAGTTCTTCAGTAGTTCTTTAATCGAGGTTTTGCAAGGCTTCCGAAATTTTCAGGAAATCCTAAGTATCGTTTGCATCGATTCATTCTCAAATAAAGTTGTAAACACACCCCCCTTGAGGCCTGTACGAGATAGTTCTTAAATGTCATTATGAGCATATGACAAAAATACATTCGAATGGATAAAGTGAGTAGTAAGGGGATCAAGAAACGGCTGCATCAGTGGAACTAAACTCAAAAGCTGAATAATTGCAAAATCTCGTGTACTATTTCAAACTCTGAAGCTGCCAAAAGGCTCAGTTATCATTACGTCAAAACCCTGTATCACTCAGATCATAATCTCATCGAAACACTGAAAACGATTTTCTCATCGCCTGTTTTTGGTGTGGGTTTTGTGGATTGTTATTTCGTATTCTGAGAATGTAGGAAAGTTGCAGAGGGATTTTGGCGAATGTTTTGATATTCGCCTTGCTTTTATGAGCAAGGCGAAAACAATTTTATAACTGCGAAAAGATCAGAATTGATATTGGGCGTAGATACGTCGGTTGACTATCGGATAACATCCAGGCGAGAAGCTTTTACATTTTGATGAATGTAGGGAACATGCCCAATCCCAATAGGTCTATTGAAGTATTACATAGCCGATATACCCACAGTAGACGAATAAAAAAACAACAGCTTCGAATCGTCTGATTTTTCTATCTGTTGCGGAAAATATCCATAAAAGCACGGCAGCCAAAAGTAGAAAAGTTATATCAACGATAGAAAATGCCATTGTGGTTGCTTCTCCCAATACAGCTATGGGCAAACCAAGAACAATGCCGATATTAAAAATGTTGCTTCCAACAATATTGCCGATTGCCATTTCATTCTCACCCTTTTTAGCTGCAACAACTGTAGTCACCAATTCAGGGAGTGAAGTACCAATTGATATCACAGTAACAGATATAATTTTTTGGCTGATTCCAATACTTTCAGCAATCGATGCAACATTATTGACAATCAAGTCACTGCTGATAATTATCCCGGTTATTCCAATTGCTATATAAATAACGGATTTTGGCATCCTATATTTAGGTTTTTCGATAACATCTCCGCTGGTTTCCTTGTTTGATAAAACAGTAATCAAGTAGTAGACAAATACGGAGAAAAAAAGGATAAGAACTATTCCGTCAGCTCTTGAAAGAGTGTTAACATCCGATGAAGTGAAAACAGTATCTAAAAACAAGGTCGAAAAGCCCATTGTAATCAACAATAAGATGGGTATTTGTTTTTTGATAACCTCGTTTTCGATTGAAAAAGGCACTATCAAAACAGATAGGCCCAATATCAAGAGTATGTTTGCAATATTGCTTCCAATAACATTTCCAAATAGAATATCAAAGTTTCCAGATAAATGGGAGCTAAAAGAAATAGCCAACTCTGGTGCAGACGTACCAAAAGCCACTATGGTTAAACCAATAACAATGGTAGGTACTTTAAGGTTTTTTGCTAAAGATGAAGCACCATCTACAAAGAAATCGGCGCATTTTATTAATACTAAAAATCCGACAACTGATAAAACAAAATTTAAGGCCAATCCCATACAGTAACCCCTATATAATTGTTATAAGAGCATATTTCCGATTAGATATTTCATTTGCGCTACTCTATCACAATAAAAAGATAAAAGCAAGTATAGTTTTTTTCAGACAATAGAGTTCTATACTGCGTATAAATTGTAGCAGTTATAAAACAGGAGGTTTTTATGGATAACAGGTCTAACGATTTTATGGACAACAGGTCAAATAATAACGAATCGGAAAACGAACTTAAGGGAAATGATCCAAACTATGAGTACAATAAACCGCGTAAGAAATGGGGCTTATGGATTGGAATAATTCTTTTGGCACTTCTGGCAGTCATGTTTTTACAAAATTTGAACATATTTGCAATAGGCGGCAATACAGGCAGGGGAATGATCCACATAAACGAAAGAGATATTCCTTCATTTAGCTCAGTGGATATCATTACATCATCCACCGATATTGAATTTATCCCTGCTGATTATTTTGGCATTGAAATACGTATGCCCAGGGATTTTCAACCCGAATGGAATGTAGAAAACAATGTGTTAGTTTTTCGACAGGCAAGCCGTGCTAATATACAAGTGGGCTTTTTTAGAATCAATGATAGGCGATATGTGAGAGTATACTATCCCAGAAGAACCAGTTTTGACGACATACTTTTGCAAGCATCCAGTGGCAATATCACATTTCCCGAAGTAGAGGCTAGAAATCTAACAATTACGACCAGCTCTGGCAACATAACTGCGGGGGCAGAAAACTATATAAACGCAACTTTGACGGCTTCTTCTGGAAGAATAAACTTTGATGGAAATTGCATCAACGGACAAACTGATATTATCGCCTCATCTGGCAATATAACAGTTAGCAACCAAAGTAATCAAGGGCAAATGAACATTTCTGCTTCATCCGGTAATGTTAGAGCATATGTATCCGACGCTGCTGAAGTAACAGTCAGTACTTCTTCAGGAAACATTACTTCCACACTAAATAATATCGATGTGGTTTCTCTAAGCGCCACTTCTGGAAATATCGATACTAGTGTTGATGGTTGTGATGCTGTCAGTATAAGAACCAGTTCTGGAAATATTTCCGCTAATAGCGATGATTTAAGAGCTACTATTTTATCGGTTAACGCTACATCCGGCAGAATTAGAGTTGATGGTGAAACATGGCAGAACCTTACTGCTGAATCTAGCAGTGGCAATATAGATATAAACGGGGCACTTTTTGGAAGTACATCGGTTAGAGCAACATCTGGCAACGTAGGGATGAATGTCACGGGCCAGGCTTCACAATACGGCTATGACCTTAATGCGACTTCCTCAGGTGCTACTATACGCTGGGACGGGAATAGAATGAATAGACCCGCTCGTTCGTCTGGTTCGTTTGAACATAATATCAATGTGAATACATCCAGTGGAAATATAAGAGTGGACTTCAATTAACAAACATCATTTCATAGAATCAAAAAATCTCCCATAGTTCGGGAGAATTTTTTGATTATTTAAAGAGTCAGGGCTCGCGATGAAAGCCGCCAAAGCTCATAAATACTTACTCTGAATATCGGAGGGATACTTAGTGCCATTACTAAACAGCAAAGTAAGTGGCTTGTTGAAAAGCACACTGGAGAAGAGTGAAGCATTAGTCAAAAGTGTTGTTGAAACAGGGGATTCTTTGGTTAAGGGCGCAGTAGCGATAAGTAAAAACACAATGGACAAGCATAAGGATATGAGTCAAGTATCTGCACTGCGAAAAAAGATTAAGGAACTTGAAAAACTGATTGTCGAAAAGAAAGCCGAAATTGGCGATTACTACTACGATATATTCAATACGTCTGTATGCATTGACGATGAATCTATAGCGTCAGCATGCAGAAGGATGAGTGATATAAGTCATAAGGCTGAAGCCCTTGAAAAAGAAGTACTGAAAATAAAGGGGATATCAACTAATACGGATTTTCTCAATGCTCTTTCTACTGGTGCTATAGCAGTCACTCCAGAAATTATAAAGTTTGCAGAAGAAGCAGGTGTTCTTCGCGAAATAGATTCATCAATGAAAGAAGCCATTCTCAAAGGAATCTTAGAGATTTCTAAATCGTGCAGTGCTACAGAATCTACTCACAAACTTCTAGAAGCGTGAATGTTCTCTGAAATGTATTCGACATTTGTGAGGGGATTTTGGAAGTTACTAAAACAGCATAAGAGAGAAATAATATCTTAAGAAAGGGAAATTGTTATGACTATACCTTTAGCTTTACTTGGTAAGTTAGCACTTTTGGTAACTCCAATCGTAATAAGTGAAGGTAAAAAAATGTTGTATGTTTCAAGGATACAGAGACAAATAAAAAAAATGGAGAATGAAATCTCAGACAAAAAACTTGAGATAGGCAATTATTGCTATGCAAAATATGAGGATTCCAACAGTGTTGATAATACGGTATTAGGATCAAAGCTATTGTCGATATCGGACATAGTTACGGAAATCGCAGGGATTGAGGAAAATATCGCGCAAATTCTCTCGCGATATTCGGAAACAGAAGTCTTGGAAGCAACAGAAACATCGGAACAAGTGGTAATTGCCGAACATAGAGAATCCGCGTAGGAAGAAGCAATCAGGGCTTACCCTGCAATGTTAGCCGACTTGCAGAAAATGTCGAGAGGATGGAGTAGATGACTAATGCAAAGCGATTTATAACTGCTTTTTGCTTGGTGCTTATTTTAGGATTGATAGCTTGTAGCAATGCAAATAACGAGGCACATAATACTGGACAGGAGGATAATTATCAGGAAGCTTCACCGCCTGTTGACGAAGTAGCAAACGAACAAGAATCGGCTGATTGGAGCGGTTATCCCATAGTCATTAATGGAGTTGGCTTTACGAATGAGTTCTTTGTTATGGACGATGAGAGCACTGCCACCCATATACCACTTTACCCGACAGTAGATGTTCTAGGGTTTGAAGTTATACAAGGTGGCAGCCAAATTTCAATACAGAAAAATGGAGAAAGCCTTGCTGCGCTTAACGTTGAAAATTACCTCGCCTTTGGTGATGAAAGAAACCCAGTGAGTATGGAAGACACGTTTATGGCAGAAGATGATTATTTTACAATCTTTGTGCCGATTTCGCTTTTCAGAGAGCTTGGTTTCGTAGCGTATTATTCAAATGGTCACGTTTTTGTTTACGAGGGCGAAAGTGATACGCAATAGGAGTTGGCTAAAATGTTTACTGAAAATCAATAACCCACGGCCGAAAGAACGTGGGTTATATCACTTCTAAATCTTTTTGAGTTTTCTGATAAAGTGCATTGAGAACTCAACAAACACACCGAATGAAAATATGATCCACACAATGTTCCAATTACCAAATATGTATCCGCTCAGGAAAAAGAACAAAGCCAACGGAATCCAGACAACAGCCGAAGACATAATTCTTATTTTGCGATTTAGTGCACTTTTGTAACCTCGCAAATCTAAGTCATCATGGTTAGGATTGATTTGACGCAAGTCTATGTTTTCACTTAAAACAGAAAGCTCCTTTCGTGAGAAAAAAATCTCGGTGGCACATTCAATTAATGCTGCGAAAACAAAAATCAGCCAAGTGCCTGACATTTCTCTGGGGTTCATTGTAAAATCCCTGTTACCAAGCACATGGTTTACAACAAAAAACACTAACAACGTGCCTGACCAAAGCACTGCAGAAAATGAAATATGTAACATCCGTGTGCGCCGTTTGCTTTTTTTGATAATCTCAAAAGGGGAACTTCGTAATACTTCTTCAGCGTCATCCCTGTAGACGTCAAGAATGATAGACTTTTTTTTCGATGTGCCCTCCGCTATTTCCTGGGTATCGCTACCTCCGCATTTGGTTGTTTCTATAGCGTAGCTGCCACCATTCATTGCTAATCCTCCTTCAACATTTGCCGTAGGCGGTAACAATTCTATTGAGCTATGTAATTCATCAAGCCATTTTGCCTTTGAGTTGCTTACCAATTGTTTAGCACGCCTCGGGTAGGTAGTACCAACCTTGATACGTTTTCCATCATATACAATGATTTGAGGTTTCATAACAGGCCTCCCTGTGGGGCAATATAGCATTGTTTTCATTACAGCTAGAAACAATGTCAGCAGTTTTTTATTATGGGTGCCATCCCCCTGTATTACCCTTCCAAATTATACGAGTACAACCCCAATAATGTTTATCAGATTTTCTTTTTTCTCAAAAAAACGAGGTGCAAGAATATGTTTACAGGTTTCTCGCAAAAAACAATCGATTTTATGTGGAACATCCGCTTAAACAATAACAAGCAATGGTTCGAGGGATAACCGAAGGGACAAGAATATGAAGAAGTTGAAAAAAATTTTCTCTAAAAGAACCTTTATTATTACAGGGATAACTTATATCATGATTGTATGTTTAATTGGCTATTACTTAGTGAGTGGTGGATTTATTTCTGGTGGTTTTCGTATTGGTCCGGGTAATATTTATCTTGGCCCTCTAGGTATGGGCTTTATGATATCCGTTTTTGCAACCCCATATGTTCTTGTAGCAAGCATTGTTTATATCCGCATCAAAAATCAATATGATTCATATGTGATTCTAGGGTACTTAATTCTCACTGTTGGTATTGCTGTCCTGAGCTTTGGCTATTTAGTTGTAAGAGAAAGGCTTGAACTGGCTGCACACATTCGGCAACACCAAGGATATATTGATTTCATTGAAAACACGCTTGGGCCTGACATTCGGAGGACTTACCCAAACGCTGAATTTGATGTGGAGCAATCTGGTCGGGGCTTGGCTGTTGTAAGATTAATCGGTTTCAAGTATGAAGATCAGCCGAATTTTGATGACGAATTATCTATATGGAGAGAAATAGCACAAAATGACTCCTTTATAAACTTTCCCATGAATATCATTGTAAGATATTATATTGAAAATACAAGAGCTTCCTTCGCTACTATTCGTTTAAATGATTTTACCTTTCGTTACTTTCAATCAGGTATGTCGCTAGAAGGATTAGAACTTTTAAGAATAACCCTCAAAGATTATCTTATCAATTTTCACGATAAGGTTCACATACCGCTACCCAATCGCGCGGAACTAGATGTCACAATCTATGGAAGGTTATACACTGAAGATGAAGCAGCTGAAGAAGAAATGTGGCAAGCTTTTATAAGTCTACACAACATAAACACAGAACTAGTTAGGATTACAGTTCAATATAAGCTGACAGAAAACGCCAGCAATATACGTGGTTATAACGTTCATGAAGATAGCTGGTGGGGAAGCCAATAGCATTGTTTCATTGGAGCAATGTCAGCAGTTTTTTATTATGGGTGCCATCCCCCGTATTGCCCAGCCAAATTATACAAGTACAAACTCAATAATGTTTATCGGATTTGTCTTTTTTTCTCATATCAAGTTGACAATTATTCTACGCCTAACGCCTTGAACACAGCATCTTCGGGGCTGGTGTAGAATGAAGTCTGAAACTTAGCAAATAAATCCGCCGGAACAGTGCCAATATCCACAGCAGAGGACATGGGAAGTAAAATTTTCTTTGCCCCTGCATCAAAGCAGATTTGCAAAGTATTCGCCAGTTCTTCTACCTTGTCGATTGTACCTCCGATGCTCATATTTCCCAGCACAACCATCTGTGATTGCAATGGTTTACGCAGGGCTGCCCCGCATAAAGCCACAAAAGCACACAAAGCCAGTTCTGTTGTAGAGCCTACTCCTTGGCAGTCGGCAATGTGCATAAGGAAGTTATGATTATCAATGTTGATTGAACCACTTATGGATTTCTTGTTTGCTTTGAAATAATTTTGGGATGTTTTAAGGTTTTCTCGTGCCTCTCTGTCCGAGCCCACACCAGTCACTTCAAACTTGCCGTTGCCGCCGACAACCTCGGTTTCCAGTTTATAAACCCCAAGCATCCTAGTATCGCCGTGCGACACAGTATAGACATGACCTGGCTTGCCTTGCCCTTCAGGTATCAACTTGCCTGAACTTTGCTCTGGCACAGTAACATGGTGTTCCTCAAAGGTGTCATTATCAAAATATGAGAAGTGAACATCGTAAAACTCCATCCCGCCAATTTTTTTAAGTTGCTCTTTAACACGACGGCGACCTTCAAGAGCGTACTGTAAAACTTCCTCAACTTCCTCACGAGTATACTCACCGTGGGGATAAAGTAGCTTAAGCATACCAGAAACAGACTTTCGGACAGCAATGGTGTCACGCTGGTTAAGGTGGCTGCCCAGTCTGAAATGCTTTTCAATGGCATCACCATATGAACGTTTACGCATTTCACGCAAAAATTCTGCCAGGTAGTCTGTGATAAAACCATATTCGTTTGTGAAAAACTCTGGACGCATCTTTGGAACTTCCCAACCGGGCAGATAGTAGTGCATACGGTCAAAGAATGCACTATCATAAGCCATAACTGCTGGGAATGGGTCAAACAAATGGGAGGTTTTCATCACTACATCAATGCTTTGGTTGATGTTGCCGACAAAGACCATTGAGGCATTTGCGTTCTTTTCTTCCTTGCCACGGGCAAAAGAGCCAGATGCCATAAAGTCCTTCATAATTTGTATGCCATCTTTGTCCTTAAAGGTAATGCCTGCCACTTCGTCAAAGGCTACACAATCCCACATACCCACAAGCCCGATAGTACGGTTGCTCATGTTATAGAATAAATTAGCAACAGTGGTCTGTCCGCCTGATATAAGAATGGAATTAGGCGAAATTTCCTTGTAAATATGGGATTTGCCTGTACCACGAGGCCCTAATTCACAGAGGTTATAGTTATTTTCCACAAGCGGGATCATGCGTTCAAGCAAGTGCCATTTTACTCTGTACTCAAATTGAGTCGGTTCCATGCCAACGCTGCGCAATAGAATATCAATCCATTCGTCTTTGGAAAAATGCCGTCTTCCATCATAAAACTCGTCCATATCCATGTTTGGCATCTGAATAGGCGTAAGTTCCTCTATTTCGAAGGGGCTCACCTTATTCTTCTTACTGCTTTTGGGTGCCTCATCATAATCATCATACCGCTCATGCAAGCGATTGTAACTCATTCGGAGGATGCACCAAATCCCGCCAGACAACAACTTTTCAAATTGCTTGATGTAGCTGTCGGAGATAAGCACGTTTTTAAGGCTAAGGTTTGAAAACACAGCCAAATATACATCGTTGTCAGGGTCAAGCCTTGCCTCAACTTTGTCTATAACGGTGAAACTGCCCAACTCACGAATTTTTGACTTGATTTTTTCAGCTTCATCGGGGCGCACGAAATTGTCAGACAAAACGTCTTTTACCCTGCTAACACCAGCTTCAATGCTTGCTTCATCATCTGTAGCACAGTACATACCTAGCAAATATTCCAGCACATAGACTGGGACATTTGCTCCTTCTTTAATTTTTTTCGTCAAGTCCTTGCGGACAATTTTTCCCGTAAAAGCATCTTGCAAAGCCGAATTTAAACTATCAGCCATAACTTGCCTCCTGTGTTAAAACTGAATGCTACCGCCGAATACAAGGTCTATTGTAAAGGGGATGCGTTCAAGTTCCTTGTTTACCAGTTCGTCCTCATCTGCCAAAACTAGATAATAGTTTGCCCCTTTGTTGTAGGCCATGTTTTTTAGAGTGAATTTTTCTTTGTAGACCCGCTTTTCAGGATGGCTGTTAGTGCTGTCAGCAATGATAATATTCTCGTTGGAAATGCGGTTACCTGTCTCGTCAACGAAATACACTGTTATCCTTATTGGCAAATGCTTTTCGTCCACAGGTACATCTTGAAAGAACGACAAGTGAGTAATAACGCTCGTCACTTTCCGCGAGAGGTTAGTCAGACTCAATGATACTTTTTTAGCACTCATAGAGCGTTTTAGATTCTTGTCACTCGTAAAGCGAATTACTGGGATGGTGATTTCCTGTAAAGTTGCCCCGCCATGGACATATCGGCTTCCGGCTCCCGGTCTCTTAAAGCAGTTGCTGGAGCGAGGCAACACAGCATACATTCTGCTAGAGTGCTTGGTGAGGTAGTCCATCGGGAAACTAAGCGTACCCTGCTTTTCCATATTTTCTTTAACTATGATGTAACGGCGGCTGCCCTTAATACCAGGCAAGTCTTGTTTTGAGGTTTTGTCGTGCTCCTGCAAGGGCGTTCTTCGGTAGATATAGCCGTGATCCGCCGTGATTAGAATGTTTATAGCACTAATTTCATTTCGCAATCTGCGTAAAAGGGTGGCTATATCCTTAAAAGCCTTTTCGGTTGCCTCAAATACTTCGTTCTCAGTTGTGGCGTTTTCGCCCATTGCATCAATAGTGTTATGGTAAATGTATATTAGCTTAACCCCTGCAAATTTATCGGACATTTGCTGGCGGTTAAGGTTCATTACGTCCGTAAATCGGATTGCTATAGACTCCTTCTTTTCTTGCTGTAAGATTTTATTCCGATTATCCGAGCCTTCGGTAGAAATGCCCGATATTTTAAAATCGACTTTTTCACTAACTTCAATTTGCTTGTGGGGTAGCAATGCCGCCATTCCAAGCGGGGTATAAGATGGAATAACACCAAACATAGCCTCCAACTTGCTTTCACCCTTTTGCTCATGGTTAATCAGGGTGGTTAGTTCAACTGCTGACTCGTACCGCAAACCGTCAGAGATAATAACAACGATCCGTTCATTCTTAGTAACATAAGGACGGACATATCGCTCATAAAACCTCTGCTGTGCATTGATATCGGGCAAACGCCAAGTTTCCTCGTCATCCCAAAGTGTGTACCATTTCATTGACAAATCGCTTAAATACCAATTAATATAGCTATTCTCGACCATTTTGTACAATGTCCCGAATTTTTCTTTATCGTCAAGTCTGTCATAGGCAGCGATAAAGTGGCGGTAACTGCTATCCAGTTTGTAATAATCTTTGATGTAGTTGGCAAAGAGCTCTTCTTTGCTAGCCCCCAGCAAATCTTTGTGACTTACGGACAACTCAAGATATTCACTGGCATAAATGAGCAGGTTAAACTCACACTCAAATTGTGGATAAAAGCGGCGGTTCTTGCGGCTGTTGATAGTCTTTCTGAAATAGCCATACTCACCAGCGTTCAATGTGATATTTCCGTTGATACGGTCTATGATGTCTCGGTCAAAGTTCTCAAAGGTATCACAATTAACCACATCATCAATCGTCCACTTGCTTGCGAAATCAGCAAGCTTTAGCTTGTCTGCAACAAAGGAGGCAAGCATATTATAATCATTCCAAAACTGATTGTTCCGCATGAGGTTGTCCACGAAAACAAAGCAGTTGGGATTATCTGACACATAGGCTTTCCAGTCGCTAATCATAGCGCTATTGATGCTATGGGATAAATGACTTACCAAAAGCAAAATCGCCAGTTTTTCAAGGCTCTGTTCCTCGAAGCTATAAGCGTACGTTTTTCTGATGTGTTCCCAAAGGGCATCAATGTTCCCGAATTTATCTATGTTCTCGTATATAGTGTTGTCACCGTGTACCATCTCAATGAGTAAAGTCCGTACCACACCGTCAAGGTTGGGGGTGGCCTGTTTGCACAGGGTGGATAATACTCCTATATCAATTTTTGCCTCTGTATATGGGGCAAGTTTGTAGCTCACGAATTTCTGCTCACGCTCTGCTCTACGGAAAAACAGCTTGTATTTATCAACCACGCCACGCAGGGCAACCTCAATGCCAAGGTTAAGCATATTGAGGGAGGTTTCGTCCGTTGAGAATGTCTGACTATATTTGATAGTGTCCGTCAGCCAGTTATCCCGATTATCGGGTCGGGGGTGCGGTGAGTAGACGAGCAGATGACTTTCCCTATCCGTATCCTCTATGTAGAGTTTGACGGCAAACATGGTATTGTTATCAACCTTGAGCAGCTTCACGCCATCCAGTGAAAGCGTATCTATGGCATCTGAAAATACACCCTCATCATCGTACCAAAAGACAATGTGGCGCTTACTGCCTTGGCGCAGTTCGCGGGCGAATTGACCCTCTAATGATTTTTTGACTTCAGTTAAGTTCACTCGCCATCCCCGCTCTCGTGTTGTGCAACTCGATCAAAGATCGGAACGGCACCATATCTTCCAATCAGATAATCCTTATCGACAACACTAACTAGATTGCTTTTCCCGCTTGCATTCGCGCCAAAAATAAAACCACCCTTTAAAATCCTTTTTCCATCGACTGTACTTATGAGATGACTATCGAGTCTTTTTATTTTACCTGCACCCATTTTGAACTCAACAATATTCTTGAATGACTTATAATTTCCAACAGAAAATCTCACCAGCATATGACATCATCCTCTTTTGCTTGGATCCTTACCCACTTAAATCTTCAAATGAGCCGAAATACAAATCACCTTGCTGTTCGAAAAGGATGTTCAGCTTAAACACCCCTTAAAATCACTTCCAAAGTTTTGCTAAGGCCTTCACGTTATCCAGTGAAAGTGTACCAAAATGGCGATTACTGCCATGGGACAGTTCACGAGCGAATTGCCCCCTATAAGATTTCTTAATCTCAGTCAGGTTCATTCGCCACTTTTCTCCTGATCCATTAGCATGTTCCCATGCGTTCTCCCAATTTCATTAATATTCAAGTACTCTAGATGCATTTAAAAATAGATTTTTGGATTTTTCTAATACATAGATTTCTATAAAATAGATTTTTACGTATTTCAATTTTATAAAATTTTATAAAATAGATTTTTGGATTTTTCTAATATATAAATTTTTATAAATTGGATTTCTGTGAATATCTATTTTATAAAAATTCATCTTGATTATTGTTTGCGAAAATGCCTAAATATTTGCTTAACGTAAATATTCTATTTCTACTATATCCTGTTATTTCTCTAAGCATGTCTTCCTCAAGCATGTTTCGTACCGCCTTGTCTATCGTAGCCTGACTTAGATTTGTTCTTTCTTGCAATTGTTTACTGGTCAAAACTGGTTCCTTGAAAAATGCCTTAAGTATGCACATATTGTTTTCAGACCTACCTGTGATAGATAACATGCGCCCTTCGTATTCGTCTACTAAATGTACAACATTTTTAAATTTTAACTTTGCAGATTTAGCAGTATATAAAACGGCTTTCAAAAAGTATTTTATCCAATTTGCCAATTCATTTTTTATTCGAACATTCTGTAATGCATCATAATATACAGTGCGAGTTTTTTCAAAAAAGTCAGAAATATAAAAACATGGCTTGTCTAAAATTTTCTTATTTAAGAGATATAGCGGAATTAAAAGTCTACCAATTCGTCCATTTCCATCTTGAAAAGGATGTATCGTCTCAAATTGGTAGTGAATAAGAGCTATTTTTATTAAGTGCGGTATTTGTTCCCTATCATTGTGTATAAATTTCTCTAAATCGCTAAGAAGATCATACATATCGTCTACACTTGGTGGAACGAATACAGCATTTGATGGCATTGTTCCACCTATCCAGTTTTGTTGAATTCTGAATTCGCCGGGTGTCTTGTGTGCTCCACGCACACCTTGCATTAATACATCATGTGTTTCTCTAATCAATCTAGTTGTGAGTGGAAAACCGTCATTTTGTATCCTATCTATGCCATAATGCATTGCACGAATATAGTTTTGTACTTCCTCATGGTCATCACGCTTTTCTGGCGAAATATCTTCAACATCCATTAAATCTTCTTCTATACTAGTTTTAGTGCCTTCAATCTTGCTGGATTTGTTAGCCTCTGTTCTTATATGCATTTGGATATAGACATCAATATTAGGAATTAGATCTGAAAAAGAGTTTAGTCCGCCAAGCTCACTACTTGCTTGCTCTAATAGTACATTTATCTCTGGATCTGTCCAATTCCAAGATGAGTTGATTAGTGTTGGAAGAAAAGATTTATATCCCATTTGGTTTACAAATGAACCTGCTTTGAACTTTTCTATTTGCATCTGTTTGTTCACCGTCCCCTTATATGGCCTAGCACCTACAACCCCAAAAAACAAACAAAGAATGATAACGTGCAAAGTTGTTAGTACTTGCTTAAGATTACCATAGCTAAATCCTCCCTAGCAAATCCATTTTGTCAGCTGTACCGTCATCTTTTGCCACTTCAACTCCTTGGAATTTGGCATAGTTGACTTTCACGCCATCATCAAGGTCAAGAATGATTTGCTGATGAGCGATGTGCGCCAGCACTTGGTCGTAAATACGGCACTCGTCAATTTGGTTTCGCAATATGCCAACAACTTTTCGGATGGAAGCCTTATCTCTGCTGTTCTCTGTTTCGGCTGCCAGCAATTCCATTCGTTTGACTTCGGCATCGTATTTACGTTGGAGTGGGTGAAGGTATTCCGTCCTTGCCCTTGCCATCGTGTACTTGTCATAGCGGTGTAAATAGAACAAAGCTTTAAAACCATCCTTTTTGCCACTATTCATTAGCCAGTAAATGGGGCGTTTTAGGTATATCTTCACATGGTCTTTATAAAAGTCGTTGTGGAAATATCGGCGTATCCGTTCTCTCGCTGTGCCACTTGCATTGGGATATATGGCATTGGCTATGAAATCCAAGTTTTCACTCAGCGTTGCCTCACCATATACTTTGCTAACAAACTCCACGAATCGCAACACAATATCGTTGTTAAAGTAGTCGGCTGTTCCTATGGGGATGATGTTGTCTTTAGCAGGGGGATAGATTGTATAACGAGCCTCATCAAAAGTGCCACCAGCAAGAATTAATCCCGACTCATCTAAGCTATACCGTCCAAACATACAGCCAACTGCATAGGAAACAAAGCTACGAATGTCACGCCCTAAGTCTGCCTTGCGGATGGTGACATCTTTATCCTCTACTTTGGGCGTAAGTTCATCTTGCAGTCCGTAAATGTCTATAAAAATGCGATTTAGTTCTTCTTCGTTGGCTTTCAATTGTGCAAATTGTTTGTCTGTGTCAATTTCCCACGATTTAAAAGTCTGCTCAACAGTGGCGTTATTTGTCTCATACTTAAGGTTAGTCACAGTTTTATATGTCATCAAAGGGAATACTTTGAAATCCCTGCTTGCTTCAAAGTTATCCCAATCTGTATGTGTCAAAGCAATGCATTGGGTAGAAAGTGCAGATATGCATTCCAAAGTCGTCTTATCTGTTTTTTCGCTTAAATCCGGTAAATCCAATACGTCACTTACTAGCGTATGAAGCGTCGGGTTAATGATTTTTGAAAGTTCGATTGATACAACACTATTGAGAAATCCTAAAAGAAAAAAGTTACACTGGTAATTATGGTTAAATACAGTCGGCGAAACTGAACTATGAATACTATGCATAGGCTTAATTCGAAAGCTAGGGTTTCCAGACGCGATGGCATTCCAAGTTAAGCCTTCTTTGTCAACAAATTTTTCATTGAGTAGACCGCCACACTTTGCATAAAAACTTTTTGCTGATGCTGACCAATCAACTACTTCCATATCATTACCATACCACTTTCTAAACTGTCCCCCATTTGAATATACACGCCATTTACTATTGACGGCTACTTCCCACCAGAACCGTACAAACCTCTCATTATTATGAGTCTTATTTCTTCCTCCAGAAAACATACTGTCAGCGAACCTTCTTGCTTCAAATAACTCAAAAGATTTTGCCCAATATGCTATAGGACAACTTGGAATTTTTATATAATTTTCACTTGCGGTTGCATATCGATTAGTTTTACATAAAAATTCCTTATTTTTTTCGCTAGCATTATTTATACCTACAAGGCGAATATATCCCCCTGTAGTTGGAAGTATAGATCTTCCTCAATACAAAAGAGGTTGTTTGTACAATTTCTCCACCGATTTCTTCAAAAGCTTTTGCACCCAAATGTACCATGTTTACAGTATCCTTCTTACCAATTAAACTACCTCGAAATCTCTCGTAACTGGACAAAAACATCCATGAGTGCATTGTAATCATAGATAAATAGCCACTAGGGTTGAGTAAGTCAAAATTACGCTCAATAAACACAACACAAAGGTCGCTCTTGCTGTTCGGGTAGTGTTTTTTCACCCAGTCAGATTGTCTTGGTGCAGGAGCCATATAAGGCGGATTAGTAACAACCACATCGTATTTCTGCGCAAGTGCAATGGCCACATCAAACAATTTTTCTAAAGCCTCTGCTTGTTCGATCATAGATGACTCATCTATCGTTATTTGTCGTACTGCAAGATCACGAATAAACCTCTTTAGCTGTGCATAATCAACTTCACATTCAATTTTAAGCAAAGAGCCGTAATCCTTGCCCTTTGAGAAAACTTCAACCAAGTATTTCAAATCATCAAAACAGGCATCTTTTTCCTCATCAGTCATTGAAGCCCCGTACAGCTTTTTATATGAAACATCCATCAAAGATAGTTCTACATCAGGTACTGCATAGGCAAATGGCTGAGGTACTGTGTCTTGTCTGAAAAAGCGACGATTGTAACCTCTTGCTTTCATCATCAAGGCGAAATAGGCAAGCTGCCCCGCACGTTCATCTATATCCAAGCCAAATAGGTTATTTTGTAAAATCAAGTTAGGTATTTCTCGCTCAGAATACCCCACACTCTCATAAATCTGAAACAACACATCAAAGGCGTACACCAATATATGACCGCTGCCCATGCAGGGATCAATCAGCTTTATATCTTCGGGCTGGTTGATGGGGCGTAGGGAGCGAAGTTGTCTCAGTTGCTCGGCTACTTCCGGGTCTTGCTCTGCCTCGTCAATGTAATACTTCCAGCTTTTCAGTAGCTCCTCGTTGGGATGCTTTTCAAGCCAAATCCGCCCTAAGCTGTTTTCCACCATGTATTTTACAATCCATTCGGGGGTGAAAAGCTGTGTGGCGGCGGGGATTGTGTCTTTATTCAATTTTACCTTCTTTTTGAGGGCAGCAAATACCTCATCTTTTTTCTCAGATGTGTAGTATTGATACAGCCAACCGATAATTTCTATCTGTCCTTGTTTTTCAAGGCTAAAATTTTCCTCGTGAATAGCATTCACTAGATCGTGAACTATGCCACTTGTGGTATAGAGATTGTCAGGTAGTAACAATTCGGTATAGTCATTTATACGTTGAAACATCCCAGGCAGTATCTCAGATAGAGCATTGCATTGGGCTATCAGAATATAGCGATACAACTTTTCGGGTGCATTAAAACTGGTATCAGCATGGAAAGCCGCAACCTTTGATTTATCAACATATGGAAGTATTTCAACCTCGCGCAAAGCATCCGGCTCAATTCGTCCTTCGTCTTTGCTTGACAAAATGCGTACGCCACAGGGTAGATAATCGTTGACTTCCATAAACCGCAGAGCAATAAGGCGGTTAAACCATGTGTAAGCAATTTCCTCCATTTTGCGATGGAAGATTTTAGGCTTATATGGATTATCTTCAAGTAAAAGAGACTTGAACAAGCGGGTACGTGCCTGCAACTGTTCGGATGTGAGAAAAACGCCGTCTGATTTTAACTTATCAACCTCTTCACCGGGTCGTAGTGTCTTACTGCTGTCTTCGAAGATATAAAGCTGGTGGGCTTTATGAGAAACAACATCTATTAACTTTTTCCGTGCAGCCACGGCATAATTCTTTATAGCAGATTTATCCATCAAAAGCTCTACCTCTCATGAAAAAGTTACTTCTTCTCTCTTCGTGGGGCGAACGAAGCAACCGATTAAAGAAACTTCGTACTCGCCCACCTCTAATCCTTCCGAATCTTTATCCCAACCATCTGCATAATCAATATCCTTGAGTTTACGATATACTCGATGATGAGTGCAGTTATGATTTTCAGTGGGGTTTGGGTGAGGTTCAATGCTGAAAAACAAAGCCTTTATCTCGTCCACAGTACCAGTTAGCGTAAATAGTTCATGCCAGTCACTACTATGTTTTTCATAACAATATTCAATGGCTTTGCCTGTAGCCAAAGATACCCCATCGCATTTGAAGACAAGCCATTCCACTTTGTCGCCGACAGAGAACGGCGTGCCACAACATTTCATTTGCCAATCTTCGATAGATATGATGTACGAATCTCTTTTGGGTTCAGCCATTATAATTCCAGCCTTTCATGTGACTAGTTCAATGCAAGCCCAGCCCGTTGCTTCATCGTCTTTCACACCACTTACAGCGGTAATAATCGTTGCTCTGCTATACAATATGAATAGTCGTATCTTCATCAAGCTGCGATTTCAGCTTAGTACGCATATCAGCCAGAAGACGATCTATGTCCGCCTCACTTTTTATCTGTGTTGTCCCTGCAAACAAAGATTTCATGGTAACAGGCTTGGATCTTCGAACAGGGGGTGATGGTGGCTTGTTTCTGTCATCAGGTTTATTCTTGTTAGCAATTCGGACTTCTTCATCTATAAATGACTGAATAAACCGTTGCTTTAAACGATCGCTTTCTGTCGGCATACCTACGGCAACAAGAATATTGTTGGTACTGGATAGCCGCTCAAGCATTGCCCCAAACTCACTACGAACTTGCTTCTCGAATTTATCTTTAAAAACTCTTCCTTCCAAGTCAGTTAATGTTGCGTCACGATCTGCCTCAATTGCTTCAAAGATGGGAACACATTCTTCTTCCAGTATCTCAATAAACCGCAATTGAAATTGCTCAATGAGTTCGGGCAGTTTGTGAATTTCGGAATAAGGTGATTTCAGTTTAGTGATTTTCTCAATATCCCCGATAAGTTGCATAGTTCCTGGGTCAAGTATAAACGTGCGATTAACCTCATACATATCCAACATCTTAAGAGCTCTATCGAATATTGACCTTTGGGTTTTAAAGAACTTTTTAATGTCCCGCACGTCTTCTGCATAGTCTAGCAAGTCATCTTTTTCAGTATGCAGATAGTCATAGAACGCTTTAATATCTTTCAATCTCTCAATCTGTTCCAAAATCTTTTTACCATTCTCCAAAACTAGCTTGCCGGGGTAACGAGTGTTGGGTGTGTATTCGTGAAGAAGGTCTTTAATACTGTCATTTGCCCCTGTCAATTCTATTGTGACATACTCTTTAATACGAGCCATCAAGCCATCCTCATCGTTTGGTGCATCAGAACGCCCAAAAACTTCTCTTGCGATTTTCTTAGCGTTATTGACAAGAACTGGGCTAACAATATCCCGCCACTTCACTACTAAACGATCAAGATGCTCCCGCTTAGTTACATAATCAACCGCACTCAAGTCTTTAGTTAAGATATTCTCGCCGCTAAGTTCTAAGCGGATTTTTTGCATTTTGAATAAGGTCAGCACGATACCAGCGATGTCCATGTCTTTCCAGCCATATGGCATTTTGTTGAAATGCTCCAACAAGGTACGCATGGTTGTTACTTGTTTCAGGCTGTAACTACGCTCAATAATATCCAGCATATCGGCGATGGCAAGGTGATTGGGTTCTCTTTGAAGATGCTCAGTGCCCTCTAAAACATTTTGCCCATCGTCTTTTGTTGTAAGGACTTCCCGCAGACTCTCGGTGGTGAGGAAGTGTTTAGACAAGTAGCCCTGCCTTGAATAAATGCCCTCTACCAGCACTTTGAAAGCCTCGTTTATACGTTGTTCGGGAGCTTTCTCTCTTATTTCCAGATTGTTCCCGTTAACAAACAAGGTTGCTTTTTTCAAAGCCTCAGTTATCAGTTCGCGACAACGGGCAACTCGTTGCTTTGACTCACGAGCTTTTGTGGTCTTAATGTCCTCCACAGCATCGGTGGAGTCTTTGTCAGAACTGCGCCGAATAAAAGCGTCTATCTGCATGGACTGTTCCATTTCATCCAAGAAAGCTGACTCAGAAGGCAGAACAGCGATAACATTTCGCTCCTTCCCAGACATAAGCCTAACAGTAGATTCGTCAGTGCCGCCGAGGGCGTAGTAAGGCGTAATAATTCGGACGCCGATTTCTTCTCTTTGCTGTCCTAGAACGCGGTCATCAATTAGCGTGTTAAAGGCAAAGTTGTGGCGTTCGCTGTGGCGATACTTTCGATTGGTTCCGAATAGCACCTCGTAAATCAAGCCGCCTACCTTGTCAGTCAATTCCTTTTGGTCTATACGGATTTCCCTTATTTCACGATTAATATCCTGCTCCTCATTGGTGAGGAAAATGAACACATCGCCATTTTTGGTTATCAACCGTTGTTCATCAAGCCGACGTAGGGAAGCATCCACTTTATTTTTCAAGTCGATTTTGTCTTGGTCTATGTTTTGAATCATGATAGTAGAGATATTTTCAATGTTAGCAGGGAGTACATTGGGGATATACTTCACCATAAACAACACTTTCAGCACTTCCACATCATAAGGTTGTAACGAACCATCAGGTCGGTTGGCACTTTCCTCGGCATCCAAGATAACCCTGCGGATATTGTGGTCTAGGAAAGTTTCCACAGTTCTGTAAAAGGCATCAAAGGGGATTAATATACCCTCGTTAAAACTAACAAACTGCATAGCCGCCTCTTGGAAAGCGTTAAGCAGAGAGCGTTCACCCTCAGATAAGTGCTTGCCCGAAGCCCCATGTGTTCGTATGCCATTAAATACGGCTTGCAGCAACTTAAATTGGTAAGGGATAAACGGGTACACATTAACAAAATCATCAGCTGAATCGTATAAATACATGTCCCCTGCATCGGCAAAAGTTATCAGATTTTTAATGGCAGCCTCTTTTTCTGCATACAGCAACTTTAGTGTATCTCTTGCCGTTTCGGTTTTTGCCAAAAGCCTTTTCTTGATAACCTCATCCACGTTTGCAGAGGATAGGGAAAGGCGTGTATCGAAGCGCCCAATGATTTTTGAAAAGTTATCACGGTTCACTTTAGTAATGGAATCTATATCTTCTTGCCCTGTAGCAATAACCCAAGCCCTGCCACCGCATTCGTTGCCCAAGCCTTCAACTATATTTTGAAGGTTAAGCATAAGGGAGCCAGACGAGCCAATATATTGCCCGACCTCATCGCAAAGGAACATAACAAAATGCTTTTTCCCCGAATTCGCCTCTTTCGCCTCTATGTACTCACGAACAAGATGGGCGAAGGAGTTAATATCTAGAGCATAGTTATCCTCTGCTTTGTTGTACCATCCAAGGGCTGCATCAGTACTCATGCGGGTAGAATCAGCTAATGCTGCTATGATATTATCTTGCTCAAAGTAAAAATCGCTTCGAGCATCTTCCCACTCGTTGGTCGAAAGTTGCTTAAAGCGTTTTTTGAAGTCATCATAAACGCTGTCTTTAACCATCTGCCGCTCTAAGTTTGCTATCCATGGCATAGTGGAACAAAAGCCTTGCATTTTATTAAATACTTTCATAAAGACTTTAACAATGGGATCTTTGTTAGATTTAGAATCAGAATCTGCCTCAGCATCTATATTAAACAGTATTACATCAGCACTTATATCTGAGGCCAACTGCATATCAGCCATAATGCGGCTATCACCAATTTTTCCATCAAAGTAGGATATGGCTTTCTTCCCGCCGTATTCATCACTTCCTAGCAGATAGGAAAGGATTTTAAGGAAGTGGGATTTACCACTCCCGAAAAAACCTGAGATCCAAACACCGATTTTGTCTGTTCGTTGTTTTGTGCCTTTGTTATAGTCAGCGAAAAACTTGTCGAAATGGCGGTGCAGTTCTTTGGTAACTACATACTCGTCTAGTTCGTTTGCAATCATTTCAGTTGAATCCTGTCCGATTTTCACTACACCTTGGATTGGTCTGGCAATATCCTTTTGAAACATTTTGTTGATGTTCATGCGATTTTCCTCCTAAACCAGCTTAAAGGCTCTGTAATAGTTGTCATCCGTTATTTCTCCAAAGAGTTTCAGTTCGCTAGTGTACTCGCCGGGAAAAAACATAACTAAGGGGTTTTTATCCACCCTGCTGTGTAGGTTGTTTAGTATCGTGTGGGAGCGTATAATCGGCCAAGCTTTACCCACACCTGTTAAAAAGATTACATCTTGTTCAGGAACAATGTCCTCAACAATCTTTTGTATGATCAAATCGCCTTTCTCAGTAAGGCGTAGCGTCCGTTTCAAAGGATTAACAATGGCCGCCGAGCCTTTGTTTTTTTCCATATCCAATACCTTGTCCAAGTAGTTCTTTTCTCGAAGTACATCAAGCATAAGGGTATATAGGTCAAAACACTTTATCCGTAAGCAATCATCTTTGCTGTTAATACGAGTGATGAGAAAGTCCACATGGGCACGGACAGCCATTTCATCTTCAGGGGCATAGTCGAAAATCCAAAAGTTAAGCTCGCCCACTGTGCCTCGCCCTGTGAGAAAATTCTTATCGTAGATTTTAGACTCTATGAGGTCGAGTCGCTTGTTCAACGTCATCTCATGCTACCCTCTCTTAGAATAGACTTTGCATAAACCCAATCATCATTCTCTAGTAGATTGCAGAAATCGCAGTCCACTATGGCTTTCTGTACAGTTAATCCCGACTTTGTCCTCTTAGCCAATTCCGCATCGCAAAGGATGTTCTTTAACCTAGTGTTTAATTCTTTGAGCGTGTCAGACTTCCATTTTGCCACGGTTTCGCTATTCGCCACTAATCTGTCAGCAAACTGCATAAAATCCAAATCTGTAATCTCATCAAAGTCCGATTTGTCAGCATAAATATCAAGAATGTACTCGCATACTAAACGTTCAGATTTCATAAGTGCCAAAAAGGCTATCAGCTTGCCCTCCTCGTTTGCACTATCTGCAAGTGCTTGTATGAGGGGCATTTTTATGGTTGATAGCCGCTTAATCATTTTCAAGGGCATAGAGCGGCGGCGTTTTTCTTTTTCAAGCTGATAAATGTTGTCATTGATGGATAGCGACAATATTTCATCGGGAGTTTTGCCATCGCAAAGCAAAATTGCCGTTTTTTTCATTTCTAAGTACATCAGGGGAAAATCTCTTATAGTAGAAGTGTATTGCAACTCTTTTGGCACAGTATTACCACCTAATTATCCAGTTTCACATTCTCTTTTATTCGCTCTCGGCAATAAAAACCCATGCCGACTACTCATGTCACCCGCATCAAACAGGCCATGGCCAAATGGCCAATCAGTTGCAACAATAGTTGCGAGCAAGAGCACTATTAATAAAAACACTAAATCACAAATCTTTTATGCTGTCAACTCAAAACCTCAGCCAAACATATAGTCGCATACAAATTGATATGACTGACTATCGAAGTGGTAGGCGCGAAAATTATAAAAGCCAGCAAACTCGAAAGTTTGCTGGCTTTTACGTAGAACGGAGGGTGAGGGATTCGAACCCTCGTGGGGTTGCCCCCAAATGGTTTTCAAGACCACCGCGTTATGACCACTTCGCTAACCCTCCAGATATTCTCACCCATTATTATATAGAAACGTTTCATTTATGTCAATGAGTATTGTTGACAAATTCTACGATTTAACCTATCCTATCTTTATCAAAATCAAAGGAGGGACAAGTGTGAATCGTCGAATGCTGAAAAAAATAATCAGAAGCATGGGGGTGGGTTCCTATGAACAGTGACTCTTTACGATTACTTGCCGTGATCGACGGAAGAGCCCTAATAGAACTCTTTGGCATAGAAGACGCCTCCCCAATGTTAATCGGCGTATTTGATGTAACTGCCAGAGTATTACAAAGCCTCTTTATAGTCGCTATAGCTTTGATAATTAGCTTTATACTTCGTAGAGCCATATATAAATTTTTTAGATTGCAAGGCAGATGCAGTGCCAAATCGGAAACATTAAGTTCAGTCCTCATAAATTTTGTTAAATATGGGATCGGTTTTTTGGCCGTTAGCCAGATCTTAACGTATTTCGGCGTGAGAATAGAATCGATACTTGCAGTTGCAGGTGTTGGAGGCGTGGCAATAGGCTTCGGTGCCCAAACAATCGTAAGAGATGTACTATCAGGTGTTTTTATACTATTAGAAAATCAGTATAATGTAGGCGAAGTAGTGCAGATAGGTGGTTTAGCTGGAGTCATAGAGTCCGTTGGCATACGAACCACTAAAATTAGAGAAGCTAATGGGCGTCTACATATTCTTCCAAATAGCTCCATTAGCATCGTAACAAACCTCAGCCGCGATTACCAGCGTCCAACCATTAATCTAGAATTTTCTTCTTCACATCCTGTAGACGATATCCTGGATATGCTCACAGATGAAATGAGCAGAGCTATATCGTTGCCGGGCCTTACCTCACCGCCAAAAGTTCAGGGGCTAATAGACTTAAGCCCCAGTTCATTTACAATACAAATTCAAGCGGAATGCGAAACAAATTATTGCTGGCCTATAGAGCGAGAGCTGCGTCGTCTTATAAAAATAAGGTTCGAGAAAGAGAATGTTTCTTAGTCCGAAACAAAAAATCTGGACTATGCATATAATTTAGTAGCTATCCATCGACTTTCCGCTTCGCAACGCATTTCTCAGTCACAGCAAGTGAAGAGAAGTAATTGTGACTAGCAGCTAGCACCTTGTTATTTGCTCTTCATAAGTTTACGCGGATCAATTTTTTCATACCATTTTTCCGGCTCAGCAACAGTACCTTTAGATTTCGCTTGCTTCGACTTAGACAATTCGCGCGTATCTTTTTTGTTTTTCATACCATGCATGGCAGCTATATAAATGCCCGCCAATTCAATTTTCACGTTCTTTTTAAGAGGCAGTGCGTCATACACTTTTTTATCGCTTATGAGGGTTACTATTTGTGGCCCGATCTTTGCTTTAACTAGCGGCATTTTCATAACCCGAGAAAGCTTAGGTAACTGTTTCTTAACTTCATTTGGAAGCGTAGAATTAATAGGTTTAGCTTTTTTTTTGTCAATTACAAAAATTGTAACATTTTGTTTAACGCGATCCATGGTTTCTTGTTGCTCAACCAACTTTGTTGATGCCCATCTATTTAAAAAAAATAAGGCTACGCCTATAACAGCAACAACTACAAAGGCTATTAATAAATAATCAAGCAAGCCCATAATGCCCCTCCTTCAATGCAACATTCTTAAAGAATATATCATCAAGATACTAGCGTGTCAATTTTTTTGGGTGTTTGCCCAAAAAATCACATTAACTATATTTGATATTATGACCGGGTTTTTGTAAAATAATAAGTATGGAAACAGTGCACCATGGATGGGAGGCATTTATGCAACGGGATTTTTCATATGTGTTCTCAGAAGTACTGAGGCTGCTGCCATCTATCTGGCTTGCATTAATTATTATTTGTGGACTCATTGTAGTATTTTACGAACGCCGAAACCCTGTAGTAACGTGGGCATGGCTAATGGTAATAACACTCATCCCATATATTGGTTTCATTATATATCTGTTGGTTGGGTTGGACAGCCGCAAATATCGTATGTTTGCGCAAAAATCAAAAAAGGATGAAAAAATCTTTAATGCGTTCGTTGATTTAAAGAGCAACAAGAGCCTTCAGAAGCAGGCTGATCTTATCAGCCGAAAAGCTATAATGAGTATACCCGGCTCAGAACATTTGAACGATTTGATATACTTAAATTTTTTCTCTGGCAACGGTGTATATTCAGATAACAACAATGTAAAGCTGTTTTTCGATGGTTCTTCGAAATTTGAGGAACTGTTGAAGGACATCCGCCAAGCTAAGCGTTTTGTACATTTGGAATACTATATAATCCGTAATGACGAAACTGGGAAGCGTTTAATAGATACTCTGGCAGAAAAGGCTGCTCAGGGTGTCGATGTAAGGTTTTTGATAGATGGAATGGGATGTATTTTCATCCCCAAAAGATTCTTTAAAACATTTAAAAAATCGGGTGGACATCTCGCTTATTTCTTAACACCGCATTTTTTCCGGATAAACTTTCGCAATCACAGAAAAATATGTGTTATCGATGGGGCTATAGGTTACATAGGTGGCCTAAATATAGGCAACGAGTATTTAGGCCTTGTTAAGAAGTTTGGCTTTTGGAGAGACACTCATATTAAGTTGAGGGGAAATGCTGTAAAACAATTAGAGCTGAGGTTTCTAATGGACTGGAATTTTTGCTCGCCTGACTATATAGATTTCACTGGTGGTTTTTTTCCACTAG
>Ga0123355_10002177_pt1 | contig 27643 bp, 18 predicted proteins | sample TergutEmb28metaG_3_FD_89872 | JGI IMG/M metagenome (GOLD analysis project Ga0123355, IMG submission 89872) | Embiratermes neotenicus P1 segment gut microbial communities from Petit-Saut dam, French Guiana - Emb289 P1 | ecosystem: Host-associated > Arthropoda: Insects > Digestive system > Gut ... | reverse complement strand
ATGTGGTGTGGTGTGGGTGTGTGTGGTGTGAGTGTGGTATGGTGTGGGTGTGGTGTGGTGTGGGTGTGGTGGGGGGTGGGTGTGGGTGGGGGGGGGGGGGGGGGGGGTGGGGGTGGGGGGGTGGGGGGGGGGGGGGGGGGGGGGGGGGGTGATAAAGTAGGTCCCTGGAGGTGCAGAAGATTTTGAGCGGGGGCTGTACAAATGTGACACTATCATTTCTCACTTTCCCTCACTGCCTCACTATGCGTTGAGGCAGCAGGTGGCTGACTGAGCTCTGTTGATATGGTAACTGAGGTGACAGGAAGTGGCAGACACTAATTGTCACATAGAATTGTAGCCCAGTATTAGGCTGATGTGAATTTGCTTGGTGTTAAACACATATAGACATAAAAGAGTGAGACATGGTTTTGAGTCTCCAGTATTGTTTGCCATACTGAAGCATTGTGTGGATGTCTTTGTTACAGGCCAATAATTGTGTGGAAGAGAAGGAGTGGATAGATATCCTGACAAAGATTTGTCAGACCAATGCGAACAGGCTTGAACGTTACCATCCGTCGGCATACATCAACGGCCACTGGCTGTGGTGAGTACAGTGTGCTGAGGGTGCAGGGCAGTGGGAAGGCTACTGAAAATATCTAGAGCATCATATCCTGGAAGACTTATATCTTCTGCAGCACTGCTGTGAGACCCTCAGCTTCTGCAGAGTAGAGGGATTGTTTGTTGGAGACAGAAATGAAATGTGTAGAGTTGATTGTTATTTACATCAGACATGCTAGAAAGGTAAAGTGTGTAAAAATGTATGCAAGGTAGATTTCAACATTTTTAAAACAGCTACAGAGATACTGTCACTGCCTTGTGTTCTTACAGATATCCTAATTTTGTCACATCACAAGGACGAAAGTTTTCATTATTTTGATTTGCTCGCAGTTGCCGGGCACCGAATGAAGTAGCGGCAGGTTGCAGTGATGTGTCTCGAGGTCTTGAGGCTGGACTGCAAATGAATCTAGATCCAGATCGAGAATTGCAGAGGATCCACTCACTCTTCATTGCACACAATGATAGGCTGGACAGGCTCAGATGTAATTATGCTGCATGTGTTCACTGCTGCTTGTGGTTATATTGCCCCACTTTTGAATGAAAGAAACAGAAACAAATTTGTCTGTTCCTTTGTAAATTTAGAGTGGCACACACCAACTGTAGGTGCTTTTTGTTGTGCGTAATTAAGTACAGAATGAATGATTTTTGTGGGTAGTGTATCCACCCATCTCTGTGTAACCTAGTGTAAGCAGCTGAATTATTTGTTAATAGTGTCATGAAACTGGGTATACTAGTTCTATACAAAAATGTGTCACGCAAGCTTGAATATCATGAAAATTGACTTGCTTACAGTCATACTGTAAAGAAGGGCATATGTCAGTTAGCAGCACCTTCAACGCTTCTTGACCAGTTAAAGTAAATTTTGTTGCAGGAGATCTGTACATAGTATCCCTGAGCAATTATGAGTTTTTTGAAAATCAGTGCGGTGATTACCATAATTACTGTAGGGTGTACATGAATTTTGCATGTATTTTCAAAACTTCTTTTCAGTTTATTTGGCAATTTTCAGTTTTGTAAATATCAGTACAGTGAAATATAAACTTTACTTAGGGGTGTAAATGAATTTGTGTTCTTACTTTCCACATTTATTGTCTGATTTTGGTGAAGCTCAGTGTTCAAAACCTGCAAATAATGTTGTTGAGCATGTGTGAGTCTTGTGAAGACCAGTGAATGGAGAGCCATACTTTTCTTTTGGGCATGCTTGAAGTTACATTTATGTGTGCCAGGAAGAGGTTTGACATTCCAGAAGTAAAGATTGCCTTTGTATAGTCTGTGTGCTTGAAGTTGATCATTGGTCTTCATGTAGCAACATGGTTAAAATGGGTGGAGATATCCCTCCACCGACCTGTGTGCCTTCATTGCGTGCACAGGGCAACTTTACCTTTACCTTATTCTCAAAAGAGGCAGGCACATTCACAGTAGCTGTTTGAGTTTTATGTGTACATGTACAGTGACACTGACAATCACATTTTCAGCTGCGTGTGAGTGCCAGGCAGTTTACACAGGTGACATCTGTTTCTTGCCAAACTTCATCATTGAGGATGTACCGTCATGTTTCAAGATGCTGAACCAGTTGAGGGAGACAGTCTTTACCTTGGAGCAGGAACACCGCAGTTACTTGAGGCTACTGGCACGTGAGACCAAATATGGCAGCAAGTAAGCATCTTCATTTTGTTAATCCTTGTAGTGCCCATTAATTAATGCTGTCACCTGGTATGATGATTTATAAGTGCAGTTCCTCTCAAACTCAGTGCTGTAGGACACTCCATGCAGTCAGCTAGTCATATGTGCTGTATGTCTGAGTGCTGTGGGGTTACACTGTCAAGCAGTAGAGTTCCAGGACCCAGTCTGTAAGAAGTACATAGGACATGAAATGAGAAGAAGTTTCTTTTATTTTCCTTCAAAATAATCTCCATTGACTGCGACGTGTCTTTTGTATCTTGTCCAAGAGTTGCACAAAACGGCCATTGAAGATGTTCAAAGGAAGTGCATTGAATTTAACAGATGTGTTCTTGTGGAAATTTTCGGCATCCTGGAATCTTCTGTCTTGTAGGGCAGTTTTCAGTTCAGGGAATAGAAAAAACCAGCTGGCATTCACCATCCTGCAGTTTGCCAGGAAGTATATCGCTGTAATTGCAGAATGCGCTGCGGAATTGTTGTGCAAAAGAAACCAGCCTCCTTTCCTTCAAATCACAACCTCAATGGGGAAATTTGCTTCATTCACCTTTCCAGCACCTGTATGTAGATATACCTGTTTACTCTGTATCCATCGGCCACAGACTGTTTGCAGAGTGTGCCTTTCCCCCCTACCCCTTCAAAATTATCAGGACTGTTTTGTATTTAGCGTTTGCAACAAAACTTTAGGGCCTGGTTGATTTGTTTCTGTGCCACATGCCATGACAGTGTTACTGCTGAATGACTGGCGACACAGCTGTTTATTAAAATTAAATATCAGAGCTATAGTGACATGTTTAATGGCCTTCAGTCTTCATCTACAAAGTGGATGTATGAAGAGGGATCACGAAATGCTATGTGTATTGTATTAATTGATACATCGAGATCTCATTTTTTAAAGTTTTCGTTGTATGTGTCGTGTTCTTTAAAAGTGCATTAAAGTGACAGAGCAGTATGGTATTGGAGTGACATAAGAATGTTATGGTGGGTTAATACAGTACCTTAAAAATCCAGACTTTTCTTTCTTCTCGTGATGGACTGCACAGGGAAAAATCTATATTTTGTATGTTGTTAACAGGCCATTTTTCCGTGGAAGTGCCTGACCCTGGTTTTCCATTTTGTTATAAAAGTGTGGGCATGTTATAGAAATACGTTGTTCATTTTTACTCAGAAGTAAGAAAGAGCTTTGGCTCTTTCCACTTATTTTATCTAGACTGGCAGCATTGTAAGTGTGTATACATGTGAACAGCTTTTGCCCAGGTCTTGATAGCTTCTTGTTGGCACAGTTGGCTGCCATGAGATTGTGATCAGACTGGGCAAGGGAAAAGTTTCAGGATGTAGTGAACTGTGTTGGTGATTCTTGATAATTCTGTTTGACAGACAGGCACCAATAGGAGATGACAACTACCTGCTACTGGCAGCAAGGGTCAGGCGCCTGGACAGCAGCCAGCTGAGGAAGACATGCAGTCTGCCAAACTGACAGTGGCTTGACCGGTGTAGTACCAAAGTACAGCACATATGCCCATTCCTGCACAAGTCACGGTGGCTCAGTCGATATTCTTGTGATACGATGGTGATGTGACTGTTGTGAGGGTCGGAATTGTGTGAACAGTTGTTTCTAAGCAGATGGCATTTGGGTAGAGTGAAGCTGGGAATACTCGCATCTTCTGTAATGTGTGTTATTTTTCAGCTGTCCTCAATTTGTTGCTATGTCCCAAGATGTGGGAGCATATTTAAAAGCAAAAAAATGGTTAGTGAAAGAAGGGTTCAGGTAGGAAAATGCACCAAATTCCATCATAAACTGCAGTTTCACACTACTTGTAGTTACATCTGTAAAAATGCGTATTTGTTTCTTGATATGACTTGTTTCCAAATGCATTTCTGGCTGTAACAAGGGTTTGCAAAGTGACAGTTTCTTGTGCCATTACAAACTCTCACTATTTTGGACTCATTACAGGGTATTGCATTTCATAATGCAGTAGGTCTTCACTTCATGTTGTCCTTCTGTTACTGTTTGTTCACCAAGGCTTGAGGCAGTGTAATATCAAACATTGCTGGTGATATGGATGGCATCACAGCAGACACCACATTTTGCAGGTGCAGAATGTCTGTCTGTCTCTGGCCTATGTTCTAGCTGAGTGAAGTTGTTGGTCTGTCTTGTATATACGCTTTTCCAATGTGTCCATTAAGAGGGCTTCAATCCATCAAGCAGTGTTTCTGATGCAAGTACTTGTAACCAGAAGCGTAGCACACACATCAATACTGCAGTGAAGGTGTATCATTTATGATTCCAGTAGACCGTATCTTAGTTTATAATTGTGTGTATTTATGGGCAAAAATTCCTACTTATTTACAGTAATCATATCAAAATACCAACAAATTACTTGTTGGTAATTTCATATCATGTACACTGTCATAAGGTGTCACAAAATTTGCATTCACATTCATATTGTGTGCATTATGATGCTTGTGGGGATGAAGAAAGGCTGAGGAACGTGTTCAGATAAGTTTGTTATGGTAAAACTGGATCTGCCTAATGTCATTTTATGTAACTTAACATTGTGCAAGAACATCACTATAGAATTAAGTGAGGACTGTAGTAACGACCGTTGTGCCAGGTTAAGTGTGGCACCGGGAGACATACAGTACCCTCTTGTTGGAAGACAGAAGGTTACAGAAATTTTGATTGATTGTGTCTGTTATGCTTAGTGAGCTTTTTTGGTGCTGCAGAATGTAAATGCATAACAAGACTGTATTTTGAGAGGCTGTTGGGTAATGTTGTGGTAAGCTGACATTGTAGTGACAGTGTTATTTCTCAGAACATCACTTGCAGTGTTGGTAGAGCCTGCTGCTCCATACCAATGTACATCACTTGAGGTGTTTCAGACATTTGCATTTAGGTTGTTAGTTTTAGTCATGTTTACATGGAAATTGTGTGTGTGTGTGTGTGTGTGTGTGTGCATGCGCATCAAGGAAGTTGGAGGAAGTTTATGGCCAGGGATAAAGGCACTGTTCAAAGTATGTGCTTTGGAGGATGTTCGTTAAGAAATATTCCCCACATCGTAACAATTAAATGAGAAGTCATTACAACATTAAATATAACTCATATATTGCACTGAAGATCCATCATTTTTCATCTTGATCGCAGGGAATACTGACACATTCTTCCCATCTTGGTACAAACTTAATATCTGTCACGGCAGAAATCAGGCGCTTGGATTCACAAACAGCCATTTCCACATTCTTATTAGACATTTTTTAATTTATGTGCTTGGAAGGACTTTTGTCCATTGACTTACTGACTATACTGACAGTCATTTTTAAGGTTTCAGCACCAGTAGACTTTGCTGAGTAGCAGTAAACACTTGTACACAGAGTAAAAATTGTACTAAAATATCTGTTCCATTTGTTACCATAAATAATTTGTTTTCTTTTATACATATTTCACCATTTTATGTGAATTTATGCTGAGTCCACAATATAATTTGGACTGCAAAACTGATAAACAAGTCAACACTAAATATGCACAGTGGTACTTCCTTGTACAGTTGATTGCCATCAGCTGAGATCAGTGAATTGAAAATTGATATCTGTTCAGTTTGGGCAGATTGTACTGAGGTGTCACTAGCTCAACCTTGCTAGAGAGAGGGGACTGAGAAGAGAAATATGAGGTGTAAATTCAGGTAAATTCTATAGTTGAGACTAGGAAAATGAAGAGGAAAAACATAGTTAGATGTGTAAAACCTAGGAAAATATATGTTGTTGTTATGTGCATTATCTGGGAACATACAAAAAGTGCATAAAGTCTGGGAAAACACAGAAGTTGGGAACATAAAATTGGAGTTTGTTGGGCAGCAGGTTGAATTCTGACATACACGAAAGGTAAGTTAAATGACAGTTTGCGGAACAGAATGGTTATGTGAGTGGAGCAACGTCCGCACTCGGAATCGGCAACCTCTTGAATGCTGCTTTGGCAGCCCAGCTGCATTCCGGCATGTTTTATGTTCTTCATACTGTGCATGTTCTTACAATCAACATATCCAACAGATGCACTTCACAATACAACACACATGACATACATTAACTGCTGCATGTTTCAGCACTGAGGTGCCATCATCAGGGAGTTATTACAAACACAGGTGTACAAGCCAACCTGCCATTATACATTTTGTTCATTCTTATGAACATAATTACGTTTGATTGTTAAAATATGCTAAATTGATTGTAATGATGATTTACAGTATTGTGATGTAGTACAATATATTAATCATAAGCCGCGTCGTTTGTCAGTTCTTAGTTTCTCGTGGGTATACTGGTGGTTGGTGCAAACATTGGCTTTATTTCCACATGATCCAAAATGATTTTGTCCTGTAATTATATTAACATTGTTTTAGTTAACAGATTGTGAAAATGTTTATGGAAAATGTATCACAAGATATGTGTACATGAAGGTACATACCAGGTATGCTGTAGGATGTGTATGTTGCTGGGCAGCACAGTGCGTTCTGGCACATTTTGTGTGAAGAGTGAAGTGGTGCTGAGCACCTGAATTCTTCTGCAACAGGATTTATAAACTAGTGCCAAGAAGGGACAGATGTGTCAATACTATGATACCTGAGTGGAATAAATGAGCTGCATGTAATTCTGATTTAGTTTGTATGATGTAGAGAACGTTCCTTATTGAACATCTTGCATAATTATGAAAGGAAGCCAGATGGTGCTGGTGAACATGCTGCTGTTTATATTCCCTCCTATGTTAATGCAATAATTGATGGTTACTCTGTTGGGAGCTGTTAGTACTGTAAGTGTTCCCACCTTCCTTTGCTTAACAGATGTTGTAATGGTACAGGAAGCTGTTCTGAGTGTATATACTGTTATGTTGGTATCACTTGTGAAAGGTTGCTGGAATGGTAAGTCAAAATCATGTTGGTGCTCTGTATAGGAAAGTAATCTCACTGACTAGTTGAAGGAAGATAATTTAAAATACAAAGCATTTATTAATTTAATTGTAAATGATGCAGAAATAATTTGTATTCCCACTTGGTAAAACTATGTGGGTTCTGTTGAGTCAAAAACATTTTTATTGTACAGTGTATAATTAACAAATGGTTGCACTGCGTATGTGATGAGCCATCAGAAATTAACTCATCTGATGGCAAAGTAGCACTGTTACATTATGTAGTTCATGCGTTTTATGTTTGGACAAATGGGTACACGTCTCCAATGTGACAGTGACAGACATCAGTGAGCGCATTCAATGCGAGTGAAAATGATTGTAAGAATCGCACAAAATTGTGGTGATACATGTGTTCACTTACAGTGTCTTCTGTTAGTTAGTATTAATGTTATGTGAACATTTTTATACTGTAACTTTTATTATATATAAGATTAATATATATATAAATATATATCATAACTTGTTTAGTATTTGAAAACCTGGAACTAGCAAGTCTGTTGGAAATCAAGAACAGAACTTTGTTGTTAATACTTTGTAGTGCCTTGCTAATAGCGTGTGCTGTCATCAGAGCCAGTTATGTTGTAGACTATTGAAGGAGGGAATCTGTTTTAGAAATATCGGAAATTGAATGTTTTTGAAACCAGGTAACCACATGGGCTGATTGAAAACTGAAGAGGCCAGAATGTATTTATTTTTGTCTACAGTTGAGTCAGTGTCTGATTGTAGGAATGTTGCTGCAGTCACACTTGTCTGCAGAAGGGACTAGAAGGGTGTCTGGTTAGTTGGTTACTGGCAGTTATAGAGCGTCTGTCTGTGTTGGCCACCATTAGCTTAGTGAACACACTAGACTGTGGTGCTGTCACTAAGGTAAGAAACTAGTCACATGTGACTTTTTTTTAAATTTCTCCATTATAATTGGTCTGTAACTGAAGATATGATTCACTGATGGTAGAAAGATAAGTGACACTGCTACAGCCATTTTGCTGACCCTACAACCTGCATTCCTTCACACACACACACACACACACACACGTAGGTGCCGTAACGCTGTGATCAGACCATCACCCATTTGTACTCCACCTGAATTGCAAGTTAAATTTTTTTATTTTAATATGAATATTATAGTGAGGTTTGGTGTGTAGTGCAATTTTGTTAGGAATGCCCCATCTTAAAGCAGCTTCAGGCCAATGCTTCTAATTATGCTTACTCACTTAAAACTGAAAGTCAGATGCAGGTACCAAATTTGTTCAGAAGAGAGAGTAATTCGTGAGCAGGTACCTCTTGGGTCCGTGTATTCCCGTGAGATAAATCATGACATTAGAACTGTTGTGTGTTTGTTCTGAGCATACTGTATCTTGTTTGTTCTGAGCGTACTGCATCTTGTTCTGAGCGTACTGCATCTTGTTTGCAGTGCATTGCGGCTGGAAGGTGGAGGATGTTAACTTAATTTTAGACATCCCATCTTAACACTTTCTTATGGGGGATGCAAATTAAGATACTGAGGAATTGATCTGTGAAATTGACCTTTTTCTATCTGAAATTTTGCTTCCAGTTTCATTATTTTTGTATCATGGTAGGTGATTAAGTGAAATACTCATGTAGAAAAAGCAAGCCTCCCAGATTTATGTGCTATACATTTTTTATATTGCAGATATACAGACAGACAGCGGTACTCTAGTCGAGTGTGTTTCTTTTATTGCTGTTCTAAGAACGGAAGCTGTTGGCAGATGGTTCAACAGATTAAGGCTTTCTGTGCAAGACTACTGTGTGTAGTATGACAATGCAAGAAGCACCCTGGATATAGACATGACTGTATGTAGCCTGGCAGGTGGACTGAACAATATTACAGTGTCGTAACTTGGACAGCCATGTTATTGTCACCATCATATTAACCCTAAATGTTATATAAAACAGATATTTTTGGCCTATTTCATGTTTTGGCAGTTAATAATAATAATAATATGACACAGTTGATCACAACTCATGATATTTGATATATATATGGGAAACTTGTACAACATGGCTAGGCCAAAATGGATGATCTTCAGGTAATACATATGTTGAAATATACTAAGAAGAATCACTGCACTACAGATTGTTTGAATTTAAATGATATCTCATTTTACAATTGCCATTTTATATTGAAGGGTAGTGAGGGTGGATATGGACATCATCTGAATTGTAGACTTCATAGAAGGTAGATAAAGGAATTTTTCTCTTAGCAATATGCAGATTTTAAACCATTGCAATTGGGGTAATTCTGCTTTCTACAAATTCTGAAATATAGCTGACCATTACAAACACCCTAGTTACCCTTCAATATAAAATGGTTAATTGAAAAATGAAATCTCATTTAAAATCAAACAACTTGTAGTGCATTAATTCTTCTTAGAACAGTTCAACAAGTGCTGCTTCCTACTGGAAGGAAAATGATTTAACACCAAAGTTTCCAGCTAAGAAACCATGCCTGTTGAACATCCTTGTAAACTGAGAGTTGCAAGAGCATGACAGTTGAGGATTCACAGTTCGAAGTTGCCATTTCTTATAATTTCTTCTAAAACACTGAGTTTCAATATAATGAGAGCACACAGTTGGATAAAAGGATTTAAATTTCAGTCCCACCAGGACTACATATGTGGAGCTTTTAAATTTTATGTGGTAATGGTGTAACTGCTTCTGTGATTGGAACCACATCAGTTGCATTTTGTGTCGTACTTATAATATGTATTCGCTGGTATTTGCATGTGTTGCATTATGTGGTAGCACACATGCACAGTCCAGCTTGCCAACTTGTGCATTATTCAGTACTGAACTTTGTAGTGCCAGCAGATCCCAGACACTAAAAGTAAAATTTTGAGGAAAAGATATGCTAAATGTAAAGATTTAAAAATCATATTTGTTTAGATTCTGTGGGTATGCAAATGTTCCCACTACCAAGTCAAAGCAACAACAATGATGATGACAGGGAAGAGTGGAACCAAGGACTGACATGTTGGCCACTGCAACAGCCTTTGTTCAGAGGGTGAGAATGTACTGCTTGGTAAACTTTAAGCATCCCAATTAAATGGCCAGGAGTTTGCTGCAACAACTGGGGGGTTAAATAGGTGCCTTTAATTTATATGTTATTTATGACACCTTAATATAACTGTAGCATCTTAAGCTACATGCTGCACGCTGCACTTCGACTGCAGTTGTTTGAATCCCAAACGTCTGTCCATTTCTTTTGTTTGTATGTTCTTTAGTGTTTTCCAGTTTCATTTGATATGATGGACTTAATACAAGAGTTTGTTAAGTCGGTGACTTGCTGCCTCTTCAATTTTGAATTGTAAAGTGATAATGAAATCTTGTGAAAACAGGTCACAAAGGTGACATAGTTCGACCTCGGCTGCAACTTCTGTTTGCCTACCAATTGTCTTCACTCCAAGTCTGAAGGTTCACATACAGCTGTAAGGTCTTTATCAATGTGACAACCAATCATTTCCTGTTGGCTCATTTGTCATGTTACTGCAGTTCACTTAGCAAACCTCCTACACGTGGTGGGAATTGCGGCATGATAGTCGTCAGATTAAATGACACTACTTTTGGATTAGAGTATCTTGGCGGCTGCATGAAGAGAGGAATGGAACCTCTTTAAAAAAAATGTGGTTTGAAGGAGTGTGGATATTGGAGAGATGCCAGAATATCAGTGAGATGGCTTTGTTCTTGTCTGTTGATAATCTGTGATTTGTGTGTGTGCGTGTGTATGTAAGCTGCCATTTATTTTGTACGTTAAAAGTGACTGTTTTTATACCGAGTATACTTTGTTGCTGAAAATAGTATTTGAATAACATCCACATTGTGGTCTTATTGGTTATGACACTGTGTAGTGCAAATACTGGATATGAACAGTTCACCAAAACACGCATATCTACCCAAAAAGCTACTATGTTTGAAAGTCATCTTTTCATTTTTTGGCATTTGTGGGGGAACACATGTGTCTACCCCAAAGACTACACAGTTTAAAGCTTGTCTTTCAGTTTTTGCATTTGAAGAACCTTACAGAGCTGGCAAACCGGTCAACTGTGCACATGGGGTGGCAAGGACAGGGCAGGGCATTTGTTTTGTTTTATTGTGTTTGCCAATCTGTTGTTACTGTACAAGTGACTTCTAGCCTCTGACTTCAAAATTCCACTGGCCAGAAAGTAAGATGTAACCTATAATAACCCAAAAGACCACAGTATAAATCTTAACTGTCATGAAAAACTCAGATCTTATTTACCTCTCATGTGATGAAATATAATTACTTTACTAGAAACTTTATTGATTGTTCTTCCAGCACCTACTTAAATTGAACATTGAAATTTATAGAAATTTAGAAGAAATATGGTAGAGTCTTGTTGTTCATGATTCACTGTGGCCAATGAAAGTGTCACAAACAGAGAAATCCATTTGCATTGTAAATCATCTGTTTGGTTCCAAGAACTTAAGCAATACCAGTATTAAAAATACAGACTGACTTCAAAAGTGTAAGAGCCATGAAAGTTGATTTGTGATAGAAATACATGCACTTTTGTAAGCCTAAAATACTTCAAATTATACAAGGAGAGTCTCATTCAATAAAGCATCAAAGCAGTCAACCACACTTAGTAGAAGACGGTTTGACTCTGCTGCAACTGATGTGACAATATTAGTAGAGTGGGGAAACTTACCTGTCAGTTGTGTTATCTCTTCCCGATTTGTTGGAACCACTCAAGAAGTGTCAAATCATTGATCATGAAAACACTGAATCTTGAAGATCAAGGTTCATGAACATCATGGCTGTCGTATCAGTCTGCTGTGGATAGTGTAATATCACTATTACCAGTCGGCCATTATTAATATCAGCTGTCCCATTTTCATTTAGTTTGATCACTGTTAATATGATGTTCATTGCATGATCAATAGGTGTTTACAGATATTAATGGATTATTTTCTACACATAGAAATCCAGTTTGACCTGCCTGAGGGGAAGTAACAGGTGAAATAATGACTGTTAATGGTGTGTGTGTGTGTTTGTGTGACTGTATTAGCCAGAGGTTGCATATAAGCTGCTAATATTTATAGAATCTCGGCCTCCACCAGTGGTGCAGATAACTGGTCTGTGGTCCCCCATGACTCAATAATTAGCACAGTTACTCCCAAATCTCATAGCAGGGATCCAGAATACTACTATGTCAGAAAAACAAAATCCTACAACAAATTGTAATATCGATATGTTTTGTGGCTGCTGCATGCTGCAAGGTTTGCAGGGTCCTGTTTACACCGTGACATGTATGCCTGCACTACTTCATAAGCCCACATTTTTCACAAGTCTTATCTGCATTTCCACGGCTGGTATACTTCACCAACAATAGTTGACATGGTATGGTGAACTTGTACAAATAATGGCCACCACCTTGTCAAAGGAATTCCATTTTTATCAAGATCATGTGGAGATTTCTTGTATTCTTATGGCTTCTTTGTACTTAACAAACAGACAAGTGGCTCGTGTGTGGTCGCACAGTATCGTTTGTTACATCATTTGGAGAATTATGAACACAACTGTGGGAAGGCAGACATTTTGGCAGGTGTACCTAGGTATGAATGTTTGCCACTTAAATCAGTTGTGGGAACAGTGGCAGTTACCTGGTTTCTTGATGCATTTGTCAAATGTACTAGGCACAGGGACGTGACATAGTATATGCATTTGTCTCTGTTCCTGACTGTGTGATATGTGAGGTTTGTCTTGTGTAGTGCAGAAGTGATGTTTTAATTCATCTGCTCGGTAACTATTAATACCTCACAGTTACAGTTAGGTAAAGGTAAAGTGATCCTGTTAATAGGCCTGGTGTGGCCCAGAGGGTGGGTAGAGGTATAGCTCTACTCTTCCATGACCGCAGCACTAGAAGGGGGTGAGTGGTCAGCAGCACACCCCTACCGCACTTTACCCCTGGAAAAGACCCGATACCTATTTTACAGGAGGCGGGGTGGGCCTCAGGACCGGTCTGGACGGGTGGAAAATCTTGTCCCCACCGGGATTCGATCCTGGACCGTCCAGCCTGTAGTCAGTCGCTACACTGACTGAGCTACCTGGCCCACCACAGTTATAGTTACATGGCAATAATGAATAACAGAGACACTGATCATCTGGGCTACACATTCATGTGCTATATTACATACACAGTTACTTCTACCATACATAATATACTTGGTTTGTGAGTGAGTGATGATAATTTGACTGATCAGACAGACACTGTACACCATCTACAATGCAGCCACTTTATTCCTGGTTTGCTTTTTCCACCCTGCTTCCCTGATGGTGAAACAAGTATTCAGTACTTGTAGGGTGTAGTGTAGAATACAGTGGCTGCATTGGATGGTGAACAGTGTCTGAATAGTCAACAGTGCATCCATATGGCAGTGAAAAACACAAACAGTTGATAGGTACATGAGATGGCAGTTATGAATCAGAGAAAAGGTTCATCTACTTTGGCTGGCATTAGAATGTGTGTGCTTTAATAGTATACCACTATATCAGTGCCCCCCCCCCCACACACACACAGACTGGAATGGATCAGTTGAAGTAGCTTAGTCACTGGGTGTGTAGCTCCTGACACTTCACAGCAGTGTGGTGCGATCATCTGCAGGGTAATGCAGTCCAAGACCTGTAGCTCTTCAGGCAACCAACCAAACAAAATGCTGAAGGCAGAGACTTGAACTGTGCTTTGTCAGTTTAGCCACTCTCATTTGCTGAGTTTGTGACGGATTGTGATTTGGAAGCCTTATAACTATTGCAGGAACTGTGTGTGTGTGTTTGGGCCTTGGCCAAGGCTGTGACATGGTCTCATTAGCAACTTGTGGTGCAGGTGGCAATATGTCCTTCTGCATGGGGAAAGAACTTTGGTTGCGTATCTTTCTTGGGCTTGAACTCAACTTGGCCCAGTCATGTGAGCAATAGCCATGCAGGTTACAAGGGGTGGCAAAAATAAGCTTGGTGAACAAGTAAGTGGTGGTATGGATATGTACTCAGTAGAGCCTGGTTGTACTGATCAGGGTGGGCATGATTCAAGTTGTTCAGGAGTGTGAACACAGACTGGGATGAAAAGGGGTGTGGAGCCAGTGGAAATATTCTAGCAGAGAGGGACAAGTGAATAATTTGTATGTATCAACACCTTAGGACTGCTTGAACCTGAAGATGGGAGGCATAATGATCCTTCAAAACACTGGGAACTGCTTGCCCAGTGACTGTGTAACATCCCCCCCCCCAGTCTTCAGTGTCTGTACATACGTTTGCTTCAGGGTGTGTAAAAGGTTCCATCTTTTCCTGGTTTTACTTATGCCTGATTTAAGTTGCACTGATGATATCATTCACCAGCCCTGCTTTATGGAACTACAAACTACCTCCAGGGAGCAGTTGGTATTTCCTCAGCTATGTGAGAAACTCCTCGCATTTTATGGATCTTGCAGGTTAATTATCATGTTCATAGCAGCCCACCTTTTCTCTATCCTGAGCCTAACCCAGTCCACACCTTCCCATTCTATATCGAGGTCAATTTTAATATTACCCTCCCATCAATTACTGGGTCTCCTAAGTGATTTCTTTCCTTCACATTTCCCCACCACCATGTTGTATATACATTGTATTTCTCCCCATGCCTGTGACATGCCCCACCTATCTCAGCCACTGGGGCACCTGAGTGATATATAGTGAGTGTTGGTGTTCATTATGCAGTCTCATTTTACTTCCTCGTCCTTAGGCCCTTTATACCTTCCTCAGCACCCTGTTCCTGAACACTTCCTGCCTGTATTATTCCCTAAATGTAAGAAATCAAGTCTCTCACCCATACAAAACAAAAAGACTAGGTCTGCTTTCTACAAACAACAGAACTGCCCATTTGAGTTGTTAGTAGTTTCTCCTAACCTTACGTGCCATGTTTCTTTATTGTATTTAGGTGTCATAAGCTGGCTATGGGTTGGGTTGCAAGAACATGGCTTTGGGGCGCCTCTCCAGAGCGACCCATACCATGATCTGAGAATGCATGAAATGAACCTCCACGCAAAATGAAAAACAAATGCAGAGGTAACTTATTTAGTATTAATTTGAATATGATACATGATATTTACAAGCACATGATATCCTAAGTCTGTCCAGTCATTAAGTGCAGTCAGCTTATTTTTTATAGCCACTCGTTCCCTTTCTTGACACATTCACAACCAGAAGGTGCAGAAATGTGCCTACAGCTTACAATATAGTTGATCCCTTCTTACTGCCCAGCCATTGGTGTATTTTTGAACAGTACACAAGTGTAACTTATGGTACTAGTTGCACTTCAGTTTGTGGCTTCCCTGCATCCTAATAACAGCAATACAATCAATGCACTGTTCCAGTCATGCCAAATTTTAGCACTATTGCTATGATACAGGGAAAACATTTTGTGCATGGAATTTGAACAGCTCATTTTCATTTTCTATCTCTTCCTTATGTGTGAGTTAATCATAGGGGTCAGGAAATGCACAGTCCTAAAGTGAAGAGGTTGATAAATTGTCCAACCATAATGGAAACTGAAAATGTGTGACAGGTTTATAAAACTGTACCGCACGAAATTCTCTGAAAATAGTCAGCAGTTCTGGAGTTGTTACATGTGGGCAAATTGAGGTAATGACCATTGTTAAAACGACTGTAAATGGTGTACTCCATGATGTGATACACAAAATTCACAACAGGCACTATTTACTTCCAAATGTCTAATACTTCCACAGCAAACATGTAAATGTAATTTCATTTACAGCCATAAGAAATATACAGCCTTACCTGTGCACAGTTTCACAAACTCTCAACTGCATCTGCAGCTCATGTATACTGGATTGCAACAAATCAAGACAATAGAAATGGGAAATTCTTTTATACCCTTAAGTAAAATATGGCTTTCAGTGTGCTGCCTTTTGTGAAAATTGGTCACCTGATTATTTTTGTGAACCTCTCGGGTTATAATTTTACCATAATTGGACAAAAATGTAGTAAATATGGGAAAAAGTCCACTTCCACCAATTTTCATCAAAGTCACAAATTCTTTATGGCATATAAACTTTCTCCAAAACTGGTGACCATCAGTACTGCACATCCAGCAGCTACTGAAGCTTGTTCTCTTGTCACTTCTTATTAGTATTGAAATTAAAATTGTAAAATGTAATCAAGATTTTATTTTTACTTTCTATTACAATAAAAATATATTTACACATTATTACAAATGATCGAGGGTGGCCGAGTTAATACAGTGGCTGGAGGACCATGGCTGAATTCCTAGACTGCACAGACTCTTTACCAGACCAGATCTGGGGCCTCTGTCTATAGTCATGACCAGATTACTTGCTACTTGTTGGCATGGGGACAAAGAGGCCAGCTGGTGAGAGGGGATGCACTGCGCACACACACCTGAAGAGTTTTATATCCATTTCACAAAGGTCCCCAGTGAAGGTACTAACAGAGTAAATGTTTATGATAGAGGTAAAATGCTGCCTGGCCAGTGTTGAGCCTAGCAGCGACCATCTTGTGTCGACTGCAGTTATGTACAGCATTAGAGGGCTGAGATAGCAAGTTATCTGGTCACAGATGAGAAATGTTTACAGTTTTATTGCTACATAAAAAAAATGTGCAAGCACCTTTGATTGCATATGAGCAAATGATATAGAAATGACTGTCCCTGCCTGCGTCCGCACCATATGTTACTGGTGTTCTTCAGATGAATGCTAACAGGCCAGCATTTAGTTGCTGCCTTTAAGGTTGCTTCCCTCAAATTTAACCCTTCAATGCCAGCCTCTGTGCACCATACTGTGGGTACATTTTAGGGTACCTTAAAATTAAAGCTCCTCTGTTCTGGGCAGTAGTTGGAATTGAAACCCAAGTCTTATTCAAGGGTTACCTGCTGTGTTTTCAGCCATACTGTACACATCAAAAGTCATCATATACGTACGGGTTATGCAGCTTGTCCATCTGTCTGTGGTCTGGCATCAGTACCTAAATCACTGAACAAATTTCTGTGTGAAGGTGAAAATATGACACTTTAATAAAAGTTGTCAGACACTCCTGATTTTTGTTCATATCAATACAAATAAAATCAGTGTTTTAAGCCCAGTGTCTATCACAAAGCATTAACCTTTAAACAGCCTACTTAGACACAGCAAATGCATGTAACAGTACACCACTAGAAATTCATTTTATATGTTCAGGCAACAAGGAAATTTACTGCATTTTTAAGACATGTTGCATAATCTGTTTGGTTTTTCAAAAACCTTGTGCTAAATTTAAATACCAGCTTGGTCATTTAATAATTAATCAAATTTTATAGACGGACTGCATTTTGAGTCACTGAACTGCAAGATCCCCAGTGGACTGCATTATGAAATACAGTTGAGTCTCGGAGTTCATCAGCCTCAATGTATGGGATTTCAACCTTTTGTGATCACTCACATATCATTGTTCTGACTTTTTGTGATTGCTTCTGATGAGTAGGGATAAGATCACAGCTGAGAAGCAAGTTTCTCCACTCTCCAGCTGTTGCACAGACCACTCTCAACTCAGTCCAGCTCTGTGACCGCTCTTATGCTGTACAATTTGAGACTCTCCAACATAAACCTTCATGCTTTTTATGCTTTTATCTCTTCCTGGTATTTCACATGTTGTTGCAACTATGCAGGCATTTTGCATTGAAAATGTATTCCAATATTTGTGACCCCAATTATAATTGGACACTGACTATACAGCACAATCTGTACTGATGACAGTTTACTATAAGCAGGAGACTGCAGCTGTATTTCGTAGCAAATCTGGTTATTTGTTGTACGTTGTGTGACGAAGGTGGCACTGGGGCAGGCTAAAGGGCACAAGTACACATCCAATTACAGCCACGCACATTGCTTGCATTTTGCCTTGCCATCAGAACCTACATTTCTTATTGTATAAGCAGTTTATTATCCAATGATGCACATATGATATAAAAGTTACTCCCTTACATTCAAATTCACAACATTTTTAATACTCTTTAAGCTTCTCATAAACCTGCTGTGTGTCTATACTGTGTGGTGCCCATTTGAAGATGATGTTTCCTGTCCATGGGTTTAGCATCTGCGACCAGTAGTAGCTGTGTGCTACACTAAGTGATGATGTTTCAGTCTTTTGTAGCTGCTGTTCAGAGTTTACGAAGATCTAATACGAACACCTGAAAAGAAACCATGCAAAACAGTGTGTATGTTGTGAAGCCTCAACATTGGTGAAAATCTGTCTGGATTTGGATATTGTGTTACTGAATGGTGACTACCGATCAACCCTGGACATTCCTTGAAATGTTCTGCTTGTGACACAGTCTGTAGACCCAGTCTCTTTTAAAGTGCAGATAGGAATATAAACATTCAGCTGCAAACAGTTGCAACAGTTCCCTTAATTGATTTAACTTGATGTACCATTAAAAATTTGTAAAATTCTGGTTTGAATATCTTACAGCATTGAGAGCTGCATTCTTCACCAAATATTCATATGGTCAACTCAAGGAGGAAAAAATGGATGGGATAAAGTGCTGCATGTGGCAGATGAGAAATGATCACAAAATTTAACTTCAAAAACAAGGAGTGAAAATCATCCAAGTCTCCTGGGATGTGACGCTGTGTTGATAGGTGACAGTTCCTGACACTTCAAGGGAGTGTGGTGCCTTCATCATCAGGGTGAAGCACCTGCACACAGCATCACATCCTAGCACTCAGTGAATCTCCGGTCACTAAAATTTGTTAGCGTTAAAGTGAAAAAAGTTTTGGGCAACATTCAATGGGGATGCCCTGTGAGGCACATACTGTTTTACAGTAGAAAATTATTGTTAACAGTCAGGCAATTAGATGATTTTAAACAATACCCTCATGTGGGGAAACCATGAACTTACACTTCCATCAGACGCGCTGGCACCAACTTTGTCACCGCGGGAATTCCAACACACTTCAAAAATACCTCCTGTTCCTTTGTAACTGTGTACAAGTTGCCCACTCTGAAAAGGAAAGTAATGCATGACCACCTTGTATGTTTTGAAACATTTCTCTTTACAGGATCATCAGTCTTCGTTACCTGAGTGGACCAAATGTGAACACATTTGTCGAAGCTACCGGATGCCAGGAATTTGCCATCAGGAGAGAATGCCACACTATACACTGGTTCTGTATGCTTGGTGAGTGTGTGAATACAGGCACCATGATCAACATCCCATAGTCGCACAGTTGAGTCAAATGAAGCGCTGTAAATAATAATAATAATAATAATAATAATAATAATAATAATAAACTTCACTTTTGTCAAATGTTCACAACTGGAAATCTCCTGGAAGTGATCAAATACATAACAACTAGCTTAAAGCATTCTCAGCTGCCCACAGGCACATTACAAAAAACGTCAATGTAGGAACCGCAGAAGGTATGTGACTGGCTAACCACAGGAATAACTTACTGGCTACTAAAATCAGAAGACAGCAAGGAAGTTATAAACTACTGACCGATTACATGTTTAACAACCACGTACAAGACCCTACAAGTAATAAGAGCCAGAAGAATCTCCAGACATCTGGAAGAGCAAAATGGATGTCACCCTGGAAGTAGAGGGTGCAAGGATCAATTAATTGTATCAAATGCAATATATGAGGACTGCAGGAGGAGGAAAAAGAATTTAAGTATAGCCTGGATTGATTACCAGAAAGCACTTGACAGTGTTTCACATGGCTGGCTAGAAAAGTCAATAGAAATGGTAGGAGTGAACAGTAAAATTGTTAGATTATGTAAGCTGTCAATGGAGACATGGAATAGAATTCTTCAGTTAAAAACAAAGCAGGCAGTAATGCAGTTACAACCCATTCAGATACAAAGAGGAATATTCCAGAGGGACTCTCTTTTGCCATTACTCTTTTGTATAGCACTTATCCTATTAACAAATTTGCTGAACACAGCTGACTGTGAATGTCAAGGACATGGGACTCAGAAAAGACATTTAGTATGAATTTTGGATGAGGAGTGTGCAAAAATTTGTTTAAAAAATGGTAGGGTACAGAGAAAAACATATATGGGAGGCACATTTGAGGACATTAAAGAACTGGATGCAAGAAAAGCAAGTAAAATATTTCAGGATAGAAGACAGCCTTGGCATGGATTATAAGATGGAGGAAGAAAATTTGTTAAGGAATACTTGAGGAGACAGAGATTAGTTTTGGGCACAATTAAGTGCAAAGAATATAATAATAATAATAATAATAATAATAATAATAATAATAATAACTGGTAACTGCTACAATAATTGGGTGAAACAAACAAACATCAATTCAGTTCAAGAATGTAATAAATATGGTGGATATGAGGTGTAGCTGCTTCTATACCTATTAATTATAGTGACCATGTTGTGATGCACCGTAGCATCACACATAATACTGCCAGCAAAGCATTAGTCATGCAGATGGTTTCTTCACTGAAATTCTGTGTTTCTTCAACATTCATTTGTAAATGTTCCAGGATGTGACAGTGTCACAAGGCAGCAGTTCCTCATGTTCTGAAGGGCTGTACATGTTCAGGGTCTAGCAATTCAATGACAGCGTCACATCCCACAAGAATTAGTCTCTCAGCCGCACCTCTGCGAGAACCCCAAATCTCGCTGTGTCTCTTGTGTATGATGCCTAATATTGTTCCAAACACACCCTCAAAACAATACCTGTGGTGCTGCAGCTACTTGTAAAATTACCTTGCTAATATAAGATTCATGTTTGGGTTGGGAGTGCCTGGGCCTGTTGGGCTCCACTTAATGGTGTAGATCTCTTTGCTGTGTGCCTGAAGGTCATGGACACATGTGTCCTGCTTCATGGACCAGATCTTCAGTGTCATGTCATCTGAGCATGAGGCTAGGAGGTTTCCTTGTGGATCCCATTTGATTGCATTAACTTCATTCTGCAAAAACAAATAAGCCATAAACCATAAATCCTGTAACTGAGCAATTACTCATATGTCCCTTCAGATGGCATGTGGGGATGTCAAAATTTGCCATACAGCATCATGGGTAAATCAAAATCAGTTGATCCATTCCCTGTCTTCAGGGGAGGATATAAGCCATATCATTTCAATGTTAATTTTCTCAAATTTTATGCATTTTTGTATGCAAATGCTTACAGTACATTAAAAATGGTCTATAAGGTAAAAGACATGCTAACATCAGCAGATACACAGAACACTCAACTACACATGTGCCAAGCCCCAAAGAGTCAAAGATGCAGGGGCAGCCCATCCATACATGTGAACTAGGTAGCAACCTAGAGTACCGAAGTAGGGGGGGGGAAGCCAAATTTGAGGGCAAATATCAAATTTCATAAAATTTAAACTGTTTTAATTCACAGCACTTAAGCAAAGACCTGTGCACCTCTTCACTTGGCCAGTGCAATGGCTGACTGCTGAAACCTCGGCCTGTACAGTTGGCACCTGGCCAAACACTCCATTTCCAATGAACAGGAACTGTTAAAGCTTCACAAATTCATTATAATTACTTTTTCCATTCCTTCAAAGTTTTCAAGTTTTTGTGGCAGTTGCTATTGTTTAAATAACAGCTGTCTTTTGGGTGTATGCATCATGTTGTGATTAACTGTTCCATTGTCTTGGTGAATGAATGAATGAAGTACACTGCTGGCTAGCGTCTACCTCTCAGGCCAAAGTGCTGTCCTATTTCCCACTTCCTGAGGCCCTGAAAAGGCTGTTTCTGGAATTCTCAGGTCTCACTGGCTTGGAACAAGACCTATCCCCTCCTCTGCCCCTCTGTAACTGTGACTGACCTTAATTCCCTCAAATCTTCCTATAAAACTGACGTATTTTCTTCCACTTCATTTCTTTAGCACCCATCTGAACCAATTCAAGAAAATATTTTCCTCTGAAACAATGGCACATTTAATCACTACTTGGTGTAGAAATCCCAGTCAGCTATCAGTCCTTAATATTTGGGCTATGTTATTAAAGAGAACATAATCAAGCCCTGGGTAAATGGTCCCCACTTCAATCACAACTATTGCAAGACAGGCTGACCTTCATTGTTATGATATACCTGGCATTAACCCTTCAAAGCTGCTGCCTCTGTGCAATGAAGTGCATTGTAAAGGAATTAAAATTTAAAATTCCTCCATCATGGGCCACAGTTGGAATTTAAATCTCAGGGTCACTGAAGGGTTAAACCACACAACGTCTACTATGGACATACATAACACTTAAAGTAGGACATACAGTGTGGCCTTGGAAAGATTTGATGGGTTTGTCAACGCTCAGCTTACAGACGTGGATACACTGGTCAGTGCTGCAGGAGGCAAAGCTGGTGTTGGTCTGCCAGTCAACATCTAGTGCAGGAGCAGAGTGGAACGAAAACTGCTGAGTACACTGCCCAGACGCTGCGTCCCAGATTATTGTTGTCTGAGAGCATCAAACAGAAATTGCAAGTGTAAGATTTGATGAAGATTAAGGCCTGAATTAATATGTCCCAGTGCTTTAGGGACTGTAGTGTCTTCATGTTTGTTGTCAAGCAGTCTTGTCTTGGTCTGCTTGACCACAAAGATGAAGGCATTATGTTCCTCTGATATGTCAGGAACTGCTTGTCCAGTCACACAGCATCACAAGCCCAAAGACTTGACTCTTCAGCGGCAGTACTATAAACTCCAATCTCACATAATTTGACACCTACTTGGCAGTGAAGACTAATATTATGTGTGTGTTTTATGTGTTATGACATCATGTAGCTGGGTAGGTGGGTACCAATGTTCTGTAGGAATACAGAGTCTTGAGGGTATGTTTACAAAGAACTGGAGACCACATATAAGACTGCAGTGTGCCAAAATCTCGAAAGGCATAATATAAATAATTCAACAATGTAACACTCCTTCCCCATTTTGTTAGTCAAAGGAACAGTTCCAACTTAGGCATGTATAATAACTTATCAAGAACCATTACAGTTAAATATTATATGGTATCAGAAAGATAATTAGGCAGGTCAGAATTATTCTGGAACAGTAGCTAGGAGCTATTCAAATAGCAGTGCCATTAAGGCTCTTGCTGAAATCCAATATTCAGGTTTCCTTTCACACAAAGACTGTTCAATAGGTAAGGGTCCCTGTGCCATAAAAATGATATCAGAAGGCACTGCAGTGTTAAATATAGCTCATTTATTCCACTGAAGGATATGGATGAATCAGAAAATATCTACTTATATTTTTACATTGGTGACAGCACTACTGACTGCATGTACAGCTAACTTTGTGTGATAATAAGATGACTCTCAACTTTTAAAATGATGAACTGAAAAAAGATTATTGTCATATATTTGGGTAAATGAATAATGATAAGCTAGAATCTGTGCTAATTAAATTATGTCACTTGCCTTGTCCACTCCAGCACTAAGAATATAGTTGCCTCGTTTGTTCCATTTTAATGCGAAAATTGGCCCTTTATGCTGCCCTAGTGTGCTGGCTAATCTCCCATCTGTTGTCCAAATGCGAGCATAACCATCATATGATCCGGTGGCCAGCAGAGATCCGTCGCACTATTTGTGACAGAACAAAAAAGGTAATTAGCACAACAGTTCACTGTGTTCTACAGCAATAGCACCAGTGTCAAAATACCAACATTCCAGTCCAGAGAAGTGACATCTTTGTTGCTCGGAACTTCTGTTCCTCCCTTTTGGATGCAGTGTCTTAATACGAGCTGATTAGGTGAGGCAGAATTGTCACTCATGTCCCAAATTCGAGCTGTGCTATCGCCAGACCTGAAACACAGGCATACTGTCACTTATGTCAAATACAGTATAGTTCAGAGTTTGGGAACCTTAGTGTTTGGCATTTTGACCTTTCCCAATTGCCCACTTTAATGGCAGTGCTTTGACTTTCCATGACTGGGTACAAAGAACTGGGGTGACCTCATGTGGCTGATGAGGATGCTTTCCCCCACTCTTAGCTGTGTTACATTCTGTTTTGTGAGGTTGACTGCTCTCATGCTGTATGGAATGAGACTCTCACTCAAGTATCTAATACACTTTATTCTACCAAAAATTGTCTGTATTTTATTAAAAATAAACTTGCATACTTGGTATGCTTTTGGAAGTTATAGACATTTTACAGCAGACTTCCTTCAATATGGCACTCCTGATAGTTTGGCATTTGACAAAAGTAGTTCCAAGACCCAAAGTTCTGCCATCCACAACTTTGGTGCACCTGCTGATTCTGTGACTTTTATCTTGGGTTATGTGTATGTTACTGAGCTATTATAATGGCTTCAAAAGATCCTAAACTGAGTAAACAGGGTACTGCTGGCAAGAGGAAACACAACTTCAACAATTCCACAGAGACTTGAAATAATTAGGTGGCTTGAAAGTGATGAGGCATATACAAATTAACAAAGGGGGAAGCATATATATATGAGAACATTGCAAATCTTGGCATATGCAGATAATGTAAACTTAACAGGTAGAAGTACTGGATGGCTGAATGATTCAGTGGTACAAATGGAAGATGGATCCAATGAAGTGGGGCTGAGAACAAATGAAAACTAAGTACATGATAAATACAAGAAATAAAGTACGTTTTAGGAATGAGAAACATCTACAAATATATAACTATGAATTTGAAAGAGTGGGAGAGTTCAAATACTTAGGGTCAATGATAACAGAAAATAGTGATAATAACACGGAGATAAAAGCAAGAATTATGGCTGGAAATAGGAGTTATTACTCAGTTTGCCTCTGTTGAGATCAAAAGCTGTATCCAGGACAACAAAAATAAGAATGTACAAAAGAATAATAAGACCAGTGGTGCTGTATGGCTCAGAAGCATGGTGCTTAATGGCAAATGATGAGAAAAATTTGCGTATTTGGGAAAGAAAGGTGCTGAGAAAATATTTGGTCCAATATGTGTAGCAGGATACTGGAGGAGCAGAACAAATGAAGAAGTGAGGCAATTATATGGAGAATTGGACATACTAACAGAAATAAAAAAAGGAAGATTGAGATGACTGGGACATGTGGAGAGGATGAGTGAGGAAAGGGTGGTAAAGAGGTTATATCAGAACACGCCAGAAGGAAGTAGCAGTGTAGGAAGACCAAGGTTAAGGTGGATGGAAGACGTGAGGGAGGACCTAAGGAGGATGTGTGTCACAAACTGGAAGATACATGCGCACAGAAGAAATGACTGGAAGATGGTCATGAAGGAGGCCAAGGTCCTACAAGGACTGTAGAGCCATGGAGTAGTAGTAGTAGTAGTAGTAGTAGTAGTAGTAGCTAAAAGTAACAAAAGGTGAAGAGAGGTTAAGTCCTCATACAACCATGTATTGTCAACTGACTACGATATTAGGAAAGGGTAAGACCAATTACAATCGTTGATGGCATCAAGGGACAGTGTGAAGGAATTTTGAGACAGAACAGGTAAGAACCTAAATTAGTGCAGTGGGGCTAGACGTTGCACAATTGGTTTACAAATCGATTCATTAAAATGGATGGTCCATTATGACCATATATGATGGCATTCTCCACAAACAATACCAGTGATTAGACTAATGTGCAATTTCTTACCCTGATGCCAGTAAATCAGTAGCTGGATTCCATGCACAGATGAAAACTTCTGATTCATGGCCTCTTAGTACTGTAGCCTTGCTAGGTGGGATTTCAATACTGCCATCGACCTCCATACTCTCCGTAACATTTGAGGCCACAGCTGAAAAGTTTAAGATTTCCATTTCTGCTTCTAACAATGCAATGAAATCATTTGTATATATACAAATAAGTACCAGTGTTACAGGAAGGTGGTGGCAGTAGGTTTCACTGAAACAATGGTACCTATCAACCAGTACAGACGGAATCACATCACTGCCACAATAAAGTCACATGATACGAATCAAACTTTTACCTTCTTCACCGTTTGTATCCTGCAATTCAGTCTTAACTATCTGTTGTTTCTGCTGGTTCTGTTGGTTCTGTCGACTTGCAACAACATCAGGCATCACTGCATCAATCAGCGACAAACTTTCCACCAAACGTTGTTCTGTTCCGTCCTAAAAGACGATAATTTAGAGTGAGATTTTAAGCAAGATATTTATAAAGAACTTGAACATTCTGATTATAAGAGTAGCTTATTCTATACAGGACTACAATATGAATCTTAAATGAATTAGCGGTTACTTCTCCGATGCTTATTTCTGCTTCAGTATACTGCAGTCCTTTCTGAAGTATACTGAGAAGTGCAGCTGGAGGTACTAGAGCGCCGTTAATGTTGGACTGTGAAATGTGGGATTCTATACCAAACGTGTAGGCCGAATGCTGGAAACCTGAAAAGGTAAACTATTCAAGACTCCTTCCAACTTGGAAAATAGGTTATTTGCGGTTATCAATTTCAATAAAAAAATATATATATATCTAACCGGTACTGTGTAGACGTTATAAAATTTCAACACAATTTACTTATAAAACGTAAACAAATGTGGTGGTCGACGATATCGCAAAATGTTTATAAACATGTCGGTCTCAAACCAAAATTGCCCTACCTGACTCTTGTAGGTACCGGTACACTAGAAAATTGACTTCATCACTTGAAAAGCTCATTGTCACAGTCATGAAAATGGTTTATTATGACATACGGATCCCTTCGAACGAAACGATATCCGTTGTATCTGACAAGAAAATAATGCTTCCACCAAAACCCAAGGACGACCGGTGGCAATGACCGCACATACCAATTGCTGAAAATGAAAATCCGTTGTACCTTAATTACTAAATAACGCGTGATTTATCAATTTAGCAAATAATAGTACGAAGCATTACAATGTCGCAAACGAATAGCATACAACTGGAAGGATAAGAGCTTTATTAGCATTAGAATTCTAACCTAACTTCGGGAAACTTAATTGCTTTTTTCGTTTCTCATTTGTTTCATTGGTTCAAAACACTGCGAAACGTCGCAGTATGTTATGTGGATATGGACTAAATAACTTTTAAATTCAACGTCCGTATTTTTTATTTCGTTTGTGGAAAGGGGGATAGATAACATTCTAAGCCCAATGAGAGACAAGAACACTGCCTGTACTGCGTATTAATTTAGGGTAATTACATACGTATAAGTCGCAGTCAGCATGCTACAGGCAAACCTTCGTTGCACATGCAGTGCATCCAACATCAACAGCGACTCAGAGTGAAGTTTGAAGTTTAAAATCTTGACAAATGAGTGTAAACAAATGTTACATTCTTATATTAAGGAGCTTTTTCGCACATTGTACTTCATTTCATTTTATTGAAATTCATAGATCCTTATTGGTACACGACCAGGATATCGAATATGTCTATAATTATCCTATAACACAACATATCAACATATTTGCAACATATATAATACATTACAT